>Ga0105358_10000451_pt1 | contig 20444 bp, 21 predicted proteins | sample GOMGulsemesocosm_5_FD_83509 | JGI IMG/M metagenome (GOLD analysis project Ga0105358, IMG submission 83509) | Methane-oxidizing microbial communities from mesocosms in the Gulf of Mexico - GOM15C Gulf of Mexico | ecosystem: Environmental > Aquatic > Marine > Cold seeps | place: Gulf of Mexico... | reverse complement strand
CTAATTTGCGATCTTACTGTTTTTGCAAACGTTCAATGGGTAAGGCAAAGGGTGGGCGAATTTTTTCAGTTGATCGCACAAGGGCAGGACCACTTAAAAGATCTGCACCAAGATCTAACATTTCACTTAATTGAACACGTTTTGAAATGCCAAATATAAATGACCTCGCATCGATTTCTTTTGTCTCCTCATATAAACTGTTTAAACCTTCAGGAGAAATGGCATTTTCTGGATTAAGGTTTGAAAGGTCCAAGCCGACCCAATTTATGCCGCTACATAAAGGGGCCGTGAAATTATTTTTAGGGTTAGGAGACAATGCAATGTGGAATCCTAATGGTTTTACAAGGGCCAAAAGGGCTTGCATTGTTTCTGTCGTCCATCGGCCATCATCCATGATTTCTAGGATTAAATAATTTTTGCGCAGATTTTCTGAAAACTTGCTTAACGTTTTGAATAAATTATCTGTGGGTTGCATGCGTAAAGATGAAGAATGAAATGGGATAAAGACAGGCGTGGTAATTTTTTTACTGACCATTGCATTAAGAGATCTGGCGCTCGTTTGTAAGACCCAGAGGTCAATTTTCAAACGTTGTGCATCTGTCTTATGGCCTGCATATGCTTTTAAACCTTCAAGCAAAACACCTTCACTATTTTCATAACGTAATATGCTTTTATAGAAACTAAGGCTTTGTGCTTTTCTGTCCCAACAAGGGGCAAAACGTAAACTGTAGCTGGGTTTCTGTTTTTCTTTTGATGTTGCAGAGGGAACATTAGATGCAGTTTTTTTCTTATCAATACTGATCCATTGGATATCATCATCAGCTTTTTTTGATGTTTCTGTTGTCCCTTTTTTCCAATTTGGATCTGTGGGGGCAGCTGTTTGATGGTGACGTTTTTCCCAATTTAAATTGGCTTCTTGTGCAGCATGTTCATTTTCATGCCAATTGCCCTGATCATCTTGTTTCGCATGGGGGTTGTTTTTCCATTTATCGGGGCGTTCAATACTTTCATGGTTTTTCTTACGCCAATCGGGGCTTGGCTCATCATTGGGTTGGGCTTGTTTTTCATCGGTTTCGCCACGGGCATGAATTTTATAATTTTCACCCGAAGAGGTACCCTTTGTTTCAGAACCAGCAGATTTTCCTGTACGCCCAGCTTGTTCAAGGGCATCAATATTTAACGTGCCATCATCGTTAACCGCGTCTTTAGGGTCAACACCTGCAAAACGGATATGAGGGCGGCGTGCCCCATCAAAACGTTCACCAATGATTTTAAGGCCAAGTTGTTCTGCAATGTCGAATGTACGGGCTTCGGCTTCCATTTGGGAAAGGGTAGGAAACAGCATAACATAAACTTCTTTACTGCGTTGTTCCCAGCGATTGCCCAAACCGACATGGTCGCGCAAGACAGCCTCTGTCAGTAAAAATATCTTTGCTTCGCGTTTATCCCACATATCGCCTAATGCTTTGTGAAACTCGGTCAGGCTGAGGATGTAAAGTTTACCAATATCGTCATTATCTTCATCTGCGATGATGTCTTCGATATTGACTTGAATGTCATCGTTCATAAACCCGTCATCCTCGATATGTACGAGGGAACGTTCGGAACCTTGTCCGGACATGATTTTATTTACGGAAGTTTTTAACCATTTAAACACGTGACCAACATCCTGATATTATTTTACTTTGTCTTTTTTTATCAGGTCTGTGCAGATAGGAAAAGAGCGAAGGTAGGGGGACCTTCGCTCTTTTCTGAAAATGGATGAATATTAACGACGGTATTCTTCAGGGAGAAAGAGCAATCCGTCTGTTTCTTCACCCATTGCATTGTGGCATTCAGCACAAAATTTCATGCCAGAACCGTTTTTACCATTGGTTTGACCCCATAGGCTGCCATCGGCCATGACCATAGAATATTTCCAATCTAAAGAAGATGTATCCCAACTGGTTGGCATTTTTTCCATCAAGAAGAGTGGCCCGATATCTGCCGTACCATCTTTTTTGCCAATGATGGTTGGTTTTGCGATGATGGCACCGGTGGGTAAAACACCGGCATCTTCCCATTTTGCATAATCTTTGGCTTTCTCATTTACGATATTAACAAGGTAACGATCGCCATGTGTGCTGGATTGGTAGGGTGCTTTGGTGACATTGATCCAGTCAAAAAATTGTGTTGTTTCAGCAAGGCCTGATTTTGCATAAACCATACGCATGGTTCCTACAAGACGGTCCCATTCAGAAACAGCTTGTGCATCGGTTAATTCTGCTGGGTCAGCAGCTGCACAGGGATTGGCCGCACAAGGGTTTGCTGCGCACGGGTTAGCAGCACATGGATTAGCCGCACAAGGATTTGCAGCGCATGGGTTTTTCGCGGCACAGGGATTAGCCGCACAAGGGTTTGCAGCGCATGGGTTTTTCGCGGCACAGGGATTAGCCGCACAAGGGTTTGCAGCGCATGGGTTTTTAGCGGCACAGGGATTAGCCGCACAAGGGTTCGCAGCGCATGGGTTTTTCGCGCAACAGGGATTTTGCGCACATGCTTTTGCAGCACAAGGGTTTGTCGCTTGGGCTGTTGAAATGGTGCCGAGTGTTGCAATGCCAATACCTAGACCTATGGCCATTGGTGCGATGGAACTGCAAAAAAGTGATTTGCGAAAAGTCATGATGCCTCCGATTAATTTTATTGATGTTTCATTTGCCTAGCATCAATATGGCCCTTGAAAATTACAACGTCTTTAAACAAAGCAATCACACCCAATCAACAAAATGTGATAAGCATTTGAGGGAAAAAAGCGTTAAAAGCGTTCTATGGGGAAATTGGGAATATTAAGTCATGCCAAATGAATTCTTGAATCAATCAAAAGAACGCCTTGAAAAAATGCTAGCCGCAGGCCGTGTGGTTGAAGAATGCCACCGTGTTTTGGCAAAAGTGGGTGATAATATTGTTGGTGATGTGTTGAAAGGATCGGGTGATTTCTTTCAAATGACTCATTACCCTGATGGCGATGTTTATGATCATGATACCCACGGGCAATATTATTATCACGCACATCGTGGCGGAGAACATGGGCATTTTCATTTATTTTTACGCCCCAAAGGAATGCCCAAGGGTATAACGCCTGTACAGGTCGAAGATTATACCGACCCTGAAGGTGATAATGATGCATTAAGCCATCTTATTGCGCTTTCAATGGATGCGTATGGTTGTGTGCAAAGCTTGTTTACGACAAACCGTTGGGTGACAGCTGAATATTGGTATGATTGTGAAGATGTAATCAAGATGCTGGATCATTATGAAATTGATCATGCGAGCCCATCATGGCCAGCAAATAAATGGATCAGTGCGATGGTTCAATTATTTTATCCTCAAATTTGTGAATTGATACGCAGCCGGGATGTGGCAATTAAAAAATGGCAAAGCGAGCATGAGGGGGCAAACACGTTTGAAGATCGTGACTTAGAAATTACATCTGAAATTTCGTGCGATGCCTTTAAACAAATTGCAGCTGTAGAAGAAGCTTTGAATAAATTATCTTAAAATCTAGCATTGTGTGCTGGTCAGGCTATATTAAAACAAACCTTAAAATTGTTTTAAATGAAAGCCAAAACAGATGCGCCCTTTATCAAATGACGCCCCGCCTGAAACAGGGCAACGCAATGATTGGAAAACATTAAAAACGCTTTTGCCATACCTTTGGCCTGTAGGCGCGCCAGAGTTACGTTTTCGTGTTTTGGCCGCGATGTTTTTTTTGGCACTTGCAAAAGCCACCAATGTCTCAGTTCCGATTTTTTACAAACAAGCCGTTGATGCATTGAGCCTAGATGGCCCTTCTGAATTGCTTGTTGTACCTGTGATGCTATTGGTTGCTTATGGTTTTGCCCGCGTGATGGCGCAGGCATTTGGGGAATTACGCGATGCTGTTTTTGCTCGTGTGGCCCAACGTGCCATTCGGGATGTGGCGCTAAAAACATTTAAACATTTACATCGTCTTTCTTTGCGATTTCATGTGCAACGTCAAACTGGTGGCTTGACCCGTTCGATTGAACGCGGAACTAAAGGCATTGATTTTCTGTTGAACTTTATGTTGTTCAACATCTTACCCACATTTTTAGAAATCATTCTGGTTTGTGGTCTTTTATGGGCCTTTTATGGTTGGACATTTGCTGTTGTTACATTCGCCACGATTGCAGGTTACATCGCATGGACGTTGATCGTGACAGAATGGCGCCTTAAATACCGTCGAACGATGAATAAAAGCGATAATGAAGCAAATACAAAAGCAATAGATTCATTATTGAATTTTGAGACCGTAAAATACTTTACTAATGAAGACCATGAAGCAAGACGTTATGATGTGGCTTTGCGATCCTATGAAGGGGCTGCGATTAAATCAAAAGTCACCTTGAGCCTTTTAAACATCGGACAAGGGGCGATTATTTCAATTGGTTTAACGCTTGTCATGATTATGGCGGGCCAAGGTGTGCAGTCTGGTACCATGAGCCTTGGTGATTTTGTTCTTGTGAATAGCTATTTGATCCAGCTTTATATGCCGTTGAATTTTCTTGGCTTTGTGTATCGTGAAATCAAACAATCTTTGATCGATATGGAACATATGTTTTCTTTGTTGGAAAAATCAGCTGAAATCGCGGATGACGAACAGGCTGCTGATTTACCAGCAGGTGGGGGGGACATTGTTTTTGAAAATGTATCCTTTGCTTATGATGAACGTCGCCCAATTTTAAAATCAGTTGATTTTCATGTGCCCGCAGGAAATACCTGCGCGATTGTTGGATCTAGCGGGGCAGGAAAATCGACTTTATCGCGATTGTTATTTCGGTTTTATGACGTGTCAGACGGTGCCGTGAAAATTGATGGTATGGACATTCGCAACATCAAACAAAATGCCTTGCGCGGTGCCATTGGGATTGTGCCACAAGATACGGTTTTATTTAATGATACCGTCTATTACAACATCGCTTATGGTCGCCCTGATGCAACACCCAAAGATGTGGAAGAAGCCGCGAAGCTCGCACGAATTCATGATTTTATTATGAGCATGCCAGACGGGTATAACACTGTTGTGGGTGAACGCGGATTGAAGCTATCTGGTGGAGAAAAACAACGTGTTGCCATCGCGCGTACAATCTTGAAGAAACCCCGGATTTTATTATTTGATGAAGCAACCTCGGCGCTTGATACCCATACGGAAAAAGAAATCCAAGTCAGCTTGCGTGAAGTATCTAGCGGATTAACGACTTTGGTGATTGCGCACCGTCTTTCAACCGTTGTGGATGCGGATGAAATTATTGTGTTGGATAAGGGAGTGATCGTGGAACGTGGCAACCATAAGAACCTTCTTGCACAAGATGGCGCATATGCTGCCATGTGGACAAAACAACAAGAAGCAGCCCAAGCGATCGAAGCGTTGGAAAAAGTTGGAGAAGACGTTTCGAGCCTTGTTGCGACTTAAAGAAAGAATTAAGGATGAAGGTCGAAAATGTAGTACAACCTTCATCCTGTTCTTTAGTTTTAGATCAGGCGGTGCCCACCATCAATGACAAGGCTGCTGCCTGTCACAAAACCATTATCAATTAAATATAATACAGTTTTGGCGATATCATCTGATGTACCAGTACGTCCAACAGGTAAGGCACTGGTGAAATTTTGAAGATGTTCTTCTGCGCCTGCCTCGCCAAGGAGTTGTTCCCAAATAGGTGTGTCAATGATGCCGGGAACAATTGTATTTACGCGAATGGGGGCGAGTTCCAATGCCCAAATACGTGCCGAGGCCTCGGTTGCAGCACCGGCTGCGGCAAATGCAGTAGCACCGGGAAGAACTTTCTGCGTGACTGTGCCTGAGAAAAGCGTGATTGATCCTGTTTTTTTCATATGTTGTGAAGCGTATTTAACACAAAAAAGCTGTCCCCATTGTTTTGAATTGATAAGCGCTTGCGTACTTTCAATGTCTAAATCACTGATGGGGGAGAACGAACTTGTTGCCGCTGGGGTGACAAGATGGTCAAAAGAGCCAACTTGGTTAAAGAAGTTTTTGACGGAAGTTTCATCACTCACATCCAAGATGTAGCCACTGACCGCCCCTGATAATTGCGAAAGGGCTTTATTAAGTTTGTCTTGTGAACGTGCAGTTACGATAAGGTTTGCATCGTATTTTAACGCAAGCTGGGCTGTGGCAAGGGCAATGCCGCCTGTAATACCTGTGATGATGATGGTTTGATTTTTAAGATCGTGATACATGTGTTTGTCTTTCGATATGTTGATAAATTTGATTGCGCAAAGGTAAAACATCAGACAAAATTCTATAAATGACTTATTGGACTTAGTAGTATGACATTATGGAATATAGAAAACGCGCGCATTCAACAATTTCGCGTTTTCAAAGAAGTTTTAGAACAAGGAACTATATCGGGTGCAGCAGATACGTTGGGAATAACGCAGTCAGCGGCGAGTAAACAGTTGAATAATTTGCGACAATTTTTTGGTGATGATTTATTCGTGCGCGTGGCATCGGGGATGGAACCGACCGTTAAAGCCATTTCTGTAGCGGGGAATGTTCAACGCATTTTAGATGAAATCCAACAGATGAGCCATGAAGCTGATTTTTCACCTAAGGATTTAGAAACGCGTTTTGTGATCAGTACGACTGATGAAATATTATATTTTTTACTGCCAGAATTGTTAAAAAAATTAGAAGAAATCGCACCAAAAATTCAATTGCAATTTAAACCTTTGAATGCTGAATATTCTGCCAGAGAATTAGAGGCAGGCACCGTCAATATGGTTATTTCGGTAAATTGGACCGCACCAGATCATCTTATTCAAACACATTTATATGAAGATGAATTTGTTTGTTTAATGGGAAAACATAACAGGTTATTAAAAGATGATTTCACACCAGAAATTTTTGCACAAACCCAACATATGATGGTCGCGCCTTTGGGTGGCATTTCTGGACGGGTCGATGAAACATTAAAACCGATGGGGTTAAGCCGTAACATCAGGGCAATTCTACCGACAAGTATGCAAGTGGCAGAGGCTTTAGAAAATACAAATATGATTGTGACCCTACCAAGACGTGTTGCCGAAGCGCTTGAGAAACGTCATGATGTGGCTATTCGAAAAGTCCCGTTTGAAATTTCAAAAATTCAATATTATCAATTTTGGCATCAACGCTATCGCAATGATAAAACGAGAAACTGGTTCTTTGGTTTAACGCAATCTATTTTAAAAAAATGACTTTAAACGAAAAAACGAAACCACGTAGGAAGTGGTTCCGTCCTTATTCGAAATGTATTTTTCAGCTCAGATCAAAAGGCTTAAGATTTAAATGCTGCTTTGATTTCTTTAACTGTGTTTGCAGTGTTTTCTACATTATTTGCAATCATACGGAAATTGGTTAAAGCGGCACTATAACCATCAAGTTCAGGCAAAACAGCGGCTGCCGTCGCATCACTAACAACGCTGACTTCAAAACCTTGTTCCATCAATTCACGCATATGTGATTCTGTACATAAATTTGCAGACATACCCGCAAGAACGACTTTGTTAATGCCCGCTTTGCGTAGCTGTAATACAAGGTCATTGGTTTCTGGGCCATAAACTTTATGAGGGCTTGTAACGACAGTGTTCGGGTGATTGATATATTTTTTATACTGTTCTAACCAATCAGCACCTGATCCTTCAAAACCTTCAAGGCTAAGGGGGGATTTGCGATCGAACATACCAATTTTATGCATCAAAGTTTCAAGCGAACCTTCCATTTTCCATTTATGGTCATGTGGGAAATAATAATGGGGAGAGATGAAAGTTGGCATACCAACCGCTTGGGCTGTGCTCATCAAATCATCTAGGTTTTGAACGGTATTGTTTTCGATAACGCTTTTACCAACAACACCCCAAGCAACACCTTTTGGGCTTAGAAAATCATTTTGCGGATCTGTAATGACAAGGGCGGTTTGTCCTTTAATCAAAGTCATTCCTGGATCGGGAAGACCAGCCGCATCAGCTGATAAAGGATTAAATGCTGCCAAGGCCAATGATAAGCCAAGAAAGCCAGATCTTAAGTTCTTTTTAAATTGTTTCATGCGATAGCTCCATGTATATGATTTAATTGTATAGGAGTTATGCAGGGTAATTACTGGACGTTCTATGCTTAATGATATATAAAAACTAATCAATCGTATATTTTGAAGGTTTTAAAGTATGTCTGTGCTGAGCGAGATTTTACAAAATTGTGATGCTAAAGGAAGTGTATATTTCTGTGAAATCATGACACCACCTTGGAAAATCGATTTTGCAAAACGCAGTTTCCATTGTGTGCGGCGCGGCGGATGTGAAATCATTGATAATGAAGGCAACGTTGAAAATTTAGGTCCGGGTGATGTTGCTGTTATCTTGAATGGAGAAAATCATTCGTTACAAAGCCATGAGCAAAATAAAGCTGAAAACTTATTGCTCTGTGGTCATTACATATTTCGAAATGATTTTATGAATTCTTTGTTGAATGGTTTTCCGCCTGTTTTAATTTTAAGGGATGAACAAATCAGCACCAACCCTTGGCTAAAGTCGACATTGGATTATCTGGTTTGTGAAACTCAAAATGAGGCATTGGGCAGCAAGTTAATATTGGATAAATTAACAGAGGTTTTGCTTGTCCAATTCATCCGACATTATATCAAGGAAACCCATGAAGGGCAGTCTTTGGCCCATGCCTTATACGACCGCCATATTGGGCCAGCGTTAAAACTTATACATAGTGATATTACGGTGTCTTGGACGTTAGAACAATTGGCGCAAGAAGCGGGCTTGTCACGTGCAGCTTTTGCAGAACGTTTTAAGCAACAGGTGGGCAACACGATGTTTTCTTATTTGAGTGATCTGCGCATGATACGTGCAAAGCACTTGTTAGAAAAAACAAATTTGTCGATCTATGACATTGCTGAACAGGTTGGTTATGCCTCTGACATTGCTTTTAATCGAGCGTTTAGCAAAATCGTGAATATTTCTGCTGGTAAATATAGAACTCAATTTAAAAATGATGAAAATATTTCTTAATTGGCCTTATGTTTGGGGGCATCATCAGGGATGAGGTCATCGTCCATTACATAAAAGGCCACCGGGGACGGCGCAGTTGGCTCCAACCGATCGGGAGGTGAGGGCATATCGTATCGGCTGGGGTGAGGGCCATAGTAATTAACTAACCGCGCCGCATCCCGATGTACTGGTTCGCGATAACATTGGACGGAACCGAGCTGTTGATAGCAATATTGCGGTTCCATTTCATAGACAGCCTCTTCATATTTATCCACATACCCGCAGGCACTTAGGATGCTTAGGCTTGCAATGCTTAATCCAATTTTTATCGCGTTGTTCATTATATTCAAGTCCTCTTTATAAACTTGAGCCGTTGTCGGCTTTCTGTAAAAGGACAATGCAAAGGGGATGCCAGAAATGAAAAGGGGCTGTTAAATGTTAACAACCCCTTAATCTTCAAATGGTTAACGAAAGGTTTACGAATTTACATCAACGACGATACGGCCTTGTGTTTGGCCTTTGATGATTTTTTTGCCGTAACTAGGCAATTCTGATAGGGCAATTGTTGTGCTCATGTCTTCTAGTTTATTCAGCGGCAAATCCGTAACCAACCGATCCCATGCACGAACACGGCGCTCATACGGGCATGTTGCGCTGTCAATGCCTTGCAAAGTAATACCGCGCATTAAGAAGGGAAGAACAGTGGTGCTGAGTTCGTTTGAGGCCGCAAGACCAACCGATGCACAACAACTCCAGTATTTCATCGTGGCGAGCACATGGTGCAGGGTTGTTCCACCGACATTATCAATTGCCCCAATCCATTTTTCAGCCCCTAAGGGGCCGCGTGGTGCTTCTTCTAATTCTGCGCGTGATACGATATGTGAGACGCCAATGCTTTGAAGGTAGTCGTGGGATGTGAGCGACCCTGTGGAGCCCGCAACATCATAACCGAGTTTAGAAAGAATTGCACAAGCAATGGAGCCCACACCACCAGAAGCGCCGGTGATCAAAACTTCACCATCCTGTTTGGTGTTTAAGCCATGATCTTCTAAGGCCATGACGGATAACATAGCGGTATAGCCTGCTGTACCAATCGCCATTGCTTGTTTGGTTGAAATGGCATCTGGAAGTGGGACAAGCCAATCTGCATTCACACGGGCTTTTTGGGTATATCCACCCCAGAAGATTTCACCAACACGCCAACCGTTTAAGACAACACGGTCACCTGCACTATAGCGTTTGTCGCTTGAATTTTCCACGATACCCGAAAAATCAATCCCCGGAATATGGGGGTAGTTTTTTACCAATTTTACAAGGCCGTTCATAATCAGCCCGTCTTTAAAATTCAATGTAGAATAATCGACTTTAACAATCACATCACCCGCAGGTAGATCATCAATGGTAAGCGGCTTAATAGATAAGGATAAACCATCGTCATTTTTATCGAGCAACAATGCATTAAATGTCATGGGAAACTCTCTTTCATATTGAATTCGGGCCATAGCTTGAAAGAAAAGATATAGATTGTTCGGTAGGCGATCAATGAAAATAAAGATCATGATTCCTTATGACACATTAATAAATCTAATTTAGCTGCGTAATTTTCTGTCAAAATAATGCAGAATTGAGATTATTTATTTTGTAAATCAGGGATCTGGGACTTATTTAAGATGAAAAAATGACAGTTTCTTGACTTCTCACTTTGGAGCTAACAAAGTGGAAACAACTCGGGAGGCGATCAACCTGATTGCTCAAATTATAAATAAAAGAATCTATGAACAAAATTATTCCAGCCCTTGAGGTTAAAGACATACATAAAAGCTTTGGCACTTTAGAAGTGCTTAAGGGTGTTTCATTAACAGCACAATATGGCGATGTGATTTCAATCATTGGATCTAGTGGATCGGGCAAAAGTACGTTTCTGCGGTGCCTAAATTTATTAGAACGTCCGACACAAGGCCATATCAGTGTCGCGGGCGAAGAAATGTTGTTGAAACGCGACAGAGACGGCCAACTGAGTGCCGCAGATAAAAAACAAATAACCCGCTTACGTGCAGAAATTGGTTTTGTATTTCAAAATTTTAATCTCTGGGCGCATATGAATTTGATGGAAAACATCATTGAAGGCCCGATGCAGGTAAAGGGTCTGTCTAAAAAAGAAGCGACAGAAAAAGCGAAAGAGCTTTTGAACAAAGTGGGTCTTTATGATCGCAAAGGTCATTTTCCCTCACAATTATCAGGTGGACAACAACAACGCGCTGCCATTGCACGTGCCTTGGCGATGGAACCGGAATTGATGTTGTTTGATGAACCGACATCTGCGCTGGACCCTGAATTGGTTGGCGAAGTTTTAAAAGTGATGCAAATGTTGGCTGATGAAGGGCGAACCATGTTGGTTGTGACCCATGAAATGGGTTTCGCGCGCGAAGTATCATCACATGTTATGTATTTACACCAAGGCCAAGTCGAAGAATACGGCTCGCCTAAAGATGTATTTGAAAATCCAAAATCTGAACGGATGCAACAATTTATCGGAACAGAATTATAAAATTCTGGCCGATTAGGGATAATTTAATTTTAAACGGGAGAGACACATTATGAAAAAAATAGCATTGGCCCTTGCGGCAGTTTTAGGCCTAGGCGTTGGAATGGCAAACGCAGGTGATACGTTGCGTATCGGTACAGAAGGCGCGTACCCTCCCTTCAACGGTATTGATAAAGAGGGCAAAGCGTTTGGTTTTGATATCGATATTGCGAATGCGCTTTGTGCTGAAATGAAAACGAAATGTGAAATTGTTGCGCCTTTGGATTGGGACTCAATCATCATCGGTTTGAAGAAAAAGAAATATGATGCGATTATCGCTTCCATGTCGATAACAGAAGAACGCAAAAAAGCTGTAAATTTCACAGACTCATATTATTCAAATAATTTGGCGATGGTGGCTAAAAAAGGATCTAGCGTTGATCCTAAAAACTTATCTGGCAAAGCCGTTGGTGCACAACGTGCAACAATTGCAGCAAACTATGTAACGGATGTTTTGAAGGGTGTGGATGCAAAATTATATGATACGCAAGAAAATGCATATCTTGATCTCGCATCTGGTCGTGTTGAAGTGTTGGTTTCTGATAAACTTCCAGCTTATGATTGGTTACGCACCAAAGAAGGCAAAGGTTATGAGTTTGTCGGTGATGCAATCGATGTTAAAGACAAAATCGGTATTGCTATTCGTAAAAAAGACGACGATTTACGTATGAAATTGAATATTGCGCTTAAAGCGATTGTTGCCAATGGTAAATATGCTGAAATTAATGCAAAATATTTCCCATTTTCAATCTTTTAAGTTTCCAATTGTGCCCCTGTGAAAACAGGGGCCTTTTCTTTTCGAAAGACACATATGTTTGACCTCCAAGGTTTTGGTCCACAAATCGCATTTGGCGCATGGATGACAATCCAGGTTGCCTTGGGCGGCTTGGTGATAGGGCTGTTTTTGGGTTTGTTAGGTGCTGCGGCAAAGCTGTCTGCTTACCGATTTTTGCGATGGATTGGGCAGTTATATACGACAGTCGTGCGTGGTATTCCTGAAATTTTGGTTGTCTTGTTGGTTTATTTTGGCGGCGAAGATGTTCTTAATCGCATTGCAGAAAGCTTTGGCTATGACGGTTATATCGAAATTAATGTCTTTGTTGCGGGTATTACGGCCCTTGGGCTTTCGTTTGGGGCTTATGCGACCGAAGTTTTTCGCGGTGCCATTCAATCCGTACCGATTGGCCAAATAGAAGCCGCCATTGCGTGCGGTATGTCGTCCCCTAAGGTTTTTTTACGCGTTACATTACCCCAAGCTATGCGGCTTGCCATTCCGGGACTTGGCAATTTATTTCAGGTCCTTTTGAAAGATACTTCATTGGTGTCATTGATCGCTTTACCAGAATTGATGCGAACGTCATCAATTGCAATTTCAAATACAAGAGAACCTTTCACCTTCTATTTAATTGCTGCCCTTATTTATCTTTCCATAACGTGTGTTGTGCTGATTGCACAACAATATGGGGAACGTTGGGCAAATAAAGGCGTAAGGCAGGTCAGAACATGAATTGGGAAGAAATTTTTATCGCCTTACCAAAATTTTGGGACGGCGCTTTATTAACATTAGAATTGGTTATTCTTGCCTGTATCGCAGGTTTCATCATTGCTATTCCAATTGCCTTGATGCGGGCTTCACAAAATTGGTGGGTGCGCAATATTCCACTTATTTATACTTTTTTCTTTCGCGGAACGCCTTTGTTGGTGCAACTGTTTTTGTTCTATTATGGGGCTGCGCAGTTTGATTTCATACGCGAAGGCTTTTTATGGCCTGTTTTTAAAGAGGCATATTGGTGTGCTTTAATTGTTTTTGCCTTAAACACAGGCGCTTATACGGCTGAAATATTTAGAGGGGCTATTCAAACCGTACCGCACGGCGAAGTCGAAGCTGGTGTTGCAATCGGAATGAAGAAACATACACTTTATCGCCGCATAGTTTTACCACGCGCCCTTCGTATGGCCTTACCGTCTTACGGCAATGAAATTATCTTGATGCTGAAAAGTTCCGCATTGGCTTACACCATCACTTTAATGGATTTAACAGGCGTGACACGTACGATCATTGCACGCAATTATCTGGCGATTGAAATGTATTTCACAGCCGGTGTGATTTACTTGTTACTGACCTTTGTATTTATTCAGGTTTGGATGCGTCTAGAAAAACGTCTTTTACGATTCCAAAATGTCTAAAACCCATAAAAGGGTGGAATGAAGATTGTAAACACGATCCAGATGATAAAGACAAGGGGGGTGCCTGCGATGAAAAAATCTTTAAAGGCATATCGCCCCGGCGCCATGACCAACAAGTTGGTTTGATACCCAATCGGTGTGGCAAAGGCACAGTTGGCCGCAAATACGACCGCGACAGCAAAGGCGCGGGGGTCAACACCCAATTCATTGGCCATACTGACGGCAATGGGCGTGAACAATACCGCACAGGTTTGTGTCGATAAAATATTGGTCAAAATTGCGATCAGCAGAAACAGAACGGATAAAACGGTACGCGGTCCCGCTCCATCCAACATTGAAACGACGCCTTCGGCTAAATATGTGGCCGCACCTGTGGCCTGCATGGCCGTGCCTAGGGCAAGGGCTGCGCCAACCATTGTGACAATTTTTGAATCCACCGCACGCACGGCTTGGCGTACACTTAATGCACCGATGGCAACCATTGCCGTCGCCCCTAATAAGGCACATGTCACAGTGGGTAAAATACCCGTACCCGCAAGGATAACCACGCCTAGGAAAATAGATAATGCGCGTCGGGCATGATGGACGGCAGGAAGTTCTTCCTTGGACCATTCCAATAAAATGACATCGCGGTTTAGACGTAACGAATGAATGTCGCTGGGATGACCTTGAACCAAAAGAACGTCACCAGATTGTAGACGAATATCATCCATACGCGCACGGATCATGCGTGAACGGCGTTGTATTCCAATGACTTTACATGCCGTCTTCGCAGCAAAAGTTGTGCCTTGAAGGGTTTGGCCTGATAGTTGAGATGTCGGTGGCAACATCACTTCAACCAACATACGGTCTTGTGTTTTTACTTCGTCTTCTTCTGTGTGATCTGTATCAGTTGTGCCTTCCATAGACGCTAAAGATTTTTGAACCAATTCAGGGTGATGAGGTTCGAGCAAGCCCCTATTTTGTGTCAATACTTCTGTAATGACTTTACGTGTTGCTGCAACGACCAAAATGTCGCCTGCTTGGATGTGATGGTCTTCAAAAGGCGGTAAAATTGTTTGACCCTGATTTTGGATCATGCGCACAGTCATGTCCGGTAAATCTTTGAAGAACCCGCCCATAGAGGGCTTGCCGACCAGTTTCGCACCGGGGGCAACGGTTAACTGAGCGATAAAATGTTTGCCATTATGTTTGTTCTCGCCTTCTTCACCTGAACGATCAGGTAAAAGGTGGGGCATGACAAAAACAACATAAATAAGGCCGACAGACGCGAGAATAAGACCGGGAATAGTAAAGTCAAAGAAGCCGAAAGGGACCTCGCCCAATTGAATAAGGGCTGAATTAACCAACAAGTTTGTACCGGACCCGATCAGGGTGATCATACCGCCCAATACAGCAGCAGCACTTAAAGGCATCATCACTTTGCTGGCCGATTTATTTATGCGTGCAGCAAGGGCCTGCATGATGGGTATGAAAATCACAACAACAGGGATGTTGTTCAACATGGATGAAATCAACATGGCAACAATCAATGTCACCAACATGGTGATCCATGCACGTTTACCGCCAATTTTTAAGAGAGCTTGTGCACCGCGTTCCAACACACCTGTTCGCACCATACCTTGTCCAACAACCAGTAAGGCCAAAACAGTTATAAGCCCCGTATTGGCAAAGCCGAGTAACAGGCTATGAGGAGAAAGTAAGTTGACCGCTTCGTCATTTAAAACGGGGAAAAAGTGAAAGATGACCATAATCAGGCCAAGCGTCATCAGTGAAGTTAATTCTACTGGAATTTCTTCAATCATATAGGCGATCAGGGCTAAAATAATAATGATGTAGGTTAACCACATCTGAAAATTAGGCCCGAATATCTCTATGGCTAGTGCGCTCATGAAACCCCTGTTACCATCTTAAGCTGGTATTTATTTTTGTATTACCTATGAGATATCGCCCATGAAAGCCTTGGGCACAAGGGTTTTCACAGAAATTAAAGTAACATTTCCATATGGACAATTTGATTGTCAGGGTTTCCATCGTTGGGCAGTTGGCATTTAAAGCCGAGGTTTTCATAAAGCATGATGGCTGTATCTAAACGTTTCAACGTTTCTAAACATACAGATTTATAATCATTTTTTTTGGCGAAATGAATGGTTTCTAAGGCAAGTTTGCGACCGATACCTTTTTTTTGAAAAGCGGGGCGGACATAAAGTCGTTTTATCTCGCACGAGCCTGTTTCAGGCAAAGGTGACAAGCCAACACAACCGCAAACTTCGCCATCCTGTTTTGCCAGTATAAGGTGATCATAGTGGGCGGGTAGGTTTTTTAATTCGTTTTCAAAACCTTGAAAACACAAATCTACGTTCAGCCAATTTTGATATTCAATAAAAAGCTGCTTAATATGGTCAAGATCATCTGGCGTCTGTACAGGGGTGATGGTGAGGCTCATATATAAATAGAGCCTTTCATATAAAGAACTGCCTTACCAAACAGTTCAACACGCGCGCCTTTTAATGTGCAAATCATGTCGCCGCCACGCATTGAAACCTGTCGTGCATTTAAAACGGTTTTATCAAGACGTGCGCCCCAAAAAGGCGCTGATACGCAGTGGGCTGACCCCGTAACAGGGTCTTCGGGTAGGCCATGTGTGGGGGCAAATGAACGTGACACAAAATCATAAGTTTTGCTTTTTGCCGTTAAAATGAAATCACCGGGAGAGATATTGGCCAAAGCACTATGGTCAGGTTTTGCATTTTTCACATCATCTTCATTTTCGCAAACAACAAGGCAAAATCTATTGACGTGCGCTTCTAATAACTTCACGCCCATGGCGTCTTCCAACCCTTCAGGGATTGGGCAAGGAACAGGTGGGGCAGCCGGAAAATTCATGATGAAACCATCATCTTTCTTTTTGACGATAAGATCCCCGCTTAAGGTCTCAAAAGAAATAGTATCTTTATCGTAGTCGAGTTCGTTGAAAAGAACGAATGAAGTGGCCAAGGTGGCATGCCCGCATAAGGGCACTTCAACGCTCGGCGTGAACCAGCGCAAATGAAAGCCTGTGTCTGTGGGAACAAAAAAAGCTGTTTCTGAAAGGTTGTTTTCAGCTGCGATGGCTTTTAATGTTGCGTCGGGTAACCAATGAGTTAAGGGAATGACAGCGGCCGGGTTGCCTTCAAATGCTTTATTTGCAAAAGCATCTACGTGGTAGATATTCATTGATTTAAATCCGTTATGCGAAATGAATGTTGATACGGCGGTTTTGTTTGCCTTTTTTTTCTACTTTACCAATGCGGATAAGGCCAATTTCACCTGTGTTTTTTACATGCGTTCCACCGCAAGGTTGGTAATCAACGCTACCAACTTTAATCGTGCGCACTGAACCTTGTCCCATGGGTGGTTTAACAGACATGGTGCGAATAAGGTCTGGGTTCGCGTTTAATTCATCATCAGTTATTTCACCAATTTCAAGGGAAAGGTTGGCTTCAATCTCCCCATTGATGGCTGCGGCAAGGGCTTCTTTATCCGGGCTTTCAGGTAAATCAAAATCCAGACGGCTTTTCTCAACGCCGATGGACCCACCTGATACAGGGGCATCAATTTTAGAACACATGATATGAAGGGCTGTATGCATGCGCATCAATTGGTGACGACGTTTCCAATCAATGCGGCACGTTATCATATCACCTGCATTTGGCAATCGGGTGCCTTCATCTACGACATGTAAGATTTCACCTGTGTCAGTATCTTTAAGCGTATTGATGATGTTTAATTCTTGACCATTGGCAAGAACAAAGACGCCCGTATCACCGGGTTGGCCACCACCTGTTGGATAAAAAATTGTTTGATCCAACATAATGGCGTTATCTTTTGTTGCACTGACGCTTGCCTCACATTCTTTAAGGTAGGAATCTTCCCTGAATAATTCGCGCGTCATGAAATACTCCGTCAAGTTAAATACTGTTTACAAGATGATAGATAAAACCATCAAAAGGGCAAGGCTGATATATAAAATGCGGGTACGCAACGGATTATCAACCAGAAAATGACGCATCCATGCACCAGCAAAAATCCATATGCCACAGATGCAATTCACAAATGTGAAAATGATTGCACCGGTCACATTATCCAAACCGTATGAAGTCGCACCTGCAAAGGCCATCATCAATGCTTTTGGGTTGATCCATTGAAAAGCGGCAGCACGCAAAAACCCCCAAGGTCTTCCATCAACATCTTGTTCTTGGAAAGACGTGGATGCCGTGGCAATTTTCACAGCGATATAAAGCAATAAGCCGATCGCAACCCAGTTTAGATATTCAAGCGAACCTTCTGGTAGAAGTGGCAAGACAGCGCCGACAACCAAAAACATCAAACCAAAACCAATATTGATGCCGAACAAGTGGGGCAATGTACGTTTAACACCAAAACGCACACCTGAAGCCATCAACATTGCGTTGTTGGGACCGGGAGTGATGGAGGTGATGAAGGCAAAAAGTGCGAAGGTTAACATGGTTGGCGTTTCCTTTTAAAAAAGCCACTTGGAATGGTACTGAGATAAAGACCTGCAAAGATAAACAGGGCTGCAATGATACTGGCCTGTGAAATTTCTTCACCAAGCAAAATAGAAGACGACGACATACCGAAAATGGGGACAAGTAACGAGAAGGGGGCAACCGTACTGGCGTCATATTCCTTCATTAAATATGCCCAACCACCAAATCCTGCAAGGGTCGCAATGACGGCTAAATAAAATACGGTTAGCCCACCACTTAAATTAATATGAGTTAAGGCATAAGTTACAGTGTCTGAACCTTCAGTAAACCACGAGATGACAAAAAGAACAGGGCTTGAAAAGGCGCTGACCCAGATGATGAGATGCAATGGGTTCGTGCTTTGGGCTTTCTTCATTGAAATATTCGATAATGCCCAGAAAACAGCAGCTAAGATGACAAATAAAATACCAATATAGGCACCTTCATCTATGGTCCCGACCGATAGGTCATACATAATGATACCAAGGCCAGTGAAGGCAAAACCCAATCCCATCATTTGTCGTTTTGTAGGGCGCTCCCCCAATAAAAGAAAAGCAACAATCACGGTGAAAAAGGCCTGCATCTGCAGGACAAGTGAAGACAATCCCGGTCCGGCACCTAAATTCATGCCTATGAAAAGAAGGTTGAATTTAAAGACGCCCATGCTGAGTGCAATGGCGATGATCCATTTTAGCGGGGCAGGGCGGGTCTTCCATATGAAAATCAACGGAAGACCCGCAACACCAAAACGCAGCGCGGAGAGTAAAATGGGCGGAAAACTATCCAAGCCCACTTTAATCACGACAAAATTAATACCCCATGCAGCTGCCACACAAATGGCAATTAAGATGTGAAAAGGTTTCATCTTATTTTTTCCAAAAAGGTTTGCTGCATTCGTTCTCTACATCAGCGCGGCTGTATCCAATGTCTTTTAAACCTTCATCAGACAAGCGTTCAAGCATGAAGCGTTGATGTGATCGTTCTGAGTAAATGAAATATAGTTGCATAACCTGGAGCATCTCCTGTTTGACGAGGGTCGTCCCAGCATGTAGCCATTGGCCCCAGCTTAGAAGCGGGGCAGTTGATGTTTCGATTGTATCGATACATTCCTGTCTCATCAGATTAAACTCCAAAAAATATGCTCGTTATTGAGTGTTTAGAGTCATAAATAGATACAATAAGGGTGTCAATTAATACATTGTCACCATGACAATGTTTTGCTATAAGCTTTTTAAACATTCATTGTCCCCTTTGGTGAAAGCACACATGATGACAAATTGGCTCCCTTCTATAGATCAAAGTAAAGGTCCAAGGTATCTGGCCATTGCAGATGCGATAGCAGATGCGATTGGAACGGGAGAGTTGAAACCAGAAGGCCGTTTGCCGACACATCGTGATTTGGCTTATCATTTAGGGGTAACTGTTGGTACGGTCAGTCGAGCATACGCTGAAGCTGTTAGGCGCGATCTTGTAACGGGTGAAGTAGGGCGCGGAACATATGTACGCCCCGATGAGGTCAAAGCTGCACAATTTAGAATTCCTTATAAAGCCGAGCCTGATACATTCGATTTTGCCTTGAATTATCAAGCGGCAGCGTCACGTGAAGATTATTTGCGTTCATCTCTTATGAGTTTGGCACAAGACCCAGGTTTGGTTGCGGTGATGCATTATCAATCGGAAAAAGGCATGGAACATCATCGGCGAAGCCTTGCAAAATGGGCGGCGAGCTATGGTGTGCCGGAAGATTATGAACGTATTGTCATTTCCAATGGTGTGCAACATGCCATGCAATTGTCATTGACAGCAGTTTGTAAGGCTGGTGATACGGTGTTATGTGAGGAGTATTCTTACCCAGGTATAAAAGGCTTGGCAGCGCAATCGGGTTTAAAATTACATGGCATCCCAATGGATGAGAATGGATTGATTCCTGAAAAGTTTGAAGAAGCGATTGTAAGCACGGGTTCACGGGTTCTGTATTTTATGCCCAATTTCCAAAATCCAACAGGCGTGCATATGTCAAGTGCGCGCAGACGAGATATTGCAGCCATTGCGGAACGTCACAAGGTATGGCTAATTGAAGATGATATTTATGG
>Ga0105358_10000450_pt1 | contig 20462 bp, 17 predicted proteins | sample GOMGulsemesocosm_5_FD_83509 | JGI IMG/M metagenome (GOLD analysis project Ga0105358, IMG submission 83509) | Methane-oxidizing microbial communities from mesocosms in the Gulf of Mexico - GOM15C Gulf of Mexico | ecosystem: Environmental > Aquatic > Marine > Cold seeps | place: Gulf of Mexico... | reverse complement strand
TGGACAAATACAAAAAATAACAAGCTTTAAAAAAGGCACAAAACTTTGGTTAGATAAAAACGTGTATATATGGATTAGTGCGACAAATAGGCGTTACTTTTTAAGTTTAGATAGTTACAAGGGGAAAAATGTTGAAATCCGTGGCTGGCCAAGAAAAAGAGGGCAATTTTGGTCAATCAATGCAATTCACCCAAGTCAGTTATTAGAAAAGCCCTAAACGTCGGGGTTGTTGTGAAAGTTAGGTGTTGGGTGATTAGAAAAGAGCTGAAAATGGCTGCGTTAACACCCACTCTCCTTCATTGATGGATGGGCATTCGTGTTCAAGAATAATAAATGCGTTGGCGTCACTCATTGAACGTAAAATACCAGAGCCTTGTTTTCCCGTTGTGTTAACTTCCCATTCACCATCAACTCCTTTCGATAAAAAGCCACGCTGGAACTCTGTGCGACCAGCAATTTTGCGAATTGAGCGAGTACTTCTAGCCTTGATAGTTGGACTTATTATAGGGGTTGTTAACCCCATCATTTTTTGTAAGCAGGGCAGGGCAAATTGATAAAAGGTGACCATCACTGCAACAGGGTTGCCCGGTAAGCCAAAGAAGGTTGCATCGTTAATATGACCAAAGGCAATCGGTCTGCCAGGTTTTATGGCGACTTTCCAAAAATTTATAGAGCCCGCTTCTGATAGTACTTGTTTGGTGTAATCAGCTTCACCAACGGATACACCGCCTGAGGTAAAAATAACGTCCGCACTTTGTGACGCCAATTTAAAAGCACTGCGTAATTGTTCGGGATCATCGGCGATGATGCCCATGTCCAATACCTTACAGCCAATTTTCTTTAATGCAGAAATCATGCTGTAGCGGTTACTGTCATAGATACACCCCTCGCGTGGAGCTTCACCTAGGCTGAGTACCTCATCACCTGTTGAAAAAACGGCTGCGATCAACGGTATTTTAACGTGGACTTCAGAAATGCCTAATGATGCAATTAATCCAATTTGTGGTGGTGTTAATTTGATACCAGGCTCTAAGACAGCTTGACCTTGCTGAATGTCTTCGCCAGCTTGTCGAACATTTTGGCCTGCACTATGGCGTCCATCAATATGAATAGTGTTGTCGTGTATATCTACGTGTTCTTGCATGATGACGGTATCGGTCATGTCCGGCATTTGCGCACCAGTCATTATTTGAATGCACTCACCTTTTTTCAAACCGCCTTTATAAGGGTGCCCCGCGACGACGCGGCCAACTACGGTTAGTATTTTTATTTCACCGTTTGGCGGTAAATCAGTTTGTATAACTGCGTAACCATCAACGGCTGAATTACGGTGTGAAGGAACATTGACTGGTGAGACAATTGATTGGGCAAGCGTTCGGTCAACAGCACTGGTCAGATGAATTTGTTCGCTACCTGGCTTTTCTGAAACAGCACTTAACATTTTTTGTAATGCATTATCGACGGTTAATGTACCTAGCTCATTTTCGTCGCCGCAACTGCTTTGTACGTCTAATATACTCATGCTATAAGGTCTTCTTCGCGGTGTTTATCATCGTCACTTTATCTAAATTTGGTGGGCGTATAAAGGTGTTGCCACTTTCAATGTGTAAGTGGCGATCGGCAATGTGTTCAACAGTATGTGCCTCGTGACTGCTAATCATAATGGTAACGCCCTCTGACTTAAGCCGTTGTAATAGCAAACTGGTTTGCAGTTTGGCATCACTGTCCATACTGGCGGTTGGCTCGTCGAGTAGTAATAAACGTGGTGACAAAATACGCGCACGAGTCAGTGCAACACGTTGCTTTTCACCACCAGATAGCTGTTTTGCTGAACGGTGGGCAAGGTGTGATAAGTCAGCCCAATCTAGTGCTTGCATTACTTTTTTATGGGCACTCGCGTTATTTTCACCTAATCTATGTAGCCCATAAGCAATGTTGTCGGCAACGCTGGCGTCAAATAAATAAGGTTGTTGATGCAAATAGATAATATCTTTTTGAATATACGGTTTGGCCTGCTTCCAGGACATATCTAAACCTTGATAGTGAATGTTGGCTGAGTCGGGTTTTAATAAACCACTCATAATTTTTAATAAAGTAGTTTTACCTGAGCCATTCTGCCCCGTTAATAATGTGCATTGGTGGGCGGGCACGACTAGGTGACCTATATTTAGAATCAATTTACCCGACAAAGTGATGGTAATGTTTTTATAGTCGATTAAGGTGCTCATGCTTGTAACTCACCCTTGCCTTGGAAGATGGATACACCCGCATTCAAACTTAAGGATAGCACGAGCAAAATCATGCCTAAGGCAATGCCTTGAGCGAATTCACCTTTGCTAGTTTCTAAGGCAATGGCGGTGGGGATGTTGCGTGTAGCATGAAGTATGTTTCCACCGACCATCATAGAGCAACCAATTTCAGCCACAACACGGCCAAAGCCAGCAACAATGGCGGCAATTAATCCGAAACGAACCTCATACATGAGGGTGAAGAATGCTCGCCATGGTTTCGCACCCAGTGTGATGGCCGTTTCCCATGCACGTCGGTCAGCGGCTTGAAAAGATGCATGGGCCATCGCAACCAATAAAGGAAAACTCAACATAATCTGGCCAATCACCATGGCTTTGCTGGTGAATAAAAGCCTCAAATCCCCTAGTGGACCACTACGAGACAAAATGAGATACAGCGTTAAACCGATGATGACGGCAGGAACAGACATAAAGGTATTGAAAAGAGAAATAAGTGCTCTACGAAATGGGAATTGATAAAAAGCGAGAAAAAAAGCAATGACTAATGCAATGGGGGTAGCTATTAAAATGGCTGAAAAGGAAACACCAAAAGACAGCGATATGATTTCCCATATATCACCATTACCACTTAGTAATAATTGAAAAGCATTAACGCTAGCTTGGCCTAGGTCATTCACTGGCTATAACGTCTTTAATGGCGGTTGGGTAAAATAGGCGCTGTTCATTTTTTTGAAATGTGTCAATGAGGCTTTGCCCTACAGGTGAGGTTATCCAAGCGATGAGTGACATGGCTTTTAAATATTGAATGTCTTTATGCAGCGCTGGGTTGACAGCAATAATGCCATAAGGGTTTTTTAATAAGACACCGCCCTCATTGAGAATATTAAGTGAGAGTTTGTCCTTATAGGCTAACCAAGTCCCTCGATCAGTTAGGGTATAGGCGCCTAATTCATTTGCCATCAATAATATTTTCCCCATGCCTTGTCCTGCTTCTTTATACCAATCACCGCTCGGATTTAAACCGGCATGTTTCCAAATGAAGCGCTCTTTTTTATGGGTGCCAGAATTATCACCACGAGAAATGAAAGATGCCCGTTTAGTGGCGATTTTTTGGAGTGCTTTGAGTGTACTTATTGTATTGTTGATATTGGCTGGGTCATTAGTGGGCCCGACAATAACAAAGTCATTTTCCATGACATCGCGGCGGTTAACTCCAAAGCCTTCTGCGATAAAAACATTCTCAGCTTGTCTAGCGTGAACCATCACGACATCGGTGTCACCATTTCTAGCCATTTGAAGTGCCTTACCTGTTCCTACGGCAATTACGTCAATATTGATGCCAGTTTGCTTAGTAAAGACCGGCAGAAGTTCAGCCAAAAGTCCTGAGTTTTCAGTACTTGTAGTCGTTGCAAGGCGTAAGGGCTCTTGAGCGTAAGTTGAAGCACTAAAAATTAGTGATAGCAGAGTGACTAATAAAAGAGGTTTTTTCACTTATTAATGGGGTGTTGGTGTTGAAAAAATTAATGGTAACGTTGGGATGCTAACGGAGCAAGTGAAAAGCCGCATTTTATAGCTGGATAGATGAATTGAGAGCTTTAAACCAAAGGAGATTAGCTTTGTAGAGATATGTGTACAATGAATAAAGATTTGATAGAGAAAAAATACAATGGCTGAAGCGTTTAATGAGCTTCTATACTCCGTTACCTGACCTAGGGTACACGTATGCGAGTATTTGAACGGCAATATGTGAGGGTTGAATATCATCGAGAGGTTCGACTGGAAACAGGTGAGCATTTAAAGTTACTAGTACGCAGTGAGAATATTTCTGCGGGAGGGCTAGGTATTAGCTGCGACCAAGTAACGGCGCAAGCGATTATGCCCTCGGGTTATCAATTAAGTCCAGAGAGGCCTTTGCTTCTATCTGTTGAGCTTGAATTAGCAGATGTCAAACTACAAACGACATGTAGCATACAAAATAACTATCGTTTAGCGCAGGATTCATTTTGCTTTAATTTAAAATTCTTAAGGTTTGAGAATGACGGTCAAAAGCAGCTAGAAAACTTTATGAAGCTACAAAAGATCGATGAATGAAGAACGTCAATCCTAAACACCAAAAAATCTGGTCAGTGGTTAAGCGTATTCCTAAGGGATCAGTTTCAACCTATGGGGATGTTGCACGGTTTGCGGGTTATCCACGTTGTGCACGTATGACCGGTGCTGCGTTACGTGCTGCACCTATTACTTTAAATTTACCTTGGTACCGAGTTATTAATGCGCAAGGCAAGATATCATTTCCTGCGGGAGAAGAAAAAGCGCTTCGGCAAAAAGAGCTTTTAGAAGCTGAAGGAGTCGTCTTTTTATCAGGTAAGGTGAGTTTGAAGAATTATGCTTGGACAGGTCACTTAGACAGTGAATTGTGGCAAATGTAGATATGCTTTTAATGCCTACCAGTACTGTGTATTTGCTGAAAGAAGCAAAAATCAGAAATATCTCCTATACTATTTTTATAGATAAATAGGGAGTTTGTCAGTAGTGACTGAATCAAAAGAAAAAGAACAAATTTTCACCCAGCTAGAAAAAATCATTAATCATCGCTTTAATAAAAAAGAAGCACCTATCATTAACGCGTTTATCCAAAAATATTACCGTGATGTTGCTTGGGAAGACTTAGCTGAAAGGGAGCTAGACGACCTATACGGCTCGGCGATTGCTCATTGGAATCTGGCACAGTCTAGACAGAGTGAAGAGTCTAGAATTAATGTTTATAACCCTGACTTCGAAACACATGGGTGGCAGTCTGCGTATAGCATTATAGAAATAGTTACAATAGATAGGCCTTTTTTGTTGAATTCTTTAACGATGAATTTAAATGAAAGTGGCCTAACTTGTCATTTGGTTGTCCACCCAGTAATTGATGCTGTGCGTGATAAAAATGGTGTTCTCAAATCATCAAAAAGTAAGGGACAGCTAGTGAGCGAATCGATGATTCGTTTAGAAGTTGATCGGCAAGCCTCTGAAGGTAATGGACTTAAGCTATTATCCGATCAAATAATGAAAGTGATTACCTATAATACGGCGGTCAATGAAGATTGGACCGCGTGTGTAAACCAACTACAGAAATCTGCTGCTACGTTAAAAGATTTCTCACCAAAAGATAAAAGCCATGATATTAACGAAGCGGCGGCTTTTTTAAGCTGGCTTGGGGACGATAACTTTTTGTTTCTTGGCTGTAGGGAATATGAGTTAGTTAAAGGCAAAGAGTCAGACGGGTTTAAAATTGTAGAAGGCTCTGGCCAAGGTATTTTAAGGGATGAGTTGGCGACAATTCCTCAGGTTGATGTGATACCAATGACGGATAAAGCATGCGACTTTATGAGTGAGCCTTGCCCGCTCATTGTAACTAAAGCTACCACTAAATCCATTATTCATCGCCCTGCCTACATGGATTATGTTGGTGTTAAAAAATTCAACACAAAAGGCGAAGTGATTGGCGAATATCGCTTTTTAGGGTTGTATACCTCAGCGGCTTACCTTGTTAGGTTGAGAGAATTGCCACTTATACGCAAGAAAATAAGTAAGGTTTTTGCTAATTCAAGTTTTAAAGAAAACAGTCATAGTGGTAAATCGTTACTGAATGTATTGGAAGACTTACCACGTGATGAACTATTCCACTCAAATGATGAGCAATTACTGAGTTTAGCACTGGGTGTTTTGAAATTAAGAGAGCGTCAACGGATTCGTGTGTTCGCTAGAATCGATTCGTATGGGCGATTTGTATCATTGCTTGTCTATGTCCCTAGAGACCGCTATAACACCGCTGCTAGAAAGAAAATGGAGGGTATTATCTGCAATAAGTTACAAGCGGATAGTGTGGATTTTAATGTTCAATTTAGTGAGTCTATTTTTGCGCGTGTTCATTTTATGGCGCATACCATCAGTGATTGGGATGGTGAGTTCGACGTATGCGAAGTTGAAAGTGAGATTGTTGAAGTTCTTAGAGACTGGAAGGACGATTTATTGTCTTCTTTAGTCCACCGACATGGCGAGACTATAGGTACTAGTCTTTGGAACAGTTATGGGGAAGGGTTTACAGCGGCCTATAAAGATAATTATCCAGCGAGATTTGCAGTTGCAGATATTGAAAAAGCAGAATTTTTAAGTGCAAGTGCAGATCAATATATTCAAATGTCGCTGTACCAGCCTCTAGAATCGCACGGTAAGGGTTTGCAATTTAAGTTGATTAATAAAGGTGCGCCAGCACCGTTGTCACAAACGCTTCCGGTGTTAGAAAATATGGGAGTTACTGTATTTGATGAGCGCCCTTTTAAAATAACCAATATAAAGTCAGACTCTAGTAGCTGGGTACATGACTTCGGCCTAGTATATAACGCAGAATTACCGGATGTAGAAGAGATAAAAGAAAACTTCCAATCAGTCTTTGAAAAAGTATGGATAGGACATGTTGAGAATGACGGGTTTAATCAACTAGTCATCAAGGCAAATCTTGATTGGAAGCAGATTATGCTGCTGCGTGCTTATTATCTATACCTACGTCAAGCGGGGATAACGTTTAGTCAGGCATATATCCAGCAGACTTTGCAAAGTAACCCTGTGATTGTTGGTCACCTAGTACGTTTATTTGAACTTAAATTTGATCCATCCGTTAAAGCTAAAACAACGAAGGTTGGACAACAGGAAGTAGAGATTCTTGCTGAAATTGAAAAAGTAGTGTCGTTAGATGAAGACCGAATTCTTCGACGATACTTGAATTTAATTCAGTCCACACTGCGGACAAATTACTATCAGTCGAGTGTCGACGCAGAGGGTGTGCCATACGTCACGTTTAAACTAAACCCCGAGACGATTACAGACCTTCCATTCCCACGTCCAAAATTTGAAATATTTGTTTATTCACCTCGTGTTGAAGGGGTGCACTTAAGGGGAGGTTCTGTCGCTCGTGGTGGTTTGCGTTGGTCAGACCGGAAAGAAGATTTTAGAACAGAAATTTTGGGCTTGATGAAAGCGCAGATGTCAAAAAATGCAGTGATTGTTCCTACAGGTGCTAAAGGCGGCTTTATTGTAAAGCGTTCGCTTGAAGGTTTGTCTCGTGAGGACATGATGGAAGAAGTCGTTGCGTGTTACAGCATTTTTATCGGCGCGTTGTTAGGTATTACGGATAACTTGAAAGGCGAGAAAGTGATACCACCCAATGATGTCGTTCGATATGACGACGATGACCCGTATTTGGTGGTAGCGGCAGACAAGGGAACCGCAACGTTTTCTGATATTGCTAATGGCATAGCGATTGCGCAGGGTTTTTGGTTAGGTGATGCGTTTGCATCAGGTGGTTCGGTAGGCTATGACCATAAAAAAATGGGTATTACTGCTAAAGGTGCATGGGAGTCAGTGAAACGTCACTTTAGAGAAATAGGGATTGATACCCAAACAACACCTTTTGATGTGATTGGAATTGGGGATATGGCGGGTGATGTGTTTGGTAATGGGATGCTGTTATCTGAAGAAATTCGCCTTGTAGGTGCATTTAATCATATGCATATTTTCTTAGACCCTGAACCCGATACAAATGCGTCATTTGAAGAGCGCGAACGTTTATTCAAATTGCCGCGTTCAACATGGAACGATTACAACAAAAAATTAATTTCAGAAGGTGGTGGGGTTTTTTCAAGGGCTGATAAGTCTATTACGTTGACTCCACAGATACAGAAAATATTGGATATTACGGATAGTACATTAACACCTAATAAACTTATTCAAGCGATGTTAAAAGCACCTGTCGACCTGCTTTGGAATGGTGGTATCGGAACGTACGTGAAATCAAGTACAGAGAATGATGCAGATGTTGGTGACCGGGCAAATGATTCGTTGAGAATTAACGGTGAAGACCTTCGCTGCAAAGTGATGGGTGAGGGCGGCAATTTAGGTTTTACTCAACTGGGGCGGATTGAATACGCAGCTAAAGGTCGTATTAATACCGATGCCATTGATAATGCAGCAGGTGTGGACTGTTCTGACCATGAAGTCAACATTAAAATTTTGCTTAATAAGTTGGTTGAACAAGGTGATATGACCGGTAAGCAACGTAATGTTCTACTTGCGAAGATGACTGATGAGGTGGGTGAGTTAGTGCTTCGAAATAATTACCTGCAAACTCAAGCTATTACAATGGTTGAGAGCCAAGCACCAGACATGTTAGAAGTGCATGCACGTTTGATGAATCAACTGGGGCAAGAGGGTCGATTAGATAGGTCAGTTGAGTTTTTACCTAATCAAGAAGAAATAGATGAGCGAAAGGCTAAAGGAGAGGGTTTGTACCGCCCTGAATTAGCGGTCGTTTTTGCGTATAGCAAACTACTCTTAAAAGATTTGATGAGCGGGTCTTCAGTTATCCAAGATAAATGTTTTAAGCAGGATTTATTAGATTATTTCCCATCAAATCTAAGTCATAAGTTTGTAACATCCATTGAAGATCATCGCCTGCGCGATGAGATAATCATCAATCAAATTGTTAACAGTATGGTAAATCGAGTAGGCCCATCGTTTGCTTTTCGAATGAGGGATGAGGCGGGTGCAAGTATTGATGACGTTATCAAAAATTATAAAATAGCTTGTGAAATCTTCAATATAGAAGTGATGTGGAGTGATATTGAGGCACTCGATAATAAAGTATCGCCAGATGTTCAGATAGATATGTTGATGAATGTAAGGAAACTCATTGAACGTACGATGTATTGGTTGCAACGAAACCGTTCTCAGGTCGTTTCAATTGAAGAAATTACCAGTGAGTTTGCCGACAATGTATTGCTTATTGGGAAAAAAATGGTGAGTCATGCTTCTCAAGCTGAGAAAGACCATGTTGGGCGGCGAGCAGCTAAATATCAAGAGGGAGGTGTTGGTGAAGCATTGGCGCAAAAAGTTGCGTGTCTTGAATTGGAATTTGTTGCACTCGATATTATCGCGGTGAATAGCGTTGTTAAACGGGGAATAGAGAATGTTTTGTCCGTTTATTCGGCGGTTAGTAATGAGTTAAAGTTGAGCTGGTTACATGGGTGTATCAGTTATCTCCCACGTAAAAATTATTGGCAATCGTTAGCAAGATCTGCCTTACGAGATGATTTGCACGCCGAAAACCGTGCGTTATTGACGGCTATATTCCAGCACTCCAATAAGCGAGATACAACAAAAAAACGAGTCAGCGATTGGTGTTTGAATAATCGCTCTGATATTGACCGTTACTTGCACTTGGTATCGCTAATCCAAGCTGAAAATGAAATGGAAATTGAGCAGCTATCCGTGATTTTGAAGGAGCTTCACATGATTGTTGAGAAAAGTAAAACGAAGTAACTCAAACATAGTGGTGGTTTAAGTAGTAACAAAAAAGGGCTGAATGTTCAGCCCTTTTTTAATGTGTAGCGACTTGTTAATCAGTTGTTACTGATTTTTTCTAGCCAATTATTAATGGTCTCAGCACTTTCACGCCAATGGATATCGATCATCATTGTGTGACCCGTTTTTTTCATATTGATGAAGTCGGCCTTGTATGCCTTCGCTGTTTTTCTGATGTGTGCTGGCCTAAAGAAGGTATCTTCATCGGCACTAAGAGCCAACATAGGTATATCAAACGGGTTTTTGTAAGTAGGTAAGCCAAGCCATAAGGTGTCTAGTAATGCCTTAGGTGACCCTTGCTGCATTTCTGCACAATAACGGATTACAACATCATCATTAACATGACCAGCAAAGACAGATTTACGGGTCACGTCAACTGGTGAAAACCATGTGCCCATGAGTTCACTAAGATTCATTTGCATATAAAAAGTTGGGTTCAGGGCCAAATCAATAATGGATGGGATAAGTCCGTCAACAGGAACACTGGCCATGAGTATGCAAGCAGGAACGGTTTCTTTTTCTATGAACTTTTGGATAATGAGCCCACCTAGCGAATGACCAATTAGGATAGGAGGTTCGCCAATTGCATCAATCACTCGTTGTAGGTCATTTACATAATCAGCAATGCTGTTTGATGCAAGCATGGCACTACCACCACTTTTTCCATGTCCACGTAAGTTGATGGCATAGGTAGGGTGCCCAAGATCTGCGAAGAAAGGCATAAAGTATTCGTTCCAACACCAAGCAGACATGTTTGCGCCATGAATAAATAAGATCGGTTTACGGGTTACTTTTTTAGGGTGGCGTTCAATGACTTCTAGGGCGGGATTTTCCGCCGAATATTTAATGTTCATTATGCACTCAAGTTATGTTTTGATTTATTGATAATATTTTTTCCTTTTTTTTCAAAAGCTTGGATGGTGTTAAGTTTAAAATTTAGAATGAGTCTTGACAAATGCTGCAAAGCAATATATTATTCACCGCACATTGTTACTGCAGCTCTGTTCTCAGATCGCTGCTCAATGTAATAATGTTCTCCTCCTCTTGGCGACTCTTTATGGGTCGCTTTTTTTTGCCTCATATTCTAGACTCTAAATGCACTGAAGGCAGTGTTTTAATTAAATTAAAATTAAAATGAACTAAGATGTTCGTCTGAAGGGCTTTGTTGTCATATGGTGAGGTTCATAATTAGTTAATGGTTAAAGAGTATATTGAAGAAATGAAGAATATTGCATTAACAAAGTATTTGGTTTTGTGCGTGTATTGCTTAATGGTGATCTTCTCAAGCCATGCTTTTGCAAGCAATATTAATGTCAATATGGCCTTTTTAACTGAGAAGATGCCGGTACCACCTGCCTTGTCAAACCTTGACCCAATACTCCGTGATGAAGGCATTCAAGGTGCTATTTTAGGGGTTAAAGATAACAATACAACAGGGCAATTTACTGGTCATCATTATGATTTGAAACACATTGAAGTGCCTGTGGGTGATGATGTAGTCGTTGCATTTGAAAAGCTTTTAAATGACGGCTATCAATATATTATTGCTGATGTGCAAGCTTCAACGCTAAAAAAGCTCTCCTTATTAGCTAGGGCGAATAAGGCTCTGTTATTTAACGTATCGTCGGGAAGTGATGAGTTGAGAAATGCAAGCTGCGATGCAAACACATTTCATATGATTCCCAGTGATGCCATGAGAGCGGATGCACTTGCACAACTGATGCTTAAAAAGCGCTGGAAGAATTGGTTTTTAGTTAAAGGTAAGGATGCAAAAGACCATAATTTCACACAAGCAATTAAACGTTCTGCAAAGCGTTTTGGTATTAAGCTCGTTGAAGAAAAAACTTGGAACTTTGATCATGATGCCCGACGAACAGCTCAGGCAGAAATCCCAGTGTTTACCCAAGGTGCGAATTACGATGTTTTGGTAGTGGCCGATGTGAAAGGCCTGTTTGGAGAGTACTTGACGATGAATACGTGGTTGCCTCGCCCCATTATTGGTACACAAGGTTTAGTGCCGAGAGCTTGGCACAGAACACACGAACGATGGGGTGCGGTCCAAATGCAGAACCGGTTTTATAAACAGGTTGGCCGTTGGATGAATGATGTCGATTATTCATCATGGTTGGCAGTTCGTGTGGTGGGTGAAGCGGTGACAAGAGCTAAGAGCATAAATTCAGGAGAGGTAAAAAACTTCATGCTGAGTGATAAATTTAGCTTAGCCGGTTTTAAAGGTGTAAAGCTGACTTTTAGAGATTGGAATCATCAGTTGCGTCAGCCTGTTTTGTTGGCAACACCAAGATCAATTGTGTCGGTATTACCGCATAAAGAATTCTTACACCCCCGTACTTATTTGGATACGCTGGGGTATGATAAGCCCGAGTCTAACTGTGAATTACTAAAAAAATAAAAAATGATTAAATACTTTTCTCCTTTATTGCTAATGGTTTTTGTGACCATCAGTTTTGCAGACACACTGTATATCACCTTAGAAAAGGATAACGCATTAGCTGTTGTCGATGGCGAAAGCGGTAAGCTTATAAAAACGGTTCCACTGGGCCAGCGCCCTCGTGGTTTGGCCTTTAGCAAGGATCAGGCTCTGTTGTATGTTGCTGCCAGTGATGACGACACCATTCAAATTTTAGATGTGGCTAGCTTAAATATAGTGGGTGAGTTGCCATCTGGCGAAGACCCTGAGTTATTTAGAATTCACCCAAATGGCCAATGGTTGTATGTGTCGAATGAAGATGACAATATCGTAACGGTGATAGATTTACAAAGCAAAGAAGCTATCACTGAAATTGCGGTAGGCGTAGAGCCTGAAGGTATTGCAGTTTCTCATGATGGAAAGTGGGTGGTCAATACATCTGAAACGACGAATATGGTTCATTGGATTGACCCAGCTGATCAAACTGTAAAAGAAAATACTTTAGTTGATCCGCGCCCAAGAGCAGCAGAGTTTTCTGTTGATGGGCAATTGCTGTTTGTTACGTCTGAGATTGCAGGCTCTTTGTCTCGTATAGATGTGTTAACTAAGCAAGTGCTGAGTAAATTGCATTTTAAAATAGCGGGTGTTGATAAAGAACTTATTCAACCGGTAGGTGTTTTGGCACACCCCAATAACAAAACATTATTTGTTGCTTTAGGCCCTGCTAACCGTGTTGCGGTGGTAGATATTAAAACGATGGCCGTAACGAAGTACCTACTGGTCGGGCAACGAGTTTGGAACTTGGCTTTCTCACCGGATTTAAAACGTCTATATACAACAAATGGTGTCAGCAACGACATCTCAATTATTGATGTTGAAAGTCTAAAAGTGACCAAGTCTGTGCGAGTTGGCCGTTACCCTTGGGGTATTGCTGTTAAAGCCGAATGAAGCGAAAATTCTTCGCCTTCCGCTTCAATGAAACTAATGCCGCCTAGGTAAAAGTGATGAGTCAATCTACGGGTCTTTCTCTAGTCGTTAAAACGCTTAGCTATGCGTACGGCAATAAAGAGGCGTTATCGGATATTAATTTCTCAATTGCCCCAGGCGAATGCACTATTTTGCTGGGGCCTAATGGTGCTGGGAAGTCGACCCTGTTTTCGTTAATTACGCATCTATACAATAGCCGTGATGGCGAAATACTCATTAATGGGTTTGAGGTTAAAAAGCAATCTTGTCAGGCGTTGGCTAATCTAGGCGTCGTGTTTCAACAAACAACGTTGGATATGGATTTAAGTGTTTTGCAAAACCTTCATTATCATGCCTCGTTACACGGTATGACACGTAAGCAGGCATCTATTCGAATTAATGAAGAACTTGAAAGGCAAGGCATGTTGGCTCGTAAAGATGAAAAAATTCGCCAGCTTAATGGTGGGCATCGCCGACGTGTAGAAATAGCCAGAGCACTATTGCACAAACCGTCTTTGCTGTTATTAGATGAGCCAACCGTTGGTTTGGATGTACCGAGTCGTAAAGGCATTGTTGAGCATGTTCATTCTTTATGTGAAAACGATGACTTATCGGTTCTTTGGGCAACACACTTGATCGATGAGGTTTATCCAACGGACAAGCTGATTGTACTGCATGAAGGTGAAATCAAAGCACAAGGTTCTGTTAGTAATGTGTGTGGAGGTGATTCGACAGATGAAATTTCTCATGCCTTTAAGCAATTAACGCAGGTTAAGCCATTATGAGGTTTGGTCACGCAGTCATCGCACTAAAAGGCATTATAAAACGTGAATTGTGGCGTTTTTTACTTCAGCGTGAACGCTTTATAGCTGCGCTTGTTAGACCCTTGGTTTGGTTATTTGTTTTTGCGGCAGGGTTTCGTTCTACACTGGGTATTGCAATTATTCCGCCGTATGAAACGTACATATTATATGAGGTGTATATTGCTGTTGGTTTGATTGGCATGATTCAGCTGTTCAACGGAATGCAAAGTTCTTTGTCGATGGTTTATGACCGTGAAATGGGTAGCATGAAAACCTTATTGGTTAGCCCGTTACCGCGTTGGTTTTTATTAACTGGGAAATTAATGGCGGGAACGTTTGTTTCCATTCTTCAAGCCTACGTGTTTTTGTTGATTGCTTGGTTTTATGATATTCAAGCACCATGGTTAGGTTATGTGACTTTATTTCCTGCGTTGATTTTGGCGGGACTGATGTTAGGTGCGTTAGGGATGTTGCTGTCGTCATTTATCAAGCAGCTAGAGAATTTTGCAGGGGTGATGAACTTCGTTATCTTCCCTATGTTTTTTATGTCCACAGCGCTATACCCATTATGGAAAATTAAAGAATCAAGCGAACTACTTCATACCCTAGCGAGTTATAACCCATTTTCACAGGCGGTTGAGTTGCTACGGTTTGCACTATATGGCCAGTTTAATCTGTACGCTTTTCTTTATACGCTAGCGGCATTTTTTGTGTTTATGTCAGTTGCCGTTTGGGGCTATAACCCATCAAAAGGGATGATGGTTAAAAAAGGTGGTGGGCCAAGTTGAACTACCGCTTCTCGTTGCATGTTAAAATTAGCGTATATGACTAAGAAACTTTTTATACGTACCCATGGCTGTCAGATGAATGAATATGATTCTGAAAAGATGGCCGACGTACTCGCACAATCGCATGACTTAGAGTTAACCGATAATGAAAAAGAGGCGGATGTCTTGCTTCTTAATACCTGTTCTATTCGTGAGAAAGCACAAGAACGTGTCTTTCATCAGCTGGGACGTTGGCGTCCATTGAAAGAGAAAAAACCAGATTTATTAATAGGTGTTGGTGGCTGCGTTGCTAGCCAAGAGGGTAAGGTTATACGCCGTAGAGCACCCTATGTTGATGTAGTGTTTGGTCCGCAGACATTGCACCGTTTACCAACGATGCTGAAAGAGGCGCAAACAAAAAAGAAGTTGGTGATGGATATTTCTTTTCCAGAAATTGAGAAATTTGATAATTTACCTGAACCTCGTGCCGAAGGGCCAAAAGCTTTTGTGTCAATTATGGAAGGCTGCAGTAAATATTGTACATTTTGCGTTGTCCCTTATACGCGTGGCGAAGAGGTTAGCCGACCAGTGGACGATGTGATTGCTGAGGTGTCTAGTCTAGCGTCACAAGGTGTTCGTGAAGTTAATTTATTGGGCCAGAATGTTAATGCCTATCGTGGTGAAATGGCTGACGGAGATATGGCGGACTTTGCTTTATTACTTCATTACGTTGCTGCGATTGATGGCATTGATCGTATTCGTTATACAACCTCACACCCTAAAGAGTTTTCAGAAAGCTTAATTCAGGCCTACGAAGATATCCCAGAATTAGTCGATCATCTTCACTTGCCAGTACAAAGTGGTAGCAATAGCGTGTTAGCACGAATGAAGCGCGGGCATGAAATAGAGTTGTATATTGAAAAGCTTCAACGACTTAAAAAGATTCGCCCGAATATGAGCTTTTCATCAGACTTTATTATTGGTTTCCCGCAAGAGACCGATGAAGAATTCGAAGAGACGATAAAGCTAATAGAAAAGATAGGTTTTGATTTTTCATTCAGTTTTATTTTTAGTGCCCGTCCTGGAACGCCAGCGGCAGATATGCCGGATGATATTGATATGGCTGTGAAAAAGCTGCGCCTTGGGCGATTACAAAACATCATTACGCAACAAACGGCAGATATATCCAACCGTATGGTTGGGACTACTCAGCGGCTTTTAGTGGAAGGCGAGTCGAAGAAAAACTCGTTACAAATGACAGGCCGTACTGAAAATAACCGTGTGGTGAACTTTGCCGGTCATGCTCGTTTAGCGGGGCAATTTGTTGATGTGTTAATTACAGAAGCCTTACCATATTCTTTGAGAGGTCGAATGGTGAAAGCAGATATAAAGCTTGCTAATCAAGCGAATCAAAGGCGGTCAGTTTCCTAAGTTGAGCAAAAAAATCAAAACCATTGATATTAGTTTAGAGCCCGCCAATAACAAGCGTTTAGCAAGTTTGTGTGGCCAATTTAATGAGCATATTACCCAGCTGGAACAGCGTTTAAGTGTTGATGTTAAACACCGAGGCCATCATTTTACTGTAACAGGTAGTGATACACGTGTTGAGGTAGCCATTACAGCATTGAAAGGGCTATATGAAAGTACCATGAGCGATCAATTAACGCCTGAAAAGGTGCACTTAGTAATGCAGGAAAGTCAGATGGATGTAGGGAAAGTAACCAATATGGATAACTCTGCTGTCATCCATACAAGGAAAAAAGTGATTAAGCCGCGAGGTGAAAATCAGCAGGCTTATGTCAAAAGCATTCCTAAAAATGACATTGTCTTTGGTATTGGGCCTGCTGGAACGGGTAAAACCTATCTTGCTGTTGCATGTGCAGTTGAGGCATTAGAATCTGAAAAGGTTTCGCGAATTATATTAGCGCGCCCTGCAGTAGAGGCAGGTGAGCGCTTAGGTTTTTTACCGGGAGACCTCAGTGAGAAGATTAATCCGTACCTAAGGCCTTTATATGATGCTTTATATGAAATGCTGGGTGTTGATCGGGTAGAAAAGCTGATTGAGCGAAATGTGATAGAAATTGCACCACTCGCCTTTATGCGAGGTAGAACGCTGAGTGAGGCCTTTATTATTTTGGATGAAGCGCAAAACACCACACCGGAGCAAATAAAAATGTTTTTAACGCGAATAGGCTACGGCTCTACGGTTGTTGTGACAGGCGATATTACCCAAATAGATTTACCGGGACATACCGAGTCGGGCTTGAAGTTAGTGATGAATATTTTAAAGGGGATTGATGGAATTAGTTTTACACGTTTTAAAAGTACGGACGTGGTGAGGCACCCTATCGTGCAAAAAATTGTTTCGGCTTATGAAAAGCATAGCAAGCCATGAGCATTGATTTGCAGGTGGTCACTGATTGCACCGAGTTACCCGAAAGTCAGTTATTGGCTGACTGGGTTGAATTAGCGACTAAGCAGCGTAAAAATACTGAAGTGGTTGTTAGACTGGTTGACGAAGCCGAGTCCGCTGAATTAAATGAAACTTATCGCCAAAAAAATGGGCCTACGAATGTTTTGAGCTTTCCCTTTGAAAAACCTGAGGGTCTGCCTGAAGATGCTTTGTCGAGTGATACTTTGGGTGATTTAGTCATTTGTGCGCCTGTGGTGTTGAAAGAGGCGGCAGAGCAGGGCAAAAAAGTATCTGAACACTGGGCGCACATGGTGATACATGGTTGTTTGCACCTTCAAGGGTATGACCATATCAATAACGATGATGCACAAGTGATGGAATTATTAGAAATACAACTTTTAAATAATATCGGTATCAGTAACCCTTATGAGGGTTGAGCAATAATATGAGCCAAGCAAAAAACGACACAGTAGAAAACCGCTCTTGGATAGAGCGATTAGGGCAAGCACTGATGGGCGAGCCAAAAGACCGTGAAGACCTAGTGCAATTGATGCGTGATGCTGAAAAAAGAGATTTGTTAGGGCACGATGCTTTGGCGATGATTGAGGGTGTGCTACAGGTTTCTGAGCTGCAAGTACGAGATATTATGATTCCCCGTTCGCAGATTGTTTTTATTCCTCGTGAGGCGGAATTAAAAAATATTTTCCCGCGCGTTACTAAATCGGCCCACTCTCGTTTCCCCGTTCAAGACGAGGAAACCTCACAAGTGGCGGGTATTTTATTAGCTAAAGATTTGCTGAGTTACGCTGTCGCTGGCCAAGATCAGAAATTTGACGTTAAAGATGTTATGCGACCTGCTATTTTTGTTCCTGAGAGTAAGCGTTTAAATGTGATGTTGCATGAGTTTCGTGCGAATAGAAACCATATGGCCATCGTCATTGATGAATATGGCTCTGTTGCCGGTCTTATTACGATTGAGGATGTGCTGGAGCAGATTGTCGGTGAGATTGAGGATGAGCATGATTTTGAAGAAGAGGCATTTATTCTTCAACGTAATGAAAGTGAATACAACATTAAGGCATTAACTGAAATAGATGACTTTAACGAACGCTTTGAAACCAGTTACTCCGACGATGATGTCGGTACGGTGGGTGGCTTGGTTGTTAAAAGTTTCGGTCATGTACCCGAACATGGTGAAAAGACTCAAATTGATGGCTTTCTTTTCGAAGTGTTAAGGGCTGATAATCGTCGTGTTCATCTGCTCCGGATGACCATTTTAGATTCTTCTGAAAAAGGGCCTAAGTAATATAACCGCTGAATGTCGCTTGAGAAACCTAAGCAGACTATGAATGTTGCTGGCGCACTTTTTTCTGGAGCACTGCTTCCCTTAGCGTTTGCACCTTATGACCTCCCGTTTATTGCGTTGCTGTCACCCGTTCTCTTTTTACTGCTCCTTCGCCAGTTAACGCCTTCAAAGGCAGCGTTAATGGGTTATGCATTTGGTTGGGGGTATTTTGGTCATGGCGTGTATTGGGTTTACTTTAGTATCCATCACTTTGCTCATGCTCCTTTGTGGTTGGCTGTTATCATCATGCTTGGCATGGTGGCGATTCTTGCGCTTTATATGGCGTTATTTGCATACCTAATGAATCGGTTTTTTAACCAGCACCTTGCGATTCGATATTTGTTGGCTCTTCCTAGTTTGTGGGTGGGGCTAGAGGCGTTACGAGGCGTGTTGTTCACAGGGTTTCCGTGGTTGTCGCTTGGTTTTAGTCAGATCGATACGTGGTTGTCGGCTTGGGCGCCTATTGTTGGGGTATTTGGGGTTTCTTGGCTTGTAGTGATAACGGTTGGGGCGATTTTATACTGCTTTAGCAAGGTAGAAAAAAGGCATAAGCTATTGGCGGCTTCTTTGATTGTTATCGCTTGGTTGGGCGGCTTAATGTTCCATAGTATTAATTGGACGCAACCGGCAGGTACTCCGATTAAAGTGGCCTTGTTACAAGGTAATGTTCCACAGGAAATAAAATGGTTGCGGTCATTTCGTCAAAAAAATATAGATATTTATATGCAAATGACGAGGCAGCAGCGCGATGTTGACTTAATTATTTGGCCGGAAACATCAGTTCCTGCCTTTTTTCATCGTGTGAAAAATACATTGATGCCGCTATTAAAACGAGAGGTAGAGGAGCGTCAAATTGATATTGTTTTAGGTTTACCAGTGATGCCTGAAGGCGAGAGCGATTATTATAATGGCTTACATAGCGTTCGGTATTCGAATGACTTTTACCTAAAACGTCACTTAGTTCCATTGGGTGAATATATGCCTTTGAAGCCCTTATCGACAATTATTTTAAATTTCCTGAAAATTCCTATGTCTGACTTCTCAGCGGGGAGTGATGAGCAGGCGTTATTACAAGGGGCGGGTTACCCATTTGCATCGTCAATTTGTTATGAGGATGTCTTTCAACAAACATCTATTGATGGCCTTCCAGAAGCCGCCTACTTAGTGAACGTGAGTAACGATACGTGGTTTGGTGATACGATTGCGCCGTATCAACACTTGCAGATGGCGCGGATGAGAGCATTGGAAAGTGGGCGCTATTTACTGCGCTCAACAAATACGGGCATCACGGCTATCGTAGACCCAGCTGGACAAGTAACTAAGCAAGCACCCATGTTCAAACGGGTTGCTTTAACAGGTGAGATAACACCGTTAAAGGGTGTAACCCCTTTTGTTCAAGGTGGTTGGTGGGTATTTTTAGTATTAACCGTTGTTATGGTTGTTGCTAGTTTTTTAAAACGAGACCTTAAAAGGTAAGTTATGTTGCGATTAAAAAGGAGTTTCATCTGCATATTATTATTTTTTGTTTCCATGGCGCAGGCTGAGACAAATCGAGCGGTTGAGAATTGGGCTAGTTTTGCTAAGGTCAGTGGGAATGCTCAACATACAAAATGGCTGGAAGCAATTAGTGATCAGCGAGCAATGGAGTTAGCCCAACTCTGGAAAGACTTACGCGGTTATGATGCCTACGATATTTTGGATAAGTATCAGTTACCTAAGGAGCTGGTCCCCGGCTTGGTTATTAATAAATCAAATATTCAGCAATACCCTTGGTTAAAGGAGTACTTGCCACGAGATTATCTTAATAGTTTGATGGCTGATAATGGTTTTGTTAGGCAAATAAGTATCGTACCCACCAATACTTACTATATGAATGAAGGTGTACTGAACGCAACGTTAGCTATTCAAGGTAAAGGCTTAACGCCAACGACAAATGAAAATAGTACCTTGGTTAACCCAGATGGCAGTGTCACATTATTGAATGATGAGACGGCTGGAGCGATACCCTATCTTAACCCTAAAAACGGGCTAGAGTTAAATTGGTCTTTTATTGCGCATGGGGTTGGGTCAGAAACATTAATATTTGA
>Ga0105358_10000448_pt1 | contig 20475 bp, 19 predicted proteins | sample GOMGulsemesocosm_5_FD_83509 | JGI IMG/M metagenome (GOLD analysis project Ga0105358, IMG submission 83509) | Methane-oxidizing microbial communities from mesocosms in the Gulf of Mexico - GOM15C Gulf of Mexico | ecosystem: Environmental > Aquatic > Marine > Cold seeps | place: Gulf of Mexico... | reverse complement strand
TCATCGTAATGTAATTATTTTTACTTATTTTAAACGTTAACATATTAAGGTTAGTTTATATGCGTATAGTACTTCTTGGTGCTCCTGGTGCAGGTAAAGGCACACAAGCACAGTTTTTAATGGAAAAATTTGGTATTCCTCAAATCTCTACGGGTGACATGTTGCGTGCAGCAATTAAAGCCGGTAGTGAATTAGGTAACCAAGCGAAAGCCGTAATGGATGCTGGTCAACTAGTATCAGATGAGTTAATTATCGGTTTAGTAAAAGAACGTATCAAGCAAGATGATTGTAAAGCTGGCTTTTTACTTGATGGCTTTCCTCGTACTATTCCGCAAGCTGATGCCATGAAAGAAAATGGTATTAATGTTGATCATGTACTTGAATTTGATGTGCCTGACGAAGTAATCGTTCAACGTATGGCTGGTCGTAGAGTTCATTCAGGCTCTGGTCGTGTTTATCACTTAGTATACAATCCACCTAAAGTTGAAGGTAAAGATGATGTTACTGGTGATGACTTATCAATTCGCCCTGATGATGAAGAATCAACTGTACGTAAGCGTTTAGCTATTTATCATGAACAAACTAAACCTTTGGTAGACTTTTATCAAGGTGAAGCTAACTCAGGTAACTGTCAGTATTTAACGGTTGATGGTACTCAAGCGGTTGAAGCGGTTAATGCATTGTTAACAAAACAACTAGCCTAGTTTTTTACAGCCTAGTTAACTAACTAAAAACTCGCTTCGGCGAGTTTTTTACTTTATTTAGTGCATGTTTTATTCGTGCTTTTATTAGCGTTTATTAACCATAGCAATATGCGGAATATTATCTTCTAGGTACATCGCTGACACTTGTTCAAAACCATGGTATTGGTAATATTTGAGTAGATGCTGTTGTGCTGAAATTTTAATATCTTGATTCGCAAAGTGCTGCTGACACACCCTTAGACCTTCTGATATCAATTTATGCCCTAAACCTGAGCCTCTAGCGTGCTTAGCAGTAGCTACGCGGCCAATACTAATATAATTATCATAACTCTGACCTTGGGCCAAAATGCGTAAATACGCGGCTAGCCTGCCTTCTTGATAGCCAAGTAGGTGTACGGTTTCTGGGTGCCTATCTAATTGATTTTCTTCGCTGTCTAAATCAGGGTAATAACAGCATTGTTCGACCACAAAAACATCAACTCGGAGTTTTAATACATCATAAAGCTGGTCTAGTGATAGTTGATTAAAGTTTTTTGTTTGCCACAGAATCATATTTTTCATTGAAATTTCTTTTAAAAAAGCATCCTCATTAGTGATAATAAGGATGCTTTAACAGAGCAAAACTGATATGAAATTCATATCAAAATGTAAAACTACTTTTTATGGCGTTGTTGTAATACTTCCATAACTTCTGATAAGTCAATTTTTTGATCGGCAAGTAAAACTAGGGTGTGATAAAACAAATCAGCACATTCACCTAATAAGTCTTCTTTAGTTTCAGCGACGGCCGCTAGCGCAACTTCAACGCCTTCTTCACCCACTTTTTGCGCCATTTTGGTGGTGCCACGTGAGAATAAATGCGCAGTGTAGCTTTCTTTTGGATCATCATCTTTTTTACTCGCAATGACTTGCTCAAGTTGGCTTAAAAAGTTTTGTTGGGTGAGTTTTTGTTCAGGAAAACAAGACTCAGTACCTAAATGACAACTAGGTCCTATTGGTGTACAAGCAATTAATAAGCTGTCTTGATCGCAATCACTGAGCACTTGTTGAACATTTAAGAAGTTTCCTGAGGTTTCACCTTTTACCCATAAAGCTTGCTTTGAGCGGCTAAAAAAAGTTGCTTTACCAGTATCTAAAGTGGCAGCTAAAGATTCTTGGCTCATGTAGCCTTGCATGAGTACCGCGCCTGTAGCAGCATGTTGAATAATAGCAGGGATTAAATTATTCATTTTTTGCCATGCTAATTCATTGATGTTTTTAGTTGTTACTAACATGGTCTTACCTCAATGTTTTGTGATTTCAAATAAGCTTTTAATTCGCTTATTGGGATTATGCCTTTATGAAAAACCGATGCGGCAAGTGCGCCATCAACATCAGCTTGTTGGTAAACATCGCTAAAATGCTCCATGGTGCCAGCGCCGCCAGAAGCGATTAAGGGTACGTTGCATGCCGCTCTTGCTTGTTTAAGTTGTTCAATATCGTAGCCTTGACGAACGCCATCTTGGTTCATGCAATTAAGTACAATTTCACCTGCGCCTAAACTGACTACTTTTTCTATCCAATCAAAAGTTGTCCAACTGGTTTTTTGGGTACGTTTTTCATCACCGGTGAATTGATAAACTTGATACTTACCAGTGTCTTTATCATAAAAACTGTCGATGCCAACGACTATACACTGTTGACCAAAGTGATCAGCAAGACGTGTTATTAATGCTGGATCGCGAAGAGCAGGAGAGTTGATACTAATTTTGTCAGCGCCCATCATTAAAATTTCTTTGGCGTCAGCTTCACTTTTAATACCGCCGGCAACACAAAAAGGAATATCAATAACTTCAGCAATACGACTTACCCAACTTTTATCTACTACGCGGCCATCAGCGCTAGCGGTAATGTCATAAAAAACTAACTCGTCTGCGCCTGCTTCAGCATACTTTTGTGCTAAGGGGACAATATCACCAATAATTTCATGGTTTCGAAATTGAACACCTTTAACCACTTTACCATCACGAACATCTAAGCAAGGTATTATTCTGCGGGCCAACATGCAATAGCCTCCTCAAGGGTGAATTTACCTTCTAGCAGTGAACGACCTAAAATAACGCCGCTAACACCTGAGCCGATTAACGCCTTAATATCATCAAGGCTGCCAATGCCACCAGAAGCTTGCCATTGAACACTCGGATATTTTTGACAAAGTTCAATGTACAAATCTACATTTGATCCGCTTAAAGTACCGTCTTTAGAAATGTCAGTACATAAAATATGTTGGATACCCGCTTCAATATAAGCATCAAGTAAATCTTCTAAATTTACGCCGCTATCTTCAATCCAACCATGAGTAGGTAGTGTTTTATTACCTTGCTCATCAATTTTAATATCAAGGGCGAGAACTATCTTTTCTCCGCCATAGATTTTTAGCCACGCTAATACTAACTCTGGTTGCTTAATCGCAAGAGAGCCGATAACTACACGTGTAGCTCCCAGGTCGAGTAGCTGTTTTACATCTTCTTCACAACGAATACCACCGCCTACTTGTGTGATCATGGTTTCATGATTTACCACTGTTTTTAGTGTTGATAGCTGGCGTTTAGTGCTGTCTTTCGCGCCGTCTAAATCAACAAAATGCATCACGGTAGCACCCGCTGCTGCATAAGCTTGCTGACGCTCTTTTACTGTATATTGGTAATTGGTTTTTTGGTTGTAGTCACCTTGGTATAAACGGACTACTTCACCACCGATTAAGTCTATCGCTGGGATCATCATAAGCTTTTCATTTCCTGTGGGTCTAATTCGAGAAAGTTTTGAATAATTTTACTGCCTAAAGCACTAGAGCGTTCTGGGTGAAATTGACAACCAATAAAGTTATCTTTGGCAATAACCGCTGAAAACTCACTGCCATATTCGCAACTGGCAATGGTATATTCACTAATAGGTGCAGCAAAGCTATGAACAAAATAAAAGTAATCGTCGACGTTAATGCCTTTTAATACCGGGTGATTAATAACATTTGTTAGCGTATTCCAGCCCATGTGAGGTAGGCGATTATCTTTGGCATCCAAGGGTTTTACTAATGTTGGAATAACGCCTAAGCATTCTATTACGTTTTCGTTAGCGCCTTCTTTAGAATCGCTTAGGCCTTCAGTTGAGCTTATTCCTTCGGTAGAAGAACGTGTCATTAACTGCATGCCTAAGCAAAAGCCTAATACAGGTTGAGTTAAGTTTTGTAAGGTGTCAATTAAGCCTTTGTCTATAATATTGGCCATGGCATGTTTGGCACTGCCAACACCGGGAAATATGACTTTATCTGCTCGTTTTATTAGCTCAATATCATCGGTAATTGTTACGCTAAAACCAAGGCGCTGAATGGCAAATTTTACTGAGGATAAATTTGCGCAACCGGTATCAACAATAACATTTTTACTGCCATCGCTACCTTCATAGCTACCTTTACCTTGATTGCAACTGGGTACTGCTTCTGACATTACAGTGTTCCTTTCGAGCTAGGTAATTCATCACCTTCAACTTTAATGGCTTGGCCTAAAGCGCGACCGAAAACTTTAAACAGGCTTTCAACTTGGTGATGGCAGTTACCTTTACTGGTTGATAAATGTAAGGTAATTAGCATTGAATCGGCAAGTGAACGGAAAAAATGTGAGACCATTTGTGTCGACATAGTGCCGACATTTTCGCTAGTAAACTTGGCATCAAATTCAAGCCAAGGACGACCAGATAAATCAATAGCACACTCAGCACGACATTCATCCATAGGTAATACAAAGCCAAAACGGCCAATACCACGTTTATCGCCTAGTGCTTCTTTTAATGCTTGTCCTAAGGCAAGGGCTGTGTCTTCAACACTATGATGTTCGTCAATGTGATAATCACCACTAACACTGCATTGTAAGTTGAAGCCGCCGTGGGTGGAAATTTGGTCTAACATGTGATCAAAAAAGCCTAAACCTGTGTCTATTTTACTGCCGCCTTTCTTATCTAAATTGACCGAGATGGTGATATCAGTTTCTTTAGTTGTACGCGTGACAGTGGCAGTTCTATCCTGTTCAACAGACCCAAGTATTTGCTCACTTACTTGCGCCCAATTTAATGTGTCTCGGTCATACTTAATACCAACGATGCCCATATTCGCGGCCAAACCCATATCAGTTTCTCTGTCGCCGATAACGTAAGAGTTAGTGAAATCAACTAAACCTTGTTGTAGATAGTCACTCACCATGCCTAATTTGGGCTTACGGCAATTGCAGTTATCTTCATCAAAGTGAGGGCATAACAGTACGTCTTGAAAGACGATGCCTTGTGAAGAGAATATCGCCATCATTTGATTATGAGGTAAGTCAAAGTCGGCTTGAGGAAAGCTGTTGGTACCTAAACCATCTTGGTTGGATACCATCACTAGTTTAAAGCCTTTATCTTGTAACTTTATTAGTTCAGGAATAACGTTAGGTTCAAATACCAATTTTTCTAAGGTGTCTAATTGCTTATCAATAACAGGCTCTTCAACTAAGGTACCATCGCGGTCGATAAATAATATTTTCTGTTGTTTGTTACTCATGATAATACTTCTTTAAGTTGGGTGATTTCTTGTTCGCTACCGATACTGATGCGTAAACAATGTTCTAGTTGCATTTGTTTAGATTGATCGCGGATCAAAATGTCTTTTTCTACTAAGGTATTAAAAACACGTTCTTTTTCTTCTTGGTTAGTACAGCGAAATAAAATAAAGTTTGCATCGCTGGCAAATACTTCACTACACCAATTGCTCTCGTTTAACCATGTTGATAATGACGCTTTAATGTTATTACAGCGTTGTACTCGTTGTGCCATTATGTCTAAATCTGTACTTAATGCCTTACTGGCAATTTCTGCGACGGGCGCTGAAATAGGGTAAGGAGCAATGACTTTACTGAGTAAGGTAATTATTTCTTTACTGGCTAAGGTAAAACCACAACGTAAACCTGCTAAAGCAAACGCTTTAGATAAGGTCCTTAGGACGATAATATTGTCATATTTGGCGATTAAGTCAGAGCTAGTTTGTTCTGGTGAAAACTCGATGTAAGCTTCATCAACAACCACTATCGCGCTGTCTTTAAACAATTCGATAGCGGCGATAATTGCTTCTTTCGATAATAAGTTGCCAGTAGGGTTGCCCGGTGAGCATAAAAAAACAACTTTTACTTTGCCCACTTGTGACGATAATGCGTCAAGGTTTAGTTGCATCCCTTGAGAAGAGTTCTGTAATGGAACCTTCACAATACTAGCACCGTGATTTTCAGCACTAATGGCATACATGCCATAAGTAGGTGGGCAAATTAAGATACTGTCTTGGTAAGCGCGACAAAAACTGCGAATGATCAGCTCAATGCCTTCATCAGCGCCACGAGTGGCTAATATTTGTGAGCGTTCAAGGCCACAGTAATTGCTATAGGCATTTAATAAATTATCTGGTTGAAAGTCAGGGTAACGATTGATGTTTTCACTGCTTATTTGATAATCGCCGTTGCCGGGGGCTTCATTGGCGTTTAGCCAGACTTTACTTTTTGTTTGTTCAGCATCACCACTGGCAAACAGCCGACGCGCAGATTGGTAAGGTACCATATCAACCAGCTCTTCACGGGCTAATTTTTCTATTAACGTTAGTGCAGTGCTCATGATTAGGCCTTTTCTTCTAAACGGATCGTTACCGCACGTTGATGAGCATCTAAACCTTCGGCATCGGTTAATTCAATAATACACTCGGCTAAATTGCTCAAACCCGTTTTACTGATTTCTTGTACGGTATAGCGGCGTGAAAAATCGGCTAAAGATAAACTACTGATCACTTTTGAATAACCATAAGTGGGTAATACGTGATTGGTACCACTGGCATAATCACCTGCGGACTCTGGTGTGTAAGCACCAACAAAAATAGAACCTGCATTACGTAAATCAGTTAATAATGCTTGCGGGTTTTCAGTTTGAATAATTAAGTGCTCAGGGCCATAACGATTAGATACTTCAACTGCTTGCGCTAAATCTTTTGTTAAAATTAAGCGCGACTGTTTGAGTGCTTGCTCAGCTATTTCACGTCTTGATAGTACTGTTACTTGTTTTGTAAGTTCAATACTAACTTTAGCGATTAATTGCTCGCAATCGGTTAATAAAATAACTTGGCTATCGGCGCCATGTTCAGCTTGTGAAAGTAAATCAGCGGCGATAAAAGCAGGGTCGGCATCTTTATCTGCAAGCACTAATACTTCTGAAGGACCAGCAGGCATATCAATTGCAAAACCGGCTACCTGTTGAGAAAGTTGTTTTTTTGCTTCAGTAACATAACGATTCCCCGGGCCAAACACTTTATTTACTGCAGGAATACTTTTTGTACCAAATGCTAAGGCAGCAATAGCTTGTGCACCACCAATAGTATAAATCTCAGTGATTCCACAAAGTTCTGCCGCAACTAATACTTCATTGGCTAATTGACCATTTTTATCTGGTGGGCAAACGAGTACCGTGCGCTTACAGCCGGTTAATTGGGCTGGTACACCTAACATGAGTACAGTTGAAGGTAAGGGCGCTGAGCCTGCCGGAATATATAAACCAACACTTTCAATTGCTTCTGTTTTTAAGGTACAACGGACACCAGGGCAAGTTTCAACAAAAATATCTTCAGGCGTCTGTGCACTGTGAAAGCTTTTTATTTGTGTATAAGCGGTATTAATTGCTTTTAAGCGCTTATCCGTTAAGGCTAACCTTGCTTGTTTAACTTGCTCTGTAGTAACAGCTAACGTGCTTAAGGCGATACCGTCAAACTGTTCGGTTAAGGCAAAAAGACTCTTATCTCCCTGTTTTTTGACTTGCGATAAAATGTTAGCGACTTGTGTTGATAATAAGGCATTATCAGCAATTGCAGGACGTGCAAGCGCATCAGTTTTTTGCTGCTCAGATATTTCTTGCCAATTGATCATTTGAGTATTCATAATTTTCTCTAAACCGTTACTACTTAATCTTCTCAGATCCGTTAAATAATTGAGACTTCAGCTAAGCGGTCAAGTTGTGAGTTGCCTGAGCTTAGTATACTAAGTGATGGTAACGAACAACGTAGACAATGCCGCGGAAGCTTCTATTATGACGCTGATTAGCCCATCATTTTTTCAATAGGCATAACCAGGATAGAATTACAGCCTAGCGCTTTCAGACTTTCCATCGTTTCCCAGAAAAAGGTTTCCGTTGCCACAACATGTACAGCGACTAAATCATCACGACCAGCAAGCGGTAATACCGTTGGCGTTTCTTTGCCTGGCATTAAGGCGCTAACTTCACTAACTTTATCTTTCGGCGCGTGTAGCATAATGTATTTGCTTTCTTTCGCCTTCATAACACCGTTAATACGAGGAAGTAGCGTATTTAAAATAGCTTGTTTTTCGTCACCTAAAGGCTCAGAGCGTTGAATAAGTGACGCTTTAGAGCGAAATACTTCAGCAACTTCTTTTAAACCATTTGCTTCAAGCGTTGCACCGGTAGACACTAAATCACAAATACCATCGGCTAAACCAACTCTTGGAGCAACTTCAACAGAGCCTTTTAATAAACAAAATTCAACGTTAATACCGTTGTCTTTAGCAAAGCGAGTTAATAACTGAGGGTAGGTAGTTGCAAATCGTAAACCATCTAAACATTGTAAACCTGTGTATTCAAATTCTTCAGGCATGGCTATTGAAAAACGACAGCCACCAAAGTTTAATGGTGTGGTTTTAATGTAACTGTTTTTGCTGCCAATTAGTGCACGTGATAATTCTTCTTCTTCGAGGGTATTATCACCAACAATGCCTAAGTCACAAACGCCATCCATAACAAGACCTGGAATATCGCTACTACGTACTCTCATAATATCAATAGGCATATTTTTAACATGGGCAAGTAAGCGACGGTCGCTAACATTAAGTTTTAGGCCGCAACCCTTAAGTAACTTTTGAGTGTCGTCACTAAGGCGTCCTGATTTTTGCATGGCAATGCGTAAACGTGGCTCTGATGTTGTCATCTTGTTCGATTCCTAATTAAAATTTTTTAATACTTAAAATTTGTTATTCAAAAATATGTATATACAATTTTCAATTCGCTAAAATGCGAAAAACCCCCGAAAGGTTTTAGCTCTTTCGGGGGTTTATAAATTTGGTTATTTAGTTTAACTCCACGAAAGGCTGTAGCCCATCGTGATTTTTCTTTATATTTTCTATAAAGCTAAACCTGAATGGACTAGTCCATATGATGGTGATGATGTCGGTTATTCAGGTTAATAATCATAATATGTTAAACTCAATGTAGTAATAAGATACGTTTTATATTCTCTATGAAGGTACAGTACTGATAAAGCTATTCAGCTGCAAGAAATAAATAGTCGTTTTTTATAACTAATATTTATATGGTACGTACTTAGAGTTATTACTCTTTTTTTACTTAAAGCTTTTAATTAAAGTTTTTACTTTATTTGTCGATAAAATAGACAGGTAACTATGATTAAGTTATACGGTGGCAATAATGGATATTTTTACTACGCAGTTAACACGGTTTATACCGGTACCAATTAAGCCGGCAAGCTTGAAGGTCAAAGCATTGTTGAAAGAAGCAGGAGCCAGTAAATTAAAAGAAGATCCTGATCATCTTGAAAACCACGATTATTACTTTGTCAAAAAGCAGGCTGATAATGAAGCAGATAAAGGAAATAAACAAGAGTCAAAATCCGCTGATCAACAAGCTGAAACCACTAATGAGAAATTAGCTGACTCGAATTCAGAGTCTAAATCTAAAGATGAAGTAAAACATTTAGATCTTTATGTTTAACATTAAAGCAGTATAATTCCCCACTTTCTTAATTCTCATTTGATTTTACTCGCTATTCATGACGTCTGTAGCCCAAGCTTTCTCTCAAAATGGCACGTTAGCCAAAGCCATTGATGGTTTCTCTCCTCGCCAAGCGCAAACTGATATGGCAATGGGCGTTGCCCAAGCGATTGAAAAGCAGTCTTCGCTTATTGTTGAGGCGGGCACAGGGACAGGAAAAACGTTTGCCTATTTAATTCCCGCTTTTCTTAGCATTAAATCATCGGGTGAAGATAAAAAAATCATCATTTCAACGGGCACTAAAAACCTGCAAGAACAGCTTTTTCATAAAGATATCCCTCTGGTTAAAAAAGCTTTAGCCAGTAATGCGCAAATTGCCTTATTAAAAGGGCGAGCAAATTACTTGTGCCGTTATAGATTGGCGCAATATCAAGAAACCCGCGGTCAGCTAGATGCAAATACATTAACCGATTTAGTAAAAGTGAAAACATGGGCCAATAGTACTCAAACAGGTGATATTGGCGAATTGGTGAATGTAACCGAAGACTCTGGTGTTTTTCCTTTCATTACTAGTACGTTAGATAATTGTTTAGCGAAGGATTGTCCTGATTTTGAACAATGTTATTTAGTTAGAGCAAGACAAAAAGCCATTGATGCTGATTTAATTGTGGTGAATCATCATTTGTTTTTTGCTGATATGGCACTCAAAGACACCGGTTTTGGTGAATTAATTCCTAAAGCACAAGTAATGATTTTTGATGAGGCACATCAAATAGGTGATATTGCCAGTGATTATTTTGGTGAAGCATTCTCTACTAAGCAATTAGTTGATTTATGCGGTGATGTTTCGCAGGTCTATCGGAGTAAATTAACGGATGTAAAACAATTAGGTTTAGCGGCAGATAAATTACAAAAAACCTGTCAAGAATTTCGCTTATTATTTAGTTATGATCCTGAACGTGGCAACTGGCGCGAAAAGTGTCAACAGCAGCATTTTGTACAAAAATTTCAACGCTTAAAAGTTGATTTAGATTTTCTATATCAAGTCATTAAGCTTTGCGTTTCACGCAATGAGGCAATTGATAATTGCTTTGATAGGGCTGTCTATTTGTTAGCGCAATATGACGTGATGGTGAATGTTGATATTAATGGCATGAGTTTTTGGTACGAAACAACACCTCGTCATGTGGTTTTACATCAAACACCGTTAAGCGTAGCCGACAAATTTAGCGTTTATGTAAAAGACTCTGGCGCGGGATGGATTTTTACTTCCGCAACGCTAGCGGTTGATAATAGTTTTGATCATTTTTCTCAGCATTTAGGCTTGCAAGGCGCAAATAAATTATTGTTAGAAAGCCCCTTTGATTATCAACAACAATCTCAGCTTATTGTGCCGCGTTATTTGCCTGAGGCTAATGATAAAAATCGTGCTATGCATTTAGCGCAATTGGCGCAGCCCTTAATTGCTGCCAGTAAAGGTGCTTGTTTTATGTTGTTCACTAGCTATCGAGTGATGCACCAAGTGGCAGAAGCATTAGCCGATAGCATTGATAACCCTTTATTGGTACAAGGGCAGATGGCCAAACGTGTATTGCTTGATAAATTTGTTGAGAATGACAATTCGGTATTATTAGCCACGGCGAGTTTTTGGGAAGGCATTGATGTTAGAGGTGATAAGCTAACCTGTGTTATTATTGATAAGCTTCCTTTTGCCTCTCCGGATGATCCATTATTACAAGCACGTTGTGAAGATGTTAGAAGGCAAGGCGGTGATGCGTTTGCTCAAATACAATTACCGCAAGCTGTTATCGCGCTGAAGCAAGGCGTTGGTAGGCTTATTCGTGATGTTAGCGACCGTGGAGTTATGGTGATTTGTGATAACCGGCTAGTCAATCGCCCTTATGGACAAACCTTTTTAAAAAGTTTACCTCAAATGAAACGTAGCCGTGATTTAGTGCAAGCCGCCAAGTTCTTAGAGAGCATAGTGTAAAATAGTACTTTGAAAGTTTAGTGAAAAGAATAGTTTAATTGAAAGCATAGTTTAATCGATAGTGTTTAAGGAATATTAGTAGTGAATTATTTGGCCATTGATGCTTCAACTGAAGCTTGTTCAGTTGCATTACAAATTAACGGTAAGCTTTATAGCCGTTATGATTTATGCCCACAATCCCATAGTTTGCAATTGTTGCCAATGGTAGATGAGTTATTAACCGAAGCAGGAATTAAATTATCACAGTGTGATGGTTTGATTTTTGGTCGAGGTCCGGGCAGTTTTACTGGTGTACGTATCGGTGTTGGTGTTGCACAAGGTTTGGCTTTTGCAGCAAGCATACCAGTTGTTGGCATTTCAAGTTTACAAGCGATGGCGCAGCTAGCTTTTATGCAAGGAAAGGTTCAAGGGCAACAAACCAGTGTTATTGCTGCCATTGATGCCCGCATGGGAGAAATATATAACGGCTGTTTTGTGCTTGATGAGCATAATATTATGCAGCCACAATGTGCAGAAGCCGTATTACCTCCTGAACAATTAGCCAAGCATTTATCAAGTGTTGTTAACAAGGCTGAATATGGTGTTGGTACTGGTTGGGATGCATATAGTGAACAATTGTCGTCATTAAAAAGTAATACCGGTACGCCCGATATTTTATTTCCTAGCGCTGAAGCAATGCTAGCCATTGGTATTACTGAACTTGAAGAAGGCAAGGGGGTAGCTGCTGAAGATGCTCAGCCAGTTTATGTTCGTGATACTGTTTCATGGAAAAAATTGCCGGGAAGAGAATAGTTTGTTAAATTAAACTTATACTCATGATACTTCAAAATGTCTGTTTCAGGACTCCTGAGCAATTCATGAGCAAGGCGCTTGTTTTTATTAATGGTTGTTCCCTTAAAAAAAGGAGCAACGACGAGCATTATTTGCTCAGGCATCCCCGCAGGGCGAGTTTTAAAGGCTTATATGCTGTGTTATTGATTTCGACAAGGGAACAACCATTCTCTTCAATCAATGCCTTGCCTCTAAGCCTTTTAATTCTCGCTGAAACGAGTATTTCGAGGTAACATGAGTATATGAATATCTCTAGCACTTCTAGTCAAAATTCAATTTTTGGTCTAACTAATCAAACGAGTACATCAAAGAAACCTTTGATGCGCTCTGTCGATCCAGTTACTTCAAAGGAAGCGCAAGAAAAACTATCAAACAAACAAGCAAATGAAGGTCAAGGCATTGTTGCAGATCAACAAGCTATTGCGCTGTTTGAAAAAAATCAACTCGAAGCGAATGCTGCTAAGTCTACTTTGAATAGCGGTAATTTTGCTGCTGCAAATCAAGATAAACCTTCACCTAAAAATGAAACAGCTGTGGCTAGTTATCAAGCTGTTGGTAATTTAGCGCAGAGAGAATCAGTACAACAACTATTTGGTGTGGATGTTTTCGCTTAAAAGCGTCTGATTTTGTTATTCCCTTTCACCTGCTTAACTACAAAGAACTCTTAATGCCTAATTTATCCTCAAAGCGAACATCCAGTCTTTGGAAAAAATATCACTTTTTTATTTTACTGATAGCGGCTGTTGTTATTAAACAGCTGCCACTTATCTCTATTCCCTTTAATTGGCTCGAAAGTTACTTTCATGAAATTAGTCATGGCATTGCCGCGATTCTAACTGGTGGTAGTGTTCTGCGTATTCAGTTATTCGCAAATGGCGCCGGTTTATGTACTACCCAAGGTGGTATTGGTTTTGCCATTAGTTTTGCTGGGTATGCAGGAGCAACCTTTTGGGGCTGGGGAATATATAGATTAGCTAGTACCCATCAGCGCACAGCCCAAGGTTTTTCAGTGTTGATATTTTTGTTAATCGTTAGCTCTATTATTTTTTGGGGGCGTGATATTTTAACTTGGTTTATCTTAGCGGTTCTAGGTGGTTTATTCTTGCTAACAATTAAACTAAAAAAACTTCACTACTTGCAACGATTAATGCAGTTATTTGGATTGTTAATATTATTAAACAGTTTATCTAGTCCATCTTACTTACTTGATGGACGTAATCTAGGCGACGGTGCAGCTTTGGCTAATATGACCTTTATACCTGAGTTTATATGGGTATTGATTTGGTTTTTGTTAGCGTTAATTGCGCTATATTCTCTTTATAAAACAGCTAAAAAAAATCACTAAGGTCATAAAATGTCATCTATGAACACGTTAGAAGAGGTGAAATATTCTTTTGAAACTATGTCCCTACAAGGTATTGCTTGTGGCGGTAAAGAGACGAAAGACAACGTAGTTTTATGCTTACATGGTTGGTTAGATAATGCCGCAAGTTTTCTACCATTAATGTCACATTTTGAAAGCGAATTAAGTCATAAACGAGTGATTGCGATTGATTGGCCTGGCCATGGTAATTCAAGCCATAGAAGTTTAGATGCACATTATCATTTTATTGATTGGGTTTATGATTTATTACAGTTATTTGAAGTGAATCAATGGCAACAAGTTGATATTGTTGCTCACTCTATGGGAGGCATGGTCGCGAGCGCATTTGCTGCCGCTTTTCCTGAAAAGGTAAAATCATTGACTTTACTTGACTCTATTGGCTTTATTAGTAGTACGGCTGAACAAACAACCCAACAGCTACGTGATGGTATGCTGAGTCGCTTTAAGGGGAGTGCACTCTATAACAAACAAGGTGGAGCCAAGAAAAAGCGCTACCATGCGAGCATTGATTCAGCCATCAAAGCACGGGTTAGTGTTTCAGATCTTCAATTTGACCATGCTAAATTAATTGTTGAACGCGGACTTATAAAAGAGGTAGGAGGTTATCGTTGGCGCTCTGATGCTCGCTTGCGTAACACTTCCCCTTATCGGTTAACATTAAAACAAGCTCAGCAATTTATTCGTGATATTAAATGCCCTGTTCAACTTATTTATGGCAGTGATGGTATTGATATGGTCAGCTCGGGCATTAAAAGCTTTGGTGACTTATTTCAGAACTTTTCTAGTATTGAACTTAAAGGCGGCCATCATGTACATATGGAACAACCGCAAAAGGCGGCTGAATTAATTAAATATTTTTTAGCTGAATGATGAAGTTCTAATTAGAATTCAAACAAGTGTTTAAATTTAACTGGTAGTATCAGTTGAAATTTGATAAAACTGTCACAGAATTTAAAAGCTTCAATTAAATTGAAGCATAAACAAAAAAACTATAAGCACTCAAGTACATTTGTTAAATAGTTATTAAAAAGAACTTACGAGGAAGGTATTGTGGAAAAAATTTGGCTAGAAAAAAGTTATCCCCCTGGCGTTCCATTTGATATAAACCCAGATAAATACCCTTCCTTAGTTGCTATGTTTCATAAATATACAGCTCAATATAGTGATAGAACGGCATTTATAAATATGGGAGCCGCTATAAGTTATGCTGAATTAGCGCAACAAGCCACAATATTTGCCGCTTATTTACAACAAGATTTAGGCCTTAAAAAAGGTGATAAATTTGCCATTATGGTACCAAATACTTTGCAATATCCAATTGCTTTGTTTGGCGCTTTACTCGCTGGTTTAACTGTGGTCAATGTTAACCCTTTATATACTGCGCGCGAGTTAGAACATCAACTCAAAGACTCAGGCACAAAGGCGATATTAATTATTGAAAATTTCGCGCAAACATTGGAACAAATAGTGAAGAAAACGCCTGTTGAGCATGTGATCATGACCTCGCTGGGTGATCGTCTTGGCCTAGTTAAAGGTGCAGTCGTTAACGCTGTGGTAAAATACGTGAAAAAAATGGTGCCTGCGTTCAATTTACCTGATGCCATTCGCTTTAATGCCGCATTGACTAAAGGCAGTAGCTTAACTTTTACTCCCATTGAGCTGTGCGGTGATGATTTAGCCTTTTTACAATATACCGGTGGTACAACGGGCTTGTCAAAAGGTGCTATGTTAACCCATCGAAATATGGTTGCTAATTTAGAGCAAGCAAAAGCAGCGATAAGACCTATGCTTGAGGAAGGCAGTGAGTTAGTGGTTACTGCGCTTCCGCTTTATCATATCTTTGCATTAACGGCTAACTGTCTGACTTTTTTTACCTTAGGTGGTACTAACTTACTTATTACCAATCCTCGTGATATGCCTGGCTTTGTTAAAGAGTTAGGGAAATATAAATTTAGTGCTATTACAGGCGTTAATACGTTATTTAATGGCTTATTAAATACCCCTGGTTTTAAAGATTTAGATTTCTCAACACTTAAAATGGCTTTGGGTGGCGGTATGGCGGTACAACGTCCTGTTGCTGAACGTTGGCAGCAAGTGACTTCTACTCGGTTATTAGAAGGGTATGGTTTGACCGAATGTGCGCCTATGGTGAGCTTAAGTCCTTATAACCAAGAAAGTTACAATGGAAGTATTGGTTTGCCTGCACCATCTACCGACATTAAAATTATGCGTGATGATGGTAGTGAAGCTGCTATAGGGGAATCTGGTGAAATGTGGGTTAAAGGTCCACAAGTGATGAAAGGTTATTATAACCGTGAAGAGGCTACTAATGAAATTTTGCATGATGGCTGGCTTGCCACGGGAGATATTGCTTGTGTAGATGAGCTAGGCTTTTTCAAAATAGTCGATCGTAAAAAAGATATGATTATTGTTTCAGGTTTTAACGTTTTTCCTAATGAAATTGAAGAAGTGGTTATGATGCATGAAGGAGTGTTAGAAGCTGCAGCTATTGGAATACCTCATGAAGCAAGTGGAGAAATGGTAAAAATATTTGTTGTTGCAAAGCAAGATGATTTAGATGAAGCAACATTAATTAAACATTGCCGTGAAAACCTGACAAGTTACAAAGTGCCCAAACTGGTTGAGTTTAGAGATGAGCTACCAAAAACTAATGTCGGTAAAATTTTACGAAGAGAACTTAGATAAAGTTTCGAGTTAATAGTTGCGAGTTACGAAGACAATATACTGGGTAGTATGAAGCTTCGAAACTCGTTACTTTTATTGCTCGCAACTATTTTGGTTTATTGCGCTTTTAACGTTTTTCCATTCTCAGTTAAACTATCATCAGACATTAAATAAACATATAGCGGCATAATATCTGCTGGTGTTGCAAGGTTGTCTTTATCTTCAGCAGGGTAAGCACTAGCGCGCATATTTGTTTTGGTGGCACCAGGGTTAATTGCGTTTACTCGTAGGCTCGAATTTTCATATTCATCAGCAATAACTTGCATCATACCTTCCGTGGCGAATTTTGAAATACTATAAGCGCCCCAATAAGCACGGCCTTGACTACCTACACCCGATGAGGTGAACACTAAAGAAGCATTATCTGCTAATTGTAGAGTTGGTATTAATGCTTGCGCTAATAAATACTGCGCTGTGACATTAACCTGCATTACATCATTAAATATTTGCTCATGAATTTGAGTGAATGGCGTCAGTTCACCTAACATCGACGCATTAAGTAATACGCCGTCTAGTTTACTAAATTGACTGACAATAGTGGATGACATGTCAATATAATTCTGCTTGGTCGCGCCTTTTAAATCTAGCGGAATTATCGCGGGCTCAGCTAGTTTAAGGGCGATAATCTCATCATAAACGGCTTCAAGTTTACTAACTGTTTTACCTAATAAAATAACTGTAGCGCCAAGTTTTGCGTAGGTTAATGCTGCTTCACGGCCAATGCCAGCACCAGCACCAGTAACAAGTATGGTTTTATTGGATAAACAATTTTCGGTAATGGAATAATCAAACATTTGTTGCTCTGGATTGGAAGTAATTAATTTCGGTTATTCTACTCTGTGATTTTTTCAATGACGAGGGAAAAGTTATTTTTTATGATTTTTTTTCTAATAAGTTAGTTTTTAGTTAATGAAAGTAAAAGGCATTGATCAAAGTACTGAAAACTACTGGCACATTGTCAGCAGGAACGGTAATTTATTTTTCTGGTCCAAGGTCTAAGGTCCAATGAGTTGTTTTGTTGTTCACTTATTGCTAGAGTAGTTAAAAGTGAATAAATAGCAGCCGCTATAAAATCATACTTATTAAAAAATATAAATAATAAATAGGCATTGGGGAGAGAAAATGAAAAAGTTAGTTATTAGTTTAGCTATTATCAGCGCACTTGGCTTAAGTGGTTGCGGTAGTGAGACCATCGAAGATGTAAAAAATGATGCAGCCAAAAATAATACACCTATCGTGGCTTCAGCAAGAGTAGTGTTTGATCCCGGTGCCGATGAGCCAAGGTTATCTATACCAAATGATTTGTTATTTACTGGCCATGAAGACGGTACATTAAATGTGCCGGATGAAAATCTCATCGATAAAGTAACGGGTGAAAAATTACCAATAGATTATTTAAATCCTTCTGCTGCTGTAGGGGCATTAGATGGTTGGTCAACTATAAATCCATTTGTATTGGATATAGATTTCCCTCAGGGCACATCCCTTAATGGTGACTCAGCTTTTAGCCCTAATTCTGTACGCATTTTTGAAACCTTAATGGGCGGTGACTCTGGCTGTGAACAAGTGCCTGTTGGCGCTGCCTGTATTGTGGTTGGTGAATTAACTTGGGGTGTTGATTTTATTACCCAAGCATCAGGCAATAGTGTTGCGGTAGTACCGCTTAAACCGCTTAAAGGCAAAACAAGTTATATTTTGGCACTAACTAGCAACTTAAAAGACAATAATGGTAAAGCGATTGCCGGTTCAACAACTTATGAATCGGTTCGTCAAGATATAACTACTCACCCACTAGCAACGCCAACTCAATTAGGCTTGCAAGGTGCAATAAACAGCTATGAAAATGCCATTGTTGCCGCAGGTGCTGATAAAGATAATCTAATTTACACTATGGCGATGACTACTCAGTCTATTCAAGATGTATCACAAGTAGTTAAATCTTTGATGCTTTCTGGAATACCAGGAACAACGCCTATTTTATCGGCAATTAATCCTACTGGTGCCAACGCTGCGATGTTATTAGGTTTAGATGCTAATGATTTTGGTGCTGGCACACAAGCAAGCTTTGCGAGTGTCTCAAAAAGTACACTTTCTGCACCTTATTATTTAGAAACTCCTTATTATGATCCTAATGATTTGCCTGGGAGCTGTGATTTAACAAACCCTGATTTAACCATAGGCTGTGCTGATTTATTTAGTCGTTGGACTGCTATGGGCGATAGTCCAGTAACAGTTTTAGGAGCCTTGCAAAAAGGCGTATTAACGCAACAGGCTTTTGCTGAGCAAGCAGCAGCACAAGGGCAAGATGCTGCGGACTTAATTGCCAATCCTACTAAATTAGTAGGATTAACATTTAACGTAGCAGTACCTGTCGGAGATACAACTGTAAGTGTAGCCGTTGATCAAGCTAGACATTTGACGCAGTACAACCCATTACCACAAGTTAAGTCATATAAAAATGATGTCGATGGTAGTGCTATTGATGTGTTTATTACCATGCCAGATGTTGATCGTATTAATGCTATTGCGGCATTGAAAAAAGGTGCAGCATTAACGCCAGAAGAAATGATGGCTATGCCTGACTCTGGTTGGCCAATAATGATTTATTCTCACGGTATAACTTCTTATAAAGAAACCGTGCTTGCCATTGCAGGTACGCTAGCTAGCCAAGGTATTGCCACTATTGCTATTGACCATCCGTATCATGGTGAGCGCGGCATTGATTTTAATGGTGATGGTGTTTATGAAATTAGTTCATCTGAATCACTTAAAGGTTTTGATCCCCGCTATGCTAATGCCAGCGTTACTAGTTATATGAATCTTAGTAGTTTATTAACCGCCAGAGATAATGTTCGTCAAAGTGAGGTTGATTTACTTGCTTTACGGTTGAGCTTAAATAGTCCTAATTTGGCTGGTCAACTTGATGCAACAAAAGTGAGCTTCTTGGGACATTCCTTAGGTGGTTTCTCTGGCATTGTTTTTACCGCATTAGCTAACTCTGGCGTGGTGAATCCGGCAACAGGTGGTTTGTTACCCGTTAACCCATACGCTATTAACAGTGCATCTTATGCCTTCCCTGGAGGTGGTATACCTGGAATTTTACTTAATTCTGCTTCTTTTGCCCCTGCGGTTATGGCAGGCTTGACTGCTAGTGATGATTTTATTGAGCTGGTTGAAGCTGCTGCTGGAAAAGAAGTTGAAGATCTAACCGAAGAAGAATATGCCGGTTTAGTTGCCGCTATTTATCCTACCTTTGCTGCAGAGTTTAATTTTGCCGCGCAAACGATAATGGATGCCGCTGACCCAATTAACTATGCCGCAACAGTGCAAGCAACAATGACCCCTGTACATTTGATGGAGATTGTTGGTGATGAAGCGCTAGGCGGTTTCAACAAAGCAGATCAGGTTATTGTTAATGCAACTGCAAGCTTACCTTTAGTAGGTACAGAGCCATTGATTCGCGCCCTAGCATTAACAGGCGCCAGTGAGACTGTTGGCGATGGTACTACTACGGTAAGTGCTGCGGTTCGTTTCCTAAAAGGTCATCACAGCTCCATTTTAAGCCCTGCAACAGTAGCTGGTGTAGCGGAAGATGCTGATGCAAACTTAGCTGTCACCATTGAAATGCAAACGCAGATAGCTGCATTTTCTGCTAGCGGTGGTAAATTATTGTTGATAACGGAAAATCAACACATAGTACCTGCGACAGAATAAACAAAGTACTAACCGAATAATTAAAACCCTCTTTTGAGGGTTTTTTTGTGTTTATACCCATGTTACCTCAAAATGCAGGATTCAGCTGGAATTAGAAACGTCTTTAGGCAAGGCATTGATTGAAGAGAATGGTTGTTCAGGAGAATATGCATCTCCTGCATTCTCTTCTAAGTAACTCACTCTAAACCTATGAATTTAAAGGAGTCATTCGCTTGCAATCAACTCCATGCCAAACAGCTTAGCTTTATGCTTAAGCTGTTTCAACACCCTGCTTT
>Ga0105358_10000447_pt1 | contig 20482 bp, 19 predicted proteins | sample GOMGulsemesocosm_5_FD_83509 | JGI IMG/M metagenome (GOLD analysis project Ga0105358, IMG submission 83509) | Methane-oxidizing microbial communities from mesocosms in the Gulf of Mexico - GOM15C Gulf of Mexico | ecosystem: Environmental > Aquatic > Marine > Cold seeps | place: Gulf of Mexico... | reverse complement strand
TGCAAGTCTTACAGCATGATGAAACAAATCCAGAAGCTTATGCAGGTATTATTCGCACGCATGTTGGCTTGGGTGCGGTGGACGAAGCCCAAAAAGTTATTGATCAATTATCTGATGAACTTAGAAAGAATGAACATATCGTCAGTGCAATTGCAGCAATGGATTTGGCGGGACAAGCCCCTGTTGATTTATCAGAATTAGAAGCAAAATTACTGGCTGATTTAAACGATCACCAAAGTCGTTTTGATATGGCGATGGCACTTTATACGGCAAATAAGCATGACCGGGCTTTGCACCAATTGCTTGAAATCGTGAAAAAAGATCGCACATGGAATGACGATGCTGCCCGTCTTCAAATGCTCAAAATATTTGAAGCCATTGGCATGTCTGATCCTATCACGATTGAATACCGTCGAAAACTGACCACAGTGTTGTTTTAATGGTCCCGAATTTACCAAAAGAATTGGCTATTTTCCCCTTAAGTGGGGCTTTGTTATTGCCACGCGGTCAATTGCCTTTAAATGTGTTCGAACCCCGCTATCTTACAATGGTTGAAGATGCGTTGGGAACGGGTCGCGCGATTGGTATGATCCAACCCTGTCATGACGTGCCAGACCCTGTTCCAGACAGTATTGAGATATATACTGTGGGATGTATGGGGCGCATTGTTGAATTTCGTGAACTTGATGATGGTCGTTTCATGGTGACTTTGGCGGGCGTCAGCCGGTTTAAAGTGATGAGCGAGCTGGAAATCGAACGCGGATATCGGCGGTGTATTGCGGATTACGCGCCCTACGCCAGTGATTTATCTGAAAAACAAGATCCTGTAGATCGTGAATTATTGCTGTATCAATTGCGTAATTTTCTAGATGTCACCGCGCATGATGGAACTGAAATGATGGATGTGAATTGGGATGCGCTGGAACAGGCCCCTGATGAAGATCTGGTCAATGCACTTTCCATGCTCGGCCCTTTTGAAGCGCGCGAAAAACAGGCATTGTTAGAAGCTGTAAGCTTGACGGAACGTGCCGATACGCTCATTACAATGATGTCGATGGCTTCACATGGTCATGATGATGGTTCGCAAGGTCATGCATAAAGGAAATAAAGAAATGTCAAATCCTGCCGTTGATCCTAAATTATTGGAAATTTTGGTTTGCCCGATCACAAAGGGGCCGTTGCGTTATGATGCTGTGGCCCAAGAACTGATCAGTGATCAAGTGCATTTGGCATATCCGATTCGCGAAGGCATTCCCATCATGCTTCCAGACGAAGCCCGCGCCTTAAACGGAGACGCATGATGACTTCTGCACATGATGAAAAACGTAATGTCACAGAATTGCGTATTAAAAAAGAAGAAAAAACGCTGATTGTATCGTTTGATACGGGGGAACGTTTTGAAATCCCTGCGGAACTTTTACGAGTCGAAAGCCCGTCAGCTGAAGTGCAAGGCCACAGCGCGTCTGAGAAAAAGATAATTGCCGGACGTCGTCATGTCGGTATTATGGGGGCGGAACAAGTTGGTAATTATGCCGTCAAACTGACGTTTGATGATTTGCATGATACAGGCATTTTCACATGGACCTATCTACATTGGATGGGCCAAAACATGAATGAAGTCTGGGACACCTATCTACAAAACTTAGAGGCTGGTGGCTTAAGCCGCGACCCGTAAATGAACCCAACGGGCTTTATCTAGAAGTTAAGCTAGGCGGGTAAATTTCATTTGGTCGATGATGTATTTGCCAACGCGTTTGCGCAAACCAGATACTTCTTCGCGCAATGTTAATAAAGCACCTGCGACACCTGCTGTTTCATTCATGTTTGATTCAACGAGGGCACGTAAATCCGTTAGTTCATTTTCTAATTTGGTTGTGCGGGCAGATTGACCTTCCGCATCTTGTTCCAGATAAGATGTGCGGCTGCGATTGTCATCTAAATCGGTACGCATAACGGCAACTTCAGTGACAAGGTCTTTGAGGCCGCCGTCATTTTCCACAACTTCGATCAACATGGCCATATCTTTTCGCACCATATGGAGCGACTTTTGATAGCCGGTAATTTCAGCGCGCAAATCTTTGACTTCGCCATGGGCAATATCGCTGCGTATCGCTGCGCGTTCCATACGTTGCGTGCGTGATCGAATGCCTTTAAGTTCTACCTGTTGACGTTCCATCGCGTAATAGGCTTGTTTTAAAAGTGTGCGGATGTTTTGAATGTCGCCCGCTTGGGCACGCGCGGGTGCACTGGCGACATTTTGAATACGTTCGACCAATTGATCTACGGTGCCTTTTAGGGCCTGATACTTTGTTTTAGATAGGTCGCGTTCTGATTTCGCACGTTCAAGTTCGTTTTGATGTTCAACATGCGCTTCATATTGTCTGACGGCATCTGGGCGAATACCAAAACGTTTTGCCGCAGACGCCAAACCCGGAGTAAGGGGGGAGCGACGCAATGTTGTAATGTTATTTTTAACGGTAATGGCTTGTGCCATGTCGCATAACTCCCAAAAACTTTAAACGCATGTAGATGTCTATTTAAGTCATCATGACGCAGAAAAGTAATTAGATCGTTAACGTGGTTTGTTTTTTGGGAATAAGGTAAAAAATATTCGAAAAAAAGATCCATAATGCAACCAAGGCCATGCTTGAAGGGGCGAAGGGCGTTTGAATAATGCTGGACCAAAAGGATAAGATATTGACGGAACCATCTCTCGGCAGGGTTAGACTTGGGGTAGATCGTAAGGGTTCTTATCTTTATTGTTTTTTGGTCAGCATCGATGAAACGCTGAAAGCCTTGGTTGAATTATAGATCCTTTCTTCGAAAGTTTGGGAAGGCAGTTTATTTAAATATCCTAGCAGAATACTCAGGTATGTATATCCGCACAAATACCTCCGTACACATACTTATAGTAGTTTTGTAGTGTTTATTTTCAGACAAAAGAAAACCGCCGTTATCCAAAAGGAAACAGCGGTTTAATTTTTATCAAAGCAGAATGTTAAAGCTTAATGCTTCACATTTGCCCAGATTTTGCGCTTCAATGCATAAAGCATAGCCGTCAATAAGATCAAGAAGAGCATAACTTTTAGGCCCATTGACTTACGTTCGTCCAATTCAGGTTCAGCCGCCCAATTCAGGAATGCAACAATATCTTGTGCATGCTGTTTGGCCGTTGGTGCTGTTCCATCTTCATATTCAACCAATTCATCAGTGATTTGGTTTGGCATAGAAGAATTGTAACCAGGGAAATACAAGTTGAAGGTCTTGTCTTCATTGGGCGTAAAGCCTTTTTGATGAGCAATCTCTTCAGGCACTTCTTCTGGATTACCCATTAGGAAGCTATAGACGTAATCCGGTCCACCGATACGCGCTTTTGCCATTAAAGACAAATCAGGCGGTAAAGCACTGTTTGCATCGACAGCAGCCGCATCATTTGCATAAGGTGGAACGAAACGATCAGATGGTTTTGCAGGACGTGTGTAAAATTCATCATCGTCATTTAACAAAGAACCATCAGGTCCGTGTGGCAAGTTGATCTCTTTCTCAGCCGCAATTTCCTTAATTTCATCTTCTGTGAAACCAAGGGCCGCCAAGTTACGATAAGCAACAAGACGCAAAGAGTGACAGCTTGAACAGACTTCCTCATAAATTTGGTAACCACGACGCAATTGTTTTTGATCGTAGCGGCCAAAGATACCATCGAAGGACCAAGTTTGCTTCATCAGCTCTGGGTGATATTCACCACCAGAAGCATGTGCAGTGCCCATGCTCAGAGTAAGTGCAGCAACAGCGGCAAGAATTAATTTACGCATGTTACGCATCCTCCGATTTCTTCAATACAGCAGATGAAATGCTTTCAGGTAATTGCGCAGTCTTTTCAAGCTTACCCAACAGAGGCAAGATGACGAAGAAATGTGCAAAATAGTAAGCAGTCGCAAGCTGTGACATGATGACGTAAGGCTGTTCAGCTGGCATCTTACCGAGGTATCCAAGGAAGATAAAGTCAGCCAAAAGAACCCAGAAGAACCATTTGAAGATGGGACGGAATTTCGCAGAACGAACTTTCGATCCATCTAACCAAGGCAATGCAACCCATACAAGGATAGAGGCAAACATTGCAATAACGCCGCCAAGCTTGGCTGGAATGATGAAGATATCAAACGTAATGGCACGCAAGATTGCGTAATATGGCAAGAAATACCATTCAGGCACGATATGTGCTGGTGTCACCATTGGGTTTGCAGGGATGTAGTTGTCAGGTTCGCCAAAGAAGTTTGGTGCCCAGAATACAAAATACAAGAAGAAGATAAAGAACACGCCCATACCAAACAAATCTTTGATTGTGTAATAAGGGTGGAACGGAATGCTGTCTTCAGGCAATTTTGCTTCAATACCGAGGGGGTTGCTTGATTTAGACGTATGCAACGCCCATAGGTGCAAGCCAACAACGGCAAATAAAACGAAAGGTAACAGGTAATGGATCGCATAAAAACGGTTCAATGTTGGGTTATCAACAGAAAAACCACCCCATAGCAATGTTACGATGAAATCACCAACGATCGGGAATGCCGAGAATAAGTTGGTAATAACAGTCGCACCCCAAAGAGACATTTGGCCCCAAGGAAGAACGTAACCCATAAAGGCTGTACCCATCATCAACAACATGATGACAACGCCGAGAATCCAAAGGATTTCGCGTGGGCCTTTATATGATCCGTAATAGAAACCACGGAAGATATGGATATAAACGACGATGAAGAACATCGAAGCGCCGTTCATATGAAGATAACGCAGTAACCACCCGTAATTCACATCGCGCATGATCCGTTCAACAGAATCAAATGCCAAATCAACATGTGGTGTGTAGTTCATTGCCAGGAAGAAACCTGTAAGAACCATCACGATAAGACATGTCAGTGCAAGGGAACCAAAGTTCCACAAGTAGTTAAGATTGCGCGGCGTTGGATAGCCAGCAGTGGAGTGGTGCATCATTGAGAAGACCGGTAATCGGCTATCAACCCATTTGATGACTGGATTTTTCCATTCAGGAGAACTCATGGTTGGACCCCTATCCTATCTTGACGTTAGTATCGTCGAGGAAGGTATACGGCGGAACTGCTAAGTTCAGTGGTGCCGGACCTTTGCGAATACGGCCTGACGTATCATAGTGTGAACCGTGACATGGACAGAACCATCCCCCAAATTCGCCACGAGGATCGCCTGGCTTTTGACCTAATGGCACGCAACCCAAGTGGGTACATACGCCAAGTAAGATCAGCCATTCAGATTTTTGAACACGATCAGCGTCTTTTTGTACGTCGACAAGTGCCGCACTATCGTCTTTTACTGCTTGTTCAATTTCAGCCGCTGTGCGGTGACGAACAAAAATAGGTTTGCCGCGCCATACGAATGTGACGCTTTGGCCTAGTTCAATTTGTGAAATATCTGCTTCTGTTGTGGACAGTGCCAAAACGTCAGCGGATGGATTCATACTATCCACAAAAGGCCAAATCGCAGCTGCGGTTCCCGCTACGCCGACAGCAGATGTCGCAAGTAGCAAGAAGTCGCGGCGAGATTCACCACCTTCTGTTTTATTTTCTACATTTGTAGCCGTATCAGCCATTTCGATTACCTCTTTGATGTCCCCGTACATCATTCGGGGTGCCAAGTCGTTGTAAAAAAGCCTATGGTTTTTTTGTGTGCCCTTAATATTTAAGTCGCCTTAAGGTCAGTAGCACACAGAAAAACCAATGCACAACGAGGTTCATTTCGATCAAAATAAACCGTTCACGGTATAATCGATTTTACTGACTAAGAAAAGGTTTAACACCCTTTTTAAAGTGAAAATAATTTGCTAAATTGGATAATTGGCAGCTAGTTAATAGTGACTCTTAATTAAGTAAGGATAAATACGTGCGACTCGCCCTTTTTCAACCCGATATACCTCAAAATACGGGAACACTTCTTCGACTCGCAGCTTGTATGGGAATCGGTGTTGATATTATCGAACCTTGTGGTTTTGTTTTGGATGACAAACGTATGCGGCGCGCTGGTATGGATTATTTGCACCGGGTAGATTTGGTGCGTCATAATTCGTGGGATGCATTTCAAATTACAAAATCAGAAATGGGGGGCCGCGTCTTATTGCTTTCGACCAAAGCTGCCCACCTTTATACAGATTTTCAGTATAAAAATGATGATACATTGTTATTAGGTCGCGAAAGCCAAGGCGTGCCGGATGATGTTCATGATGCAGCGGATGCGCGTTTGATCATACCGATGGCTGAAGGCATGCGATCTATTAATGTGGCGATCAGTGGTGCAATGGTTTTGGGAGAGGGGTTGAGACAAACGGGTGGATTTCCCAAATAAAGGATGAACCAGGTTATATGAGGGCTGCGTAGAACCTGCATGTTTTAGCGGTAAAATGCGTGCTGACTTGTGTTGTTTTAAATAGAGGCGGAGTTGGCGCATTTTTGTAAAATTACCTGCGTTCTCTGCCTGATGAGAACGCAGGGTAAAGATTAGGTTTAATGGTACGCCGCTTGACAAGGAGCACAATTGCAATCGGGGCCACAATCACAGTCATTTTCCCATTCTGAGCCATCATCATCTTGTTCGTCATTCATAATAAGGGGCCATGTCAAAACGCCCATTTCTGGCCCAAACGCTTTGGATAGAAGAAAAGCGATGCGGGGTGTGATGGCGCGCTCTAAAATATGTAATTCATCTGGTGTTAAATTACCCAGTGATTCCATGACGTAAGATGTAAGATTTTGCTGTGTTGAAATCATGATGAAGTTTCCTGTTTATAAAGTGTTGAATAATCCGTTTTCTGTACGAAAGGGGCGATGAGGCAGCAGAGGGGGTCGTGTAAGGCACACAGAATCTTGCCAGCTAAGGATCCTTTTTTCCTCAAGCCCAAACGATGACAAACTTCACGGGTACGCCAAGTGACCAAGGGGATAATGATGCGACTTGCCAAGGTAGATTTACGCATGAGGCGCACGTAGGGTACGGCCCAAAAATGATAACCGGTTAAGAAATTGGTCGGCAAACGACTGAGCGCATATATTGTGCAGGCGCGCCGTTCACTTTCACGCATATGGCCTTGACGCACGAGCTCTGTGCAAATGACTTTTGCGCTTTCTGATGCTCCTCCATTGCCATCCCCTTCTCTGTACCTAGCATCATTATGATTGCTGCCACTCTTACCTTGATTGGAGGGAGACGGCTTGGCGGAAGGAGGGGGAGGGGTTACTGCAATCGGTTGTGGCGTAGGGGATGTTTTTTTCTTTGTTACTGTTGTTGGCGAACTTACAGCTTGCTCTCCGATTGTAGGGTTATCCCAAGGGGTGAGGCTTGTGCCACCGGAAGGGGTGGTGGAAAGGAGCGGATTGGAAGGGGAAGAAATCGAAGCGCCTGTGCCTTTGTTTATGCTTTGTTCCTTTTCTCGTTTCGATGATACTGCAACCGGCTGCGAACGACGTTTTTCAAATTCATTTGATGTGATTGTTTGGCTTGAATTATTACGATTCTTATAATAACCTTGGCCTAAACGGCCCATGGAATCGGCAACATAAACCCAATCTTCAGCTTGAAATAGTGAAGTAGACATGATGAAGAGCTCCTGATAATGTGATCAAGGTCTTCAATATGGGGTAAATATTCCTTTACGCAATGGGTGTAATAAATGTTTTTTACACATCCATTGCCTGAATTTATATTGGAATGTATCAGCCAAACATTTTGGTGAAGGATTCTTGTGTGTATCCTGGTGGCAAAACTTTAATGTGATCTTTGTTGCGATACATATCCGCATCAGGATTGATGATATCGGGTTGTAGTGCATCGGTTAAGAAGGCAACAATGCCGGGTGCCGCTTTGGGGTTTATCGTAGCCCAAGTCACGAACAATCCGCCACGCATGTCATTTTCCATAATATCGCGGTTTTGGCAGGCATCGGTTAAATCAACGGCCAAATCATCAGACAATCCCACATAAACCCAACCCGGCTTAACGCCGCCATGCCACAATACGTAAATGGCAGATACGCCGGATATATTTTCTTTTTCAAGTTCGGTAAAAGCCAAACGGCGATATTTTCCGGCAGGGTTTTTTGACCAAGGGATATCTTGAACTTTAGACTTCACAGTCCCTTTTTTGTCACTGCTGCCAAAAAAATCAAATAATCCCATTTCCTTAGAACCTTATTCTATCATGTTTAATTCTCTTATATATAGGAACTATCCTATAAAGATTAAATCTCTTATAAGCGAGTCACAAATCATCATCAAATTTACTGGATTGTGCCAAAACTAAAAACCAAAAAGTTTCTTTGCTTGCTTTTCTCTGCGCGTGTTTTGAAGGGCTGTTATTTTTTCCACCGCTGCTTCAATTAAAAAACCTTCTTCGCTACCTTCACGAATTAAATTAATAAAATGCTCAACATGTTCTTTTTTGTCGGCCGGGCAAGATAATTGAATGGTTTTACCGGGTAATTGCTTAGCAAGCTTTTCTTGTAATTGAGGGTCACCTTTTTTGTCACCCATGAGATAAGGCGTATAGGCTTTATCGACTTTTAAAATATGGTTTAACAGCCAGCTTTCTAAAAATGTGACAACTTTTTGTGCATCAACTGCATCATGATTATGGGTGTAATAATCACGTAACGAGAAAATAGAGTCGCGAAAAGCATCATGTTCTTTTTTATGAGCGATAAAATCTGGATAGCCAGCACCGATTAAAAAACGTTCTTCTTTTTCGAAATGTTCATCGACATAAAGCAAGAGTGAATTAAGGGTCGCTTTTATCGGTTCGCTGCCATTTTGTGCAGAGATATGCTCGCCCAATTGTTTGATGCTATTGAACAATGTTTGATGATCTTTATCAATGGATGCGATACCGACCTCAAAATCTTTAGACCAATCTTGAAATTTCATGTTGTCTGTACTCGTTGTTTCAAGAGATGGCTTGGTTTTTGGCTCTAACTCTTATGGTGTTTCATATAACTTTCAAGAATCAATCTTATAAAGAAAACTCTTAAGAAAGCCTCTATAGGGGAGAAGGTAAAGTGAATAAACTTTTTTCCAAAGAAAGTGCAGATTTTTATCTGTGATGCGATCAATAAACTGCGCTTAAATTTAAAGTTATACAAATGGCCTATTTCTTTAAAAACTTGCTTCCTGCCTGTAAAGCGTTCATCTTATTAATCAAATAATTGCAGAATACTGCAAAATTTCTGGGATATGAACGCGTGCCTTTACCAAATGAATTAGCCTCTCTGGCGGGGGTTTTTGCAAGCATTGTTGAAAATGCGGATGCTGTCATCACTGTGACGGATAAAGAAGGCGTGATCGAATATATTAATTCATCTTTCTGCACGGCAAGGGGCTATGACAGCTTTGATGATGTTAAAGGCCGAAGCATAGATTCTATCTATGAAAACAGTAATATCAACCAGACGTTAAGTGAGATTAAAGCCACCTTGAAAAAGGGTGAAAAATGGTGTGGGGAACTTCCCTTTAAGCATCAAAATAAAACACAAACTTGGTCACACTCGACAATTTCAGCCATATTAAATGAAGGGGGTGAAATTACATATTGTGTCTGGGTGCAAGTAGATATTACAGAACAAAAAATACTGAAACAAAAACAACGTGCAAGTGAACAGCGCTTGCGCGGTATTCTTGATAATGTCCCCGCTTATGTTTTTTCAAAGAATCAAGATGGCAAATACACATATGCCAATAAGATGTTGACGATGCTTCATGCGCTTGAGCTTGATGAAATTATCGGTAAAACGGACTTTGATCTTTTCCCAGATACGGCCGCTAAAAGTTTTTCAAAAAATGACCAAACGGTTTTTGAAAAAAATCAGACCATTCGGGCATTGGAATATGGCGGTACGGATGAATATGGCATTGAAAGATGCTATTTATCCGTAAAGTGCCCTTTGGAAAATGAAGAAGGCGAAGTTGAAGAACTGTTAGGCATGTCCGTTGATATTTCTGAACAATACCGACTGGAACAGGCGTTGCGTGAAAGCGAAGAAAAACTGAATGGTATCCTCGATAACATGAAAGCACGCGTCTATATCAAAGGGCGTGATTTAAAATATACCTATGCAAACGAGGAACTCTGTCGGGTTTTAAAAACGGACCGAATTAATTTAATTGGTAAAGATGATTATGACTTATTTGAAACGGAAACTGCGATAAGTTTCCGTACAACAGACGAAGAAGTATTTGTTAAACGCAAACGTGTTGAACGCATGGAGACAACCATTGACCCGTTAACATCTGAGAAACGATATTATTGGTCTATAAAAATGCCAATGATGGATGATAATGGTAATGTGTATGCACTGTTGGGCATCTCGACAGACCTAACAAAACAAAAAAAATTAGAGAAAGCTTTACGTAAAAGCGAGACCCAACTCAGCACGATATTGGATAATATTAAGGCGCATGTTTATATCAAGGATATCAATTTCACCTATACTTACGTGAATGAAGACATGTGCGCTTATTTGGGCAAAATGAAGAGTGACGTCATTGGGCGTTCAGATACAGAACTTTTTGGATTGACGGCGAGCAAGCATTTTCATGAAAGTGATCAACAAGTTATAAATTATGCTGAAAACTCTTCTTCCATTGAAATATCGAAAAATGAAAAAACAGGCGAAGAAAACTATTTTTGGTCAGTAAAAGTACCGTTGATTAATGACTTGGGTAACCCTTATGCGATACTTGGCATTTCGACCAATGTGAGTGAACAAAAACGCCTGGAAAAAGAATTACGTGAAATGGCATCGACGGATGTCTTGACGGGTATTTATAATCGACGTCATCTTCTTGAAGTGTGCGATGTGGAAATTCAACGTGCCAAACGTTATGATCATGAATTATCGATGATCATGTTGGATTTGGATTGGTTCAAAGTCATCAATGACACATACGGTCATGCAATTGGAGATGAGGCGATTAAATCTATGACATCCTTGTGCCAACAGATGTTGCGCACAACAGATGTGTTGGGGCGTATTGGTGGCGAAGAATTTGCGATTCTATTGCCTGAAACAAATTTGGCTGCCGCATTGGTCATTGCGGAACGTATTCGCAAAAATGCCGAAGTATTTACATTTGATACGGGCACATCCGACATTGGGCGATTTACGGCAAGTTTTGGTGTGACGACGTTGGATGTGGCAGATGAGAATCCGGACGATCTTTTAAAACGCTGCGATGTTGCCCTGTATGAAGCCAAAGAAAGTGGACGCAATAAAGTATGTGCGGGCTAGTTTTTAAGGGCAAAGACAACAACAGACAGACAGTGTTTTCAAGCATTAAACCTTCAAAAAAAGCAATTTGGGGCATTTTTTAATAGAATCTATGTGAAGAATCTATCCCAACGCTTGCATGGAAAGCGATCTAGGCTTATATAACGCCCAGTTTTTTACCCTCAGGGGGTTCTGTGTTGTTTGTGCCTTAAATGAACAAGGGCAGACCAAAAAATGAACCCGCCTATACAAAAGAGAGAATGTTATGAGTAAAGTAATTGGTATCGATCTTGGGACTACAAACTCCTGTGTATCTATCATGGATGGCGGCGATAGCCGTGTAATTGAAAACGCAGAAGGTACGCGCACAACACCTTCAATGGTTGCTTTTACAGAAAATGGCGAACGCCTTTCTGGTCAACCTGCGAAACGTCAGGCTGTAACCAATCCTGAAAACACTTTATTTGCGATTAAACGTTTGATCGGTCGTCGTTTTGATGACCCCTTAACGAAAAAAGATATGGGCTTGGTTCCTTATAAAATCGTTAATGCAGAAAATGGCGATGCGTGGGTTGAAGCGCGTGGCGAAAATTATAGCCCATCACAAATTTCTGCATTCATTTTGCAAAAAATGAAAGAAACAGCAGAAAGCTATCTTGGTGAAACCATCACCAAAGCTGTTGTAACCGTTCCTGCTTATTTTAACGATTCACAACGCCAAGCAACAAAAGACGCTGGTAAAATTGCGGGCCTTGACGTTCTTCGTATTATTAACGAGCCAACGGCTGCAGCCCTTGCATATGGTATGGACAAAAAAGAATCCGGCACAATTGTTGTTTACGATTTGGGCGGTGGTACATTTGATGTTTCTATCCTTGAAATCGGCGATGGCGTGTTTGAAGTAAAATCAACCAATGGCGATACGTTCTTGGGTGGTGAAGATTTCGACATGGCGATCATCGACTATTTGGCTGATGAATTTAAAAAAGAACAAGGCATTGATCTACGTGGTGATCGTATGGCATTGCAACGTCTTAAAGAAGCGGGCGAAAAAGCAAAAATCGAATTGTCTTCTTCTATGGAAACAGAAGTCAACTTGCCATTCGTAACGGCTGATGCATCTGGTCCTAAACACTTGAACATCAAATTGTCACGTGCGAAGCTTGAAAGCTTGGTTTCTGATTTGATCGAACGCACTGTGGCGCCTTGTAAGGCAGCTTTGAAGGATGCGGGATTAAAAGCATCTGAGATCGATGATGTGATCTTGGTTGGTGGCATGACACGTATGCCTAAAGTTTTCGACAAAGTGAAAGAAATCTTTGGTCGCGAACCAAATAAAGGCGTTAACCCTGATGAAGTTGTCGCGATGGGCGCGGCCATTCAAGGTGGTGTTTTAACTGGTGATGTTAAAGACGTTCTTTTATTGGATGTAACGCCTTTGTCTTTGGGTATCGAAACATTGGGCGGTGTCTTCACACGCTTGATCGATCGCAACACAACGATCCCTACACGCAAAAGCCAAGTTTTCTCAACTGCAGAAGATAATCAATCAGCTGTGACCATTCGTGTTTTCCAAGGGGAACGTGAAATGGCCGCAGATAATAAAATTCTAGGCCAGTTTGATCTGGTTGGTGTTCCACCAGCAGCCCGTGGCGTGCCTCAAATTGAAGTTACTTTCGATATTGATGCCAATGGTTTGGTCAATGTATCTGCAAAAGATAAAGCGACAGGCAAAGAACAACAAATCAGCATTCAAGCATCTGGTGGTCTTGATGATTCAGAAGTGGATCAAATGGTCAAAGATGCTGAAACGCATGCAGAAGACGATAAAAAACGCAAAGAAGGTGTGGAAGCACGCAATCAAGCTGAATCTTTGGTGCATACAACTGAAAAGAACTTAACTGAGTTCGGTGATAAGGTTGAAGCGGAAGAGAAAACAGCGATTGAAGCAGCTTTGAATGATGTGAAAACAGCATTAGAAGCTGAAGAAGTTGATGCTGAAGACCTCAAAACAAAAACAGATGCGTTGATGCAAGCTTCTATGAAACTGGGTGAAGCAATGTATGCAGCACAACAAGCTGAAGCGGGTGCTGAAGGCGCTGGCGAAGGCGCGCCAGCTGATGAAGCCCCAGCAGATGACGGTGTTGTGGATGCAGACTTTGAAGAAGTCGATCCAGACAAAAAAGACAAGTAAATCTTGCTGGATTTAAATGTTAATAAGACGTGCCTCGAAAAGTTAAAAAGCTTTTCGAGGCATCTTAGTATTTTAAGGTTTAGAGGATAAAATGGCGAAACGTGATTATTACGAGGTTCTCGAAGTTAATCGGGAAAGTGACGAAAAAGGCCTGAAAAGCGCTTTTCGTAAACTCGCCATGAAATTCCATCCGGATCGCAACCCAGATGATGCGGATGCGGAAACAAATTTCAAAGAAATCAACGAAGCTTATGAAGTTTTAAAAGATCCTGAAAAACGTGCGGCTTATGACCGGTACGGCCATGCTGCCTTTGAACAAGGTGGTCAAGGCGGCGCAGGACAAGGCGGTGGTTTCTCTGGGTTTGGTGATATTTTCGAAGAAATGTTCGGTGATATGATGGGCGGCGGCGGTCGTGGTCAATCATCTGGCCGTGGCGCAGATTTACGCTACAACATGGAAATTTCTTTGGAAGATGCCTTTAATGGTAAAAAAGCCACCATTGAAATTCCGACCTCTGTTAATTGCGGGTCATGTGAAGGCACGGGTTCTGAAGACAGTAAACCACCCAGCATGTGCCCAAGCTGTCAGGGTCGTGGTAAAGTGCGTGCACAACAAGGTTTCTTTACGATAGAGCGCACATGTCCGACCTGTCATGGTCAAGGATCGGTTATTTCTGACCCTTGTGGTGTGTGTGGTGGATCTGGGCGTGAACGTAAATCTAAAACTTTATCTGTAAATGTGCCAGCAGGTGTAGAAGATGGTACACGTATTCGCTTAACTGGCGAAGGTGAAGCGGGGGTCCGTGGGGCTCAAAGTGGTGATCTTTACATTTTCCTTTCTGTTGCACCACATCGGATTTTCCAACGCGAAGGCGCCAACACATTTTGTAATGTACCAATCCCGATGACAACAGCCAGCCTTGGTGGGGAAATTGAAGTTCCCACCGTTGATGGTGGACGTGCGCGTATTAAAATTCCTGAAGGTACGCAAGGCGGAAATCAATTTCGTTTGCGCAGCAAGGGGATGAGCGTCATGCGATCTGATGCACGTGGCGATATGTTTGTTCAAGTGAGTGTGGAAACACCTGTTAAATTAACAGCAGAACAAAAAGATATTTTACGCCAGTTTGAAGCTGCGGGTGGCGGCAATGCTGAAAATCATAACCCAGAAAGCCAAGGTTTCTTTTCTAAAGTAAAAGATTTCTTTGAAGATTTAACAGATTAAGATGTGATCATCCTGCTTTTGGGTAGGGTGATCACAATTTCTGTACCTTTGTGTAATTCACTTATAACTTCCAAGTGACCTTCATGTAGTTCAATAAGGTTTTGTGACAGGGGAAGGCCTAGGCCTGTTCCTTCGTATTCGCGCGAAAGTGACGTTTGAACTTGGGCAAAGGGCTTAAGTGCAATTTCAATATCAGCGGGGTTCATTCCGATACCCGTGTCGCTGATCCGAATTTCCAAGTCACCCGTTACTTTCAAAAATGCTTTAAAAATTACAGCGCCACCATCAGGGGTAAATTTCACTGCATTGCTTAATATATTCAAGAAAACTTGTTTAAGGCGGCGTATATCACCATAGACCAAGGGTAATTTTTTGACATCTGATGTGATGGTGATGTGTTTTCTGTCTGCACTGGCAGAAAGCATGGATATGGTTTCATCTATGGTTTTTGCCACATTGACAATTTCTTCATCTATTTCGACTTCACCTGATCCAACCCGTGCGGCATCTAAAACATCATTAATGAGCGCGAGCAGATGTTCGCCAGATGTATGAATATCATCGACATAGCCTCTGTATTCTTTGGGTTTAATCGCGCCTAAAAGCTCGCTTTGCATGATGTTTGAAAACCCGATGATTGCGTTCAAAGGTGTGCGTAATTCATGGCTCATATTCGCTAAAAAATCAGATTTAGCAGAACTGGCAGCTTCGGCTTTTTTTACAGCTTCTTTGTTACGCAATATTAAATTTTGCAGACTTTCGGTCATGCTGTTTAAAGAATTTGCGAGTTCTCCCATTTCGTCACGGCTGTCGATAACCGCACGTTCAGATAAATCGCCTTCTTTAATTTTACGCAAGGATATAATAATTCGAGTGATGCGCGCGCTTAAGGCATTGGCCATCCATATGGCGATGAGTATGACCACGACAGACATGAAGACTGTATAAAATGTTAGGTTCGATGCAATATCGCTCAGAGATTGAGAAAGATCATTTAAGAGCTTTTGCTCAAGGATTTTTGATTTTGTTTCTTGTTGTTTGATGAGGTTCTTAAGCGAAGCCCGTGTTTCATTGGTGGTGCGGTGAAAATCATCAACATTTGCCCCAATGGTGATAAAGCCGAAGCCACGTTTAGAATCTGCATAACGCCCCGTATAATATGGAATGGCGGCAGCAGTTGTAAGTTTCCAAAGACCGGACCAGAAAATAACAAAAGATCCAGACCCGCCTTCTTGGGTTAAATTCCACCATCCGGCACATTGTGGTGCAAAATTTAAAAAACGGCAATCTAAGGCTAATTTCCCTTGTTTTTTAAGTTCAAGAGCGGGCTTACTTCCCTCACTTGCTTTTTGGAACCATGGGATTGTTTTCTCAAATTCATGATAGGGCAGTTTACTGGCTTTCCAAGCTTCATTTAACCGATCGCTTAGCCAAGGAACTGCAGGTTTTCCTGTTTCAGCATCGTAACCTGCGATGAAATAGTCCCTCGGATGAGAAATGTTGCGGCCCTTATAATCCCACATAAAAGCGTAATTGCCACTCGAAGCATCGGAAATGTTACTGTATCGCTCATCGGTGGGTAGATTATGATCACTGAAATTCATGATATGGCGATGATCTAGTGCCAAGGTCACATAGCCCGTAATGACACCTTGATGCGTGACAGGGGTTGCCCAACGCACGATCCCTTCAAAACGCTTACCTTGCGGGTTTTCTTTACCTGCATAGGCAACGTTTTGAGGCTCAAAAGGCAGACCTTCAGCGTCGGTGCGGGTTTTCGTATAAGGACCGATCAATGTGGTCTTTTGGTAAATTCCAATAACGTTTGAGACAAAAACTTCACCGGGTTTTAATTTTTTTAAATCAGAAAAATAATTCTCAGCTTTGGCAAAAGTATTTATGGATTTGGAAATATCCTTGAGCGCAGTAGATCGATCCTGATCTGTTGTGATTTTAATGATCTCATGACCATCTAAAGAAACATAAGTCATTTCCCTATAAAGCGGGAGCTCTATACCAAGGCCTTGGTTCTCCGGTATGCGATAGTGAAAATCTTTTTCATTTTGTTTGAGTTTGGCGTGACGCATAGAAGGCGAAGCCATTGTATTGGCTTCGTTTTTCACCCATGCATCACCTTTATCATTTAAACTCCAACCCGTATCTTGGCTCACGCGTTTTGTTAGGTTATCTAGAAATTTACGATAAAGATCCTTGTTTGGTTTTATGGATCCGGCAAAAAGGATTTCGTTATCTCTTTGATATAAAAAACGTGCAACATTTCGCGCCATATCAGTCGATAGCCGTTCTATTGATTCGCGCGCAGTGTCATCTAAAGCTTGAACCGTGTCAGCAATGGTGAGTTCGCCAGCTTCAGTGATGGTTTCACGTAAATCATTGGCGGCATTAAGAGTTTGTTCACGCGCATTATCGCTAAAGGTTTTAATGGCTTCCCAGGCAATTATACCAAGCAAGATCAGAGGCACGACTTTAATGACGATGAAGACGCCAATTAATTTCGCCCTGATCCCTAACCGCATAGTTTCACCTTATGATTGTAAATTCTATTTTTGATATATTTATATGAGTTATAATATTGGCTCTAGGGGACGCAGATCAAACGAAATCTTTAAAAAGATAAACAAGGGCTTGCGCCTTGAAGCGGGTACGGCTTATCTCTTATAGATGATTTTTACATTTAAACTGATGGTATGATATGTTTGACCGCCTTCCTTTGTGGCTTCGTGCTAAATTTTCATTTCTTGATTTTTCGACTTCTTCAACAGAAGGGAATAAGGGAAGACTTATCGTAAGGGGTCTGATTGCCATACTTGTGATAAGTATTTTTTATTATCCCATTGGCATGATGTTGGTTCATAACGTTGATGATGATATCACTTTTAAAATTGAAGTTGCCAAGGGTGAAAGCCGTAGTGTAGCCATGGCCGCAGCGTTAATTGAACGCGAAATAGACCTTCATGCGTGGGTCGCGAATGATCCGTGGTTTTTACCGGGTGCTGCCTTAGACAATATGCCTAATTTCCAACAAGGGATTGTTTATGCCTTGTCACGATTTGCCATTGAAATGAGTGATCAAATTGGGCGTACGCGTGGATCAAGCGGTGTTGATGCAGATTTGGATAAAGCTGCTGGCTTGTTGAAATATGCCGGTGATGTGTGGGTGTTTGATTTTTCTGTTTCCCTTGCGCCAACCGCGCCTTCAGATTCGCAATATCGCGCCGCGAGAAAAAAATTATTGTCCTATAATGAACGTTTGGTCAAGGGTGAGGCTGTTTTTGATGTGCGCGCGGACAGTTTGGAAACAACCTTGGAACGCATTGCATCGGATTTAGGGTCTGGATCTTCGGTGATTGATACATATATTCGTGAGAATTCGGGTTCAATTTTAGATTTCCATGCTGATGACATCTATTATCGCAACAAAGGGCGTTTATATGCTTATTACCTGTTGCTGCGTGAATTACGTGAAGATTTCAAAACGGTGATTGAAGGCAGAGATGTGATGAAAGCATGGGATCAAATGTTGATGTCACTTGCCACGGCTGCAAAAGCCCAGCCCTTGGTTGTTATTAATGCGGATCCAGATAGCTTTTTACGTCCGAGCCACCTAAGCGCACAGGGCTTTTACCTGTTGCGTGCACGTACGCAGATGAAAGAAGTTGCGAATATTTTGTTGAAGTAAAAGATAAAGCAGGGCACCATATCGTCATGGCCGAAAGTAAAGAAATACATGAACGGGTTTTTTTAGTCGTTGTCGATGACAGTGACGAAATGGGTGTTGCCTTGCATTTTGCTGCTTTGCGGGCAAAACATTCTGGTGGTCGGGTGGCATTGCTGTATGTAATCGAACCGGCAGAATTTCAACATTGGATGTTTGTTGGCACATTAATGCAAGAAGAAGCGCGTGAAGCCGCAGAACATAAAGTGGGTGAATATTCTGCCCAAGTTCAATCTGTTATGGATATGCTTCCGATTGTTTATATCCGCGAGGGTAATTTACAAGAACAGTTAATGAAATTGCTGAAGGAAGAACCCTTAATTTCCTTATTGGTTTTGGCCGCAGCGGATTCAAAAGAAGGCCCAGGCCCCTTGGTGACATCGTTAACGGGCGATATGGTCGGCGGATTACCTGTACCGGTAACAATTGTACCGGCGGGTTTGAGTGATGAAGATTTAGATCGAATTACCTGAAAAAAACATATACCCGACAAAATTAGTTGGTTTTATCTCTTGACCTTTGATCAAAATCAGACCATTTAAAGATCAAAGAAATTTTTGTGATTATATAAGCGAGTTTAAGATGTTCATTCAGACTGAAGCTACACCAAACCCATCGACATTAAAGTTCATTCCTGAACAACAAATTATGGCACAGGGTACTGCAAATTTTAACGACGCAAAAGCCGCTGCACGCTCTCCTTTGGCAATACGTTTGTTCGGTGTTGAAGGTGTTGATAGCGTCTTTTTGGGATCTGATTTCATCACGGTTACCAAAGGTGATGATAAAGACTGGCAAGTCTTGAAGCCGATGATTTTGGAATCGTTAATGAACCATTTTAATTCTGGTGAAGCGATTATTCAATCAGATGAAGAAAAAGCCGTTGATACAGGCGATGAAGATCCGGTCGTTACACAAATAAAAGAATTGCTTGAAACCCGTGTGCGGCCAGCCGTGGCACAGGACGGTGGTGATATTATTTTTCAAAAATTTGAAGATGGCGTTGTTTATTTAACCATGATGGGCGCTTGTTCGGGTTGCCCAAGTTCGGGTGCAACGTTGAAGCATGGTATTGAAAATATGCTGCGTTATTATATTCCAGAAATTACAGAAGTACGCGAAGCTGTATAAGTTTCAAAACTTTTATTGATAATAAGCCCCGTTGCATTGTCTTGTAACGGGGCTTTTTTATATGCGCGTCATCACAGACATAGAGGCTGCATTATCTGACATGGCTTTTTTAGAGAAAAGTTCTGCATTAGGCAGTGGATCAAAGTCACGAATATTGGTGGATGGTTTTCCAAAAAGATAACCTTGAACATATCCAATGCCACAGTCGCGCACAAATGTGAGCCCCTTTGGATTATCAATCATTTCTGCAATCGTTTCGACTTTTAAATCACGACAAAGATTACCAAGTGCGATGAGGAAAGAACGTCCCTTTGGTGCCTTTAAAGCGTTGCGAATGGCAGAACCATCTAGCTTCACAATATCGACTTCAAGGGTGGATAGATATTGGAAGCTGGCGGCACCCGCACCAAAATCATCAAGACAAACTTTAAAGCCCATTTTGCGTAATTCTTGGATGAATTTATTGGCTTCGTCTAAATCATCTAGGCGAGAACTTTCTGTAATTTCAAACATTAAGGAGTCTTTGGCCCAAATGTTATCATTCAGTAAAAAGAGTAATCCTTTGATATATTCGGCATTACCAACTGAATTACCGGAAATATTGACCGCCAAATGATATTCTTTCCCCTTGGCTTGTTGGCCGAGCCATTGTAAAGCCATTTGTGCCATCGCAAGATCAAATTCAGGAATAAGGCCTGTTTCTTCTGCAAAGACGATATATTCATAAGGTGATTTGCCGGCATGTTCACCGCGAAAACGTGCCAAACATTCGTAATGATGGATTTTACCACTACGTGTGCCAATGATGGGTTGAAAGACAATAAAAAATTCACGCTCTTTTACGACTTTTTTGAAAGTTGTGATTTTTTCATAAGCTTCACCGACCAAATCGCTCATGCTGCGGGTGAGTGATTG
>Ga0105358_10000444_pt1 | contig 20606 bp, 15 predicted proteins | sample GOMGulsemesocosm_5_FD_83509 | JGI IMG/M metagenome (GOLD analysis project Ga0105358, IMG submission 83509) | Methane-oxidizing microbial communities from mesocosms in the Gulf of Mexico - GOM15C Gulf of Mexico | ecosystem: Environmental > Aquatic > Marine > Cold seeps | place: Gulf of Mexico... | reverse complement strand
TGGGGACTACATGTAATTACCATATGTACTACCTTGGATTTGAGCTCGGAAATTGTCATACGCTTACATTTATAAACTCGGTATCGGCACTCTGAAAATTTTCGAAGCGGGCTTTTAGAAACCAAATTCAATGTAGTCGCATCCGACAAAATTCTTCTTTAGCCTCCAAGTGTATTCATATTTTCCTTCATCAATTAGACTGCATTTAGCCATTCCGATACTTCCGTTAGGATTGGTCACAATTTTTCTGGTTGTGTAATTCCAAAGAATGCCCTCTTTGTCATCTCTTTCAAAATAACTAAACACAATCGTACCACAAGGCCCTGACGGTTTTCCTTTGTTGATCCAATTTCCTGTATTCGTGTCCAAAGAAAAATCTTGTGCATATGTATTGGACCAAACTTTGCAGGTTCTTAGTTTTTGCGCATGTTGTATTTTGGCCATTTCTTCAGCGGTACGAATTGATGGCTTACATGAATAGTCTGCATACGCCTCTAACATTTCCGCCATATCTGATTTTTCTGTTTCGGGTAATTTTTCATATTGCTCACGAAATTTGATAGGGTCTTTAACATCGGTATTTTGTGAACTGCCGGATTTTATTGCTTGTGCGATTTTTCGCATTTCATCACATTGTCTCATTTTAGGCGGGTGCTGAGTAAGCTCTTTCCGTGCGTTATCCAATTCTTTAAGTAAATCAGATGCTTTGGTCTTTTTTGTCACCGAATATTGTGCAAAGTTACAATGAATATTCCGTTCATCGGATTTTTCACACGTTATATCTAAGGCTGAATTTTCGGAAGTATTTTGTAATGTAACTAAATCTGGATAATCAAACTCAGCTATAGCAATGCCGGGCGTAAATCCAACCAAAATGAAAATGATTAAACGCATGGTAGATACCGTTAGTTGTGAATTTATTGCATAAATGTATGCGCGCTTTCTATCTAAAGCAATTCAAAGTTGAGTTTATATGGGTTTTGTAATATTAAAATTCCTATTGATTTCGATAAAAAGAAAGACGAGCAATGGGGGGAAGTGGTTCAGGTGGTTGGTATCGGTGGAACTCGAAAACCACTGTTGAAGCTGGCTTAACTATCGACCTCTGCCATTTGATACGTCATAAACGTATTGTTCCTGAAAGGCATATCTCTGACACCCTTACTTGGACAAGAGTGCGTGATAGCGAGAAAATCGCCTGTATCGGTTATGAGGCAAACCTGATTAATCCGGATATGGCATGGATCCGATTGCATTATACTCACAACGGCAAACCTATGGACTACCGGGTTCATCTGACAACCACGCGCCCTTTTTTTGGTGGACTGCGTTGGTGGTTTCTTTGCCCGTCCAATGGAAGCCGAGTTGCAAAGCTGTATGCACCGCCCAGAGGTGAGATTTTCGCCAGCCGTAAAGCATATAATCTAGCGTATCAAAGCCAACACGAAACACCTATGTTTCGACATTTGACAACCGCCCAAGATATTCGTCATCGGTTAGGCGGAAGCACTAGCTCAGTGGACCCGTTCCCAGGTAAGCCTAAAGGGATGCACTGGAAAACTTATGGGAAGCTCCGCAACAAAGCTGAGCAGGCAGAGCATCGAAGTAACTTGGCGGCTGCAATGTATTTTGGTTGGCCCTTAGGTTGACATGATGGTGAAATGACGAGCCTTGCATAAACCAAGCATTATTGCGCCTTAGTCATTTTGACTCCGACTAGGTGTTTTCGGAGCCCATAAAAAAAGGAGTTTCGGTTACAGTCTGCATGTGTAAGAGATGCAATTTCCTTTGAATGACGTTCGAACACACCATTTTCAATTGTCAATGTAACTAGCTTAATCTAGTAATTCGCATATAATATTTTAGATGTCGAATATTCTAAAGTTCAAAAAGCGCAGGAAACTGGTTAGCCACAATAGAGTTTACAAACCCTGGAATTACAGACCCCGCAAAGGTTCGAAAAAACCTTTAATAGCAAAACTCCTCGCATTGGCTATCACCTGTGCTGTTGTTGGAGTGGGTATCGCTTATTTTCCAATGCTAAGGGCGCTTAAAGCAATTACTGACACCCCACCGAATGTGGAAAACATGATGCAAGGCTCTGCAAGCATTATTGACGGAGATACAATCAGATTAGGTGGAAAGAAAATTCGATTGGCAGGAATTGACGCACCAGAATATAGGCAAAATTGCTCTAATAAAAATGGATCAAAGTATGCATGCGGTATTCAGTCAACAAAGCAGTTGAAGCGTTTGATTGGTCGGAATCCAGTACACTGTGACAAGCAAGCTCTAGATCAATATAAACGCGTTCTGGCGGTGTGCTACGCGGGAGAAGTGAATCTAAATGCTGAGATGGTTAGTACTGGCTGGGCGATAGCCTATACATACTTTTCAAAAGCCTATATTTTACAACAATTCTCTGCGCAACTAAACGGACTGGGAATATGGCAAGGCGAGTTTCAAGAGCCATATCAGTACCGCAAGACTCAATCTGGCAAGCATTAATAAAAGTGAGCCTTTTAAGGTTTTGCGACCAATCAGCGCGTGAAGGATTAAGGAAGGTTTTTTCCTAGTCACTACGCGAGGGAGAAAAAAGGTTTTCCGTGGGTCACAATGGAGGTCGTAAAAAAAGGTTTTATGGAACTCATAATGAGTTTTGCGACCAGTACGTGCGCGAGGGATTACGGTGAGGGGGCAGGGCAAATGTCTAGAGCTTTAAGTTGTCACGACCGTGCGGTAGTTACATTCATATATCCACAAAATAAGAATTACGGGAATTGAAGGAAATCATACCAAAATAGAGCAAAAATGGAATGAATTCCTCACAAACCGTTAATCTAAAGTAGATTGAAATAGATTAAATTCTCAACCTTTCATAAGACGGATAAACGCCCATATAAACCTGTACAGCGGTTATATATGTTTTTCACCCAAAAGGGTGGGGCTACAAGCGAAATTTCGGCCACTGTGTGGTTCCTGTAATGCCTCATGATGGATATGGTCAGCAAATACAGAGTGGATAGTCAGTCCTGAGTGACAATCCTTTTCATTATGAAGGTCTCTACGAAAAAAAACGGGCCACCATTTGATTGGTAGCCCGCTTCCTCTTCGAATTGTCTGATTTTTTAGACTGCTGCTGTTGCAAGCTTTTGCTTGCGGCGCCACCCGACAAAACCCAAAACAGCTAAACCAGCGCCATATAAGGGTAAAGCAGCAGGGAGCGGCACAGCGGTTACGGAAATCCGCATGGCCATGTCATCATAATCTTGATCGCCGCCGGCATCACCAAACAAGGCAATTACTGACGTAGCACTTTCCTGATAAAAGGCCATAACAAGGCCGTCCGCGATACTTCCCGCATTTTTGGCTAACGAACTTCCCGTTTGAAACCAAAATTGCAATGCGCCATTATTCACAAAACCAATTGTCTTGCTTTCGCCAACAGAGGAGCCACCGTGGTTACTGAAAAGGGCGGTGTTAGTCCCTTCATATTCGACGGCCCGATTTTGATTGCCTGCTTCACTTCCCAGATATTCAAACGTGACATCTGTCGGTGCTCCAGCCAAGAACAAACCTGTACTGGAACCATCAGTGCTACTATCAAAATATTTCACAGTCGTTCCGATAGCCAAACCGGTGTTAGTGGCCAGGCTAAATTTATTATTAAGATTGAAATTGGAACCGCCTACGATCGACAATGACGCTGCATTTGCAGATGTAGCCAGTGTCATTGCCAGCAGCGAGCCAGCAATAAATGCCAATCCTTTACCAAGTAATTTATTTTTCATCGTTATTCCCCGTCTTTCAGCTGTTATTCAGCCAAAACAAATTCCAAATTGTAGGAAAACTACTTACTAATCAGCAGGGTACGTGGGGCTTAACTTATTAATCAACCAAATTTTGGCTCAAGTCTCGTCTAAATAGTGCAATGGGCCATTTTTTATTAATGAAAAATTAACCATTAATGTGGAATAGAATGATGTATATCAGTGTTTTGTGCTTAATTGATCAGTATTAACTTTATTTATATTAGATAAATTGAAAGTAATAACAAGTATTGTCTAGTACAAAATGTTTATAGTTAATTTTGCTAAATCGGTGCGAATCAGTAAAATGAATCAATATAATAAGCGCTATACGCGGAATTAGTAGGGGCAAATGAACGGTCATTTGTAGTGCAATCGGAACAGGTCACGTACTTCAGAATGATTACAATCCTAATTGGGGGAAAAAGAAAACGGCCATTACCAAGAGAGATAGTCAAAGAGGCGGTGGGCTGATAAATAGAAAATGAGATAAAAGCTGCCTATCGGCGTACTCAATATGGGTAGAAACATAGGTAGAAAATGAAATTATGAATAGTACCCTTTAAAATATGGATAGTAGGCGGACACCTTCTCCGCCACAACACCCCTCAAGTCGTATTATTTAATGAAAATAATAACTTAGTGTGTTGTGGTAACGTCAAAATTATCCAAAACAAAGCAGAGCTAGTAGCTCAATGACGATTGTGGATAAGGTGCCAGAACTGCACCCGTCTGTTCTATACTAATAACTGTTGGATGCTGAATGCGTTTCCAGCAGGCCGATGATTTTATCATTGTCATTTTTTTAATTGCGAGCTCTTAGCCTATAGACGGTTTTTTCTACTTGAGACGTGGTGTCCATTTTAGTTCTCCAGAGAGACTGGGTATGTGTTTTGCTCCTGGTACCAAATTGCTCTTCCCATTGATACACTACTTAGCTGAGAATTTTCTGTCATGATATCCCAAAGCTACTCAAATATTAACGCCCTGAAAATACAAACATCACGATTGTCTAGCGTTTTGTAGTTAGTTGTTCAGAGTTGAGCAGACCAGTCACTGAAGTCATCTCATTGGTTCGAATTTGACTCTAAGCAGAAGTAATGACTTCTTTTCGGTCATTCCTTATTTGCCAAATTCCAACAGCAACCCCAAGCATTCATCCAGAGTACCTAATTCTATAAGTTTGTAGCTGCTAATATACTGTTGTTTTGGATTTAATTAGAGTATCGTTGAAGTATGAAAGTCATCCCACAAATAGCCATTTCGGTATTCGTTGCGTCTATTGTTCTTGCTGTGACCTATTTGATAAACGGTATGGAACACGAATGGCATGAGAATCTGGCCACTCGCGAACTTCAAACGGAAGTGGATTTGTTGGCTGGTCGCCTTGAGCAATCAATTAGTCACCAACTACAACTCACGCGTGGTTTGGCAGCATTTGTGAAGTCAAATCCTACTTTTACAGAAAAAGAGTTTCATAGTTTTGCTAACGCCCTTACCGCCGATCAGCAAGGAATTGTCAGCTTACAACTCGCGCCAAATGCCGTTGTAACCTACCTGACAAATTTCGCTGATAACGCCACAGCACTGGGGCACGATTTGTTAGCGGACCCGAAACGCCGCCCATTGGTTCAACAAGCGATTGATAATAAAGCGTATGTGATAGCTGGTCCTATCAATCTGATTCAAGGCGGTAGGGCAATAATCGCACGTTTGCCGATATTTTTTCCGCAAGCCGGTGGGGACGGTAAGTTTTGGGGGTTTGCCACGATACTTGTTGATCCGTCTGTGCTGATCCGCGATGCAGGCATTATCGATGGCCTAGAGGGAGTTGAACTAGCTTTGCGCGGCAAGGATGGCCTTGGCAAAGAAGGTGACGTATTCTTTGGTTCTTCTGAGGTATTTGAGTCTTCAATCGTGGAGGAGCCGATTACTCTTCCATCCGGATCGTGGGTTCTGGGAGCGCGGTGGAGCACCGTACCCACACATCCAATTTTTAACGTTCACTTATGGATTTGGATTATAGGTTCTATAGTTGCAGCCATCTCAGGTGGATTACTATTTGTGCTACTGCGACAACCAAATTACTTAAAAACTAAGATAGCCATAGCAACACAACGGGCGGAACAGGCCAATCTGGCAAAGTCGGAGTTTCTAGCCCATATGAGCCACGAGTTGCGAACACCGCTAAATGCAATCTGTGGTTTTTCGGAAATCACCAAGAATGAGATGTTCGGAAAACATGTTGATCCCAAATACAAAGAGTATGCCGGTTACATATTCGGTGCTGGTCAACATCTCATTGCCATCATTGATGACGTTCTCGACATATCCAAGATCGAAGCCGGAGAAGTCAAGGCATATCCCGAATCAATTAATCTTCATGATACGGTTTCAGAGTGTGTTACTGCCCTTGTCTCAAAGGAAATTAATCGGATTGGTCTCACTATAATCAATCTATCAGAAAAAACATTGTCGATTTATGCTGATCCACGCATGGCGAAGCAAATATTACTTAATCTATTATCTAACGCTGATAAGTTTACTCCGGATGAAGGTCAGATCACGATTTCCAGTGACATTGATATCCATGGCAATACCATTATCGTGGTGGCAGACACAGGCAAAGGGATGACTGCTGAAGAAACAGAACTGGCACTTAAGCCTTTTGGTCAAATTAGGAATGGGGCTCAAACGACGCATAAAGGGACGGGGCTTGGTCTACCAATCGCCAGTAATCAAATGAAACTACACGGTGGAAGATTAGAAATTGAAAGTGAACCGAGTGTCGGGACAACTGTTACTCTGGTGTTTCCCCCAAAGCCTTAATAACCTTGAAAATAAGCTCATTTCAAATGCCACTAATTATAAGTCTGGTGTTGAAGGCAAAGCGGGCTAGTCACTGCAATCCAACCTGAGAGCTTTGATGCTCATCTTCCAACAACATTATTTGAAGCCGTTCGTATGGCTGCGGATGCAATGGAGAAGGGGCAGGAGCAACTGCTTAAGTTGGAGTTCAAGACAAAGGAACTTGATACTGCCCATAAGACAATCGGTAAATGTACCCACATTCTGATGCACTTCTGTTCGATGCTCGAAGGTGGCAGCGTACCATTAATCAGATCAGCAGACTTGTGCGCCAAGTGCGACAAGACCGTCATGGCATGGCCAAAGCCGAGAGTGAGATGGATCAGAGTTGGCGGCAACATGCCAGTGATAATCAGGCTTTGGTTGAAAGGAGATATTCGCGCACTGGCTGTGTTCTTTTTGCAGAAGTGCCGAGAAGTAATTAATTTATGATACTACTTCTGATATTGTTGTTGTCATGGTTTTTTTTACTTGCCAGGCCTTTCAGGCACGACACGTGGGGTGAAATAACCGCTCGAGATGTTGAAAAATTGATCTGTTCACTTTTAATATTCAAGTATAATGAGGAAGTATTATTAAGCTTCTGGCTGAATATCTAGCCATATATTCTCTCTTTTGTTTAAAAAATTTTCTAATTAAAGGTTAATCAACCAAAAAAATAAGACTATTATAATATACGAATGAATGTTAAGGGTTCTGTAGTACTAGGTCTACTAAATTTTACTTTGGTTACGTTAAAATTTTGAGGGGAATTCCTATGATACGTAAATTTCTTGTATCGGGCTTATTAGCTCTTGTGGTTAGTACTTTTTCGGTTGGGGTAGCGGGAGCAGCATCGTTGGTTATCGGTGGAGGGTTGTTGACAGGGGCAACAGATGTCGATGTTAATGGTACGCTTTATGATGTTACATTTATTAATGCTCCCTGTAATACTTCATTCAATGGTTGTGATGATAACTCTGATTTTACTTTTCAAACAGCGGCGGGTTCAATAGCAGCATCCCAAGCTTTAATAGATCAGGTTTTTATAGGTGTTTATGACACAGACCCAACTTTAACTTATGGGATAACTGCTTCGTACGGTCGGGCTTATACACCATATGAACTACCAGGCTTTTTAAATGGGGAATCATTGCTTTCCTATGCTGCATACAATCTGGCGGGTGCCTCACTTGATGTTATAAGCCCACCTTCATACTGGTACGTTGATGAGGAAATTGAAATTTGGGATAACACAGTCCTCGCAAAGTGGTCAATTGCGTCTGACGTGTCTGTGGTTCCTCTTCCCGCGGCGCTTCCTCTTTATGGCGCAGGTCTTGCCGTCATGGGTTTCATCGGGTGGCGGCGGAAGAAAAGTCAATCTGTTGCTTAAGAAAACTAATCTCTGAGGAGAGGGCATTCTCTCCTCAGAATTCAGATTGCAGCTAACAGTATTTCTGATCCGACTAAATGAGCGTCTAGTGTCCCAGTATTTTGGAAAATGTGCAGAAAAATAAGGGGTGGGGTAACCTGAATTTACAAGACACCCTATGGCTCTTGTAAGAAAAGAAAGTATGTCAAAATAATCTGGAGGGGTCAGTGTGCTCAAAGCCCACAACAGCGACTACTTCGATGATCTCGCAGCAACTGATACGCCCTTGGCAATATGATTGCGCACAAAATAGATTAGCAGCAAACCGGGAATGAGGGACAGTACCGTCATCGCCATGATCAGGCCGAAATCGGTTCTGAAGCCAAATAGAGAATAGATTGCCATGCTGATCGGCTTGCCGTTGGTTACCGTCAGAATTCGTGCAAAGACGACTTCGATCCAAGAAAACATGAAGCAGAAGAAGGCCGCGACAGCTAGGCCGGGGGTTATCATTGGGATTAGAATTTGAATAAAGAAACGGGGCAGGGAATAGCCATCGATAAAGGCTGTTTCGTCCAGCTCTCTTGGCACCGCCGAGATAAAACTTTCCAGCACCCAGATCGATATGGGTAAATTAAACAGGCAATGTGCCAAGGCGATGGAGAGAGTTGTATTGATCAGGTCAAAGGATGCAAATAACTGAAAGACAGGCAGTACTAGAACCACAGGGGGCGTAATCAGGCAGGCAATAAAACTGAGGAACAGATGCTTGTCTCCGGTGAATGAAAAACGTGAAAAGGCATAGGCTGCCGGTAAGGCCAGCGGTAGTGTGATGACGATGTTGAGCCCCACATAAGTCATGGAATTGAGGATCGCTGAAGTTAGGGTCGGACTCTCGAATATATTTAGATAATTGATCCAGGTAAAATCGCCCGCTGCTATTGTCTCCCGGGGCAAGGTCGACTGGAAACTGAGATATATAACTTGTACCAATGGCAAAATGAGAAACACAAGGTAGGGCGCTATCAGTAACCCTTTGAGATGCGATTTTTTAAAATAGGGACTGCCTGAATTAGTCTGCATGTCGTTACTCATCCGCTGACCGGAGTGAATTTCTGGCTTTTCTGTGTTAGAGCCGTATTAAACGCCCAGGTAACGGTCAGAATAAGCACAAAATAAATCACTGACCGGGCAGCCGCGGGACCATAATTGAAGGCCGCGATATCTTCGCCAAGATCCACTGCTAGGAACATTGTTGCATTGTGTGGACCGCCAGCATTAAATCTGAATGCCTCAGTGTAAATCATGAAGCTATCCATAAAACGGAGCAAAAATGCCATCATCAGCACCCGGTTCAATTTGGGCAGTTCGATATACCGAAATACCTGCCAGCGTGAGGCACCATCAATAGCCGCGGCCTGATAATAGGGACCGGTGATGGTCGTCAGGCTGGAATAACAGAGCAACACAACCAAGCTTGTCCAATGCCAGACATCCATCAGGATTAGAGCACTCCAGGTGTGAACCGGATTGAATTTCCAGTTAAAATCAACACCCAAACCGGCCAGAAATTGTCCAAGGAATCCGGATTCAGTATGCAAAAAGCCAGTCCAGATAATCGGTATAATATTCCACGGCACTAACAGAGGCAGTGATACAACGACCAGCGAGATTGGCACAGCAATCCCTTTTTTTGGTAAGGCTAGGGCGATCGCAATGCCTAACGGTATTTCAATCATCAGAATAATCGCTGAAAAGAGCAGGCTGCGTCCAAAACTTGCGGCAAATCGGCTGGATCTCAGTATTTCAATATACCATTCTGTACCGACCCAAAATCGTGACTGTTCCGTGAAGATATCGAAGAAAGAAGAGTTGAAAACGGTAATCAGCGGGATGACGCCGACGATGGTCAACATCAAAACAGCTGGCAACACCAGAAACCAGGCTTTGTTATCGGCTACTTTACCCATGCTTCAGCTACTGTTTCCACGTTTTCCGTTGGTTGGATAGGGGAGGTCCGGAAGGATGTTCCAATTTCCTGAATTATGAAGAGGGAACGGTTACATGGCAAGTCCTTGAATTTATTTGGTTCTGTTTGCGAATGATGACTTGAATAGAACGCGACCCATTATTCCAATATATTAGACAAAAAGACGAGAATATCTAGAGATCGGAATGCATAATTGACCCATTACATATCAAAAGAAGAAAGAGCGGGTTTTAAAATTTCCTGCCCTTTAATCAAGTTATTTCGGATCAACTAAACAGATCGGGCTGCTCATCCGCGATGACTTGGTAGAGCGGTTGGAAACTGAACCAGCCAGCAAGGGCTGAGCCGACAGTTGCATGGGTTTGCACGGCATGTTCATGTTTGATCTGAATAGGTGTCCCGGCTGCTTTAGCCAGAAGTTGCGCTTGGCAGCTGCGTTCCATGGTAATATACCACCACGCCGCTTCATCAACGCTGGCCCCAACCGTAATCAAGCCGTGATTTTGTAAGATCGCCGCCTTGTTTTGCCCCAATCCCTGTGCAATCCGTGCGCCTTCTGACGCATCAAGGACAACGCCAGTGAAATCGTCAAATACGGCATGGTCATTGTAAAATGCACACGCGTCCTGAGTAATCGGTTCAAGCAACTGGCCCAATGAGGACAAGGCTTTACCATGAACCGAATGTGCATGTGCCGCTGCCATGACATCTGGGCGTGCTTTGTGAATTTGTGAGTGGATGGTAAACGCCGCCCCATTGAGCAGTCCTTCTCCTTCGATGACATTGCCCGTATCATCCACCTTGATTAAGTCGGATACGGTCATCTGTTTGAAAGACTTGCCCATTGGATTGACCCAAAAATGATCGCTCCGTTCTGGATCCCGCAGGGTAATATGGCCGGCAACGCCTTCGTCAAAACCAAATTTCCCAAACAACCGGAAAGCCGCGGCGAGCTTTTGCTTTTGCTCAAGACGCCTCTCTTCAATTGTCCCTGATTGTTTCATCAAGTCTTCAGCCCGATCCACATTCATCACAATTTCATTTACTTGTTCGTTCATTTTTTTCCCACTCATTAAAAAACGTGGCACGGTTCATTTAGCCAAAATCGCAGCATATAAAGCGACACACATCAGAAATAAATTCACAATAATATCAATCATTTTTAATATTAATTAATCTCTTAGAGACGTCGGAGACCTCGAAAGTAATTGTTTAGATTATTGTATAATTTCGAGTATTTTATTCTATCTTGCTTATACAGCTTTTGAGAACAGAGAAGAAGACCGCGGGCTACTCTGGTAAAATTCGATCTATTTTCGGCTGTTTTTAGATCATCTGTCAGGCCAGCTGTATCAGTGTGGTTGCAACTTTCAAATTCTGCGGGGGCTGCGGCTTTCATTGCGTTTCGATACTGAGCTAATTCGGCCACCACATACTGCGGTTTTCCTATAGGTAACACCATTGAGTTTGCCGCTTCGAGTTTTGCTGCTGCTTCCTGCTGCTGCGGGATACTCGCGGATTTATCGTATTCTGAGCTAAATTTATACAAAGCGTCTGTTGACGTTTTTATAGCGGGTAACTGTGTACCAAAGAGATAAATGGATTGAGCACACGCTGTCATCGAGTATTTTTTATGTTTATCACTTTGGATTACGGACTGGCATGCATTTATCAGTATATTGTTAGCTGCATTTTTTTGGATACGATCCACTAAACCCTTAATGTGTTTTGTAATCACTGCCCATTCTTCTTGATCATGCCTAAATGGCTTAATGGGGAGTGTTGGCAGTTTACCAAGAGAAACAGGTGCTGTTGCTACGGGAGCGGCGACTGGAACCTGATCAGGCTTGAGGATTTTTGTATAAGGGGCTGATTTATAGGACCCCAAGTTTTTTTGTGTTTGTGTTGTAACAAACTTTGAATATCCATCTTGGTATTTGTTTTTCTTTGTTTGCTCTATTGGGGTGCTCTTTTCTACAAGACCATTAAAACGACGCCAAAGATTTGCCGTTCCACCCTGTGTTTTCATAAAGTTCCTTAAGAGGGGGCTATCGCATTTTTTGGCTGCGGTTGTATACCAAAGCGCTGCTGCTGCATTTATTCTTGCAGGAAGGGTAACACCATTAAAGTATTTATGAGACTCGATACAAAATCGAAGAGAAACAAAATCCTGTTCTTTGACTGCATAAAGTTCCCGATAGTTAGGAGCATCCCGCTTCGCAACCAAATTTTGTTGAATACCGGCCGAGATACGCATGGATTCTCTATGCAGAGAATTCATAAAGAGCCTCAATTTTTGAGAATCTTCCCTGCTGTTATTCAGGAACTTACCAAGATCACTGCCTGAAAATTGTTCGCGCATTTTTTTGGTTTCTTCGTTTAGCTCTATTCGCTGGGCGTGTGCTTGAAGGGTCAACCCAGACAAAACAATCAGAACACACACTGTATACTTAAATATTTTGGAACTAGTCACGAGATTCCCCCTAAATTTTTTTATAGCCAACATTTCCCATGAAATTTTCTAAATCGGCAAATTCAGACTTACTTAAATAGTATTTGATAGAATTTATTATTTCAACTAGCCAGTACCATCGATATTGACGGATTGAGTGTGCTTTGAATGCCATCTTTTGTTTATTACCGCCATCCAGATACGCCAAACCGGTGTTCACTCGGTTTCCATAAATACCTTCAAGACGGATAAATAGCGGGGATCTGAAAGGGGGATAGAATGGCCGCCTTTTCGAAACAGCAGCACCTCACTTTTTTCATTATTTTTGAATAATTGATAGGCATGCCGATAGTCAATGATCGGATCGTCTTCCATAAGAAAAACCATACTGCGTGTCACCGGGCTGGTTTTGATCTGGACCGTTGCATACCGGGCGACATCCTCTGCGGTGACAGTGAAACGTTTTTGGCGATTTTCGCTATATTGCGGGCCGATAAATTGGATAAGATCCGTAACAGGTTTGGTTACCGGATTCACGAGTACCATCTTTGGAATATCATATTCACCAGCAAAATAGTTGGCCCAGAATCCGCCAAGGGAAGTACCAAGAACTGTTATCTTGTGCCCCTTCAGATATTTTTCCCAAAGCTGAGCCAGTTCGCGTTTGTTCGAGGCGACATCGAAGTAATCATAATTAAAACCAACAACAGAGTACGTATCTGAGAATTGTTTCTCAAGCCGCCGAAAAGCGCCGTTGGGATGGGCAGATTTTAACCCGTGAAACAACAAAAGAACGTTATCCTTGAAACCATTCTTATCCTTGGTGTAAATGGAATATTCTCTAAAAATCCCAAATTCCGCTGCCAGAACTGGTGAATTCCAGACAAAGACGGACAAACAAAGCATCAAGATGCCGATAATCCGGAAAGGATAATTCATAAGTCAGTTTACTCCAGTCGTTTGTGAAGAAGGTAGACTAGGCTGCCTGCAAAAAAAAGAGGGGCAAGCAATAAAACCGGTGGTCCGACGACCAGACAGATAAGCGCTGTCAGAATATATCGGCGTATTCCAGACACCATCCGCCAGACAATCATCAACAATGTATATGGCAGAAGATAACACATAAACCAGTAGGGATCATTGCTGAAGGCAACAATTCCTCCTTTCATGTCACTCATACCCATCAGTGTGTAAATCCAGATTTCGTTCAGGTACAAAACACTGTTGATTACTGTTGCGAAAAAGATCGGCAGACCGGCGGGGCCTCGTTCTCGCTCAAATACATAATAATCGTCGAACCAATAAATAGCGGGCCCAATTTCATATCCGATAGCATCGAGTATGGGGACCAAAGCGAGCATTGGCAGGATCAAATAATATAAGCTCCAATATTTCCTAAGGAGCAGTGTCACAGGTCCCGTTCGACATCGGTCAATGCTCAGCATAAGAAAATACCCAGACAGCATAAAGAAAACAGGGACGGCGAAGCGCGGGGCAGAGCCATCAAATCCAGGTAAAGTATAGTGGGTAAACTCCCGAAAACTGAAATGGCCAAGGACGACCGCACCCATGGAGATAATCTTTACCAGATTAAGAAATTCACTGTAGGACCGTGTTAATTGCAAGGGCGTTGTTGGTTCGGATGTTTTTCCAGATTTTGGATATGCTAGGTCCAAGCGTATAGAGAGGGCTTTTAAAGTGGCATCAAAAGCGGGTTTTATCATAAAACAAAACCGCCCGAATAAGATGGACAGTGCCATTGTACCGCTCAATAACAGGATCTGGTCCGAAATACTATTTGGATTATGCTGGGTGATCGCCGCAAGAAAAAACAAAATCGGAAAATGGATGAGAAAAATCGCAGAAGTATATTTGGCGATTGCCTGGATAGCTTTACCTGATATGCGTAAAGGCGCGTCGGAAACAAATATATAGCGGGAAAGAAACAACAGAATAACCAAGAAGAAGACATGCCCGTATTGCAATAAAAAACGTTTGCTCAATCCTAGATGTTGCCGGATTTCATACGGCGCCAGATCTTTTGACCATTTATACAAGTCATCGGCAGTGCCGCTTAAAATGTACGCACTATAAAAGGCAAAGGTTGCACTGACGAGAAATAGCGCTAATCCTGGACCCATTAAAGTAACTTGTGTCGAGTGTTGGGCGCTTTTATCCGTCGTCAAATTTCTGACTTTCTAAATTTCTAGGAAGATATAAACGTTACAGTATTCATTCACTATTGGATTCATCGTTAGATTGGGAACAATTTACCTATGCTATCCTTATTCTGTTTGATGAAATAGCATTTTCTAACGTGTAAATTCCCAATTTGAAGAGAAACAGAATATACGCTGTGTCGTACTAAAATAACCAAGCTTTGCTTTGGCTTCAATGTGCAGAAAGTGGGCGGTTTTGCGATTATTGTTGTGTTGTTATTGTGAACGTGCTTCGAGTTGTTCTATTGCCATTTGCCGCATTTGATCAATGATCCGTTCCTGTTTCATTTCAAACAATTCTGAATGTAGGGAGATAGAGGATTGAGTCAAAATCTTTGACGCTGAGGCCTCTGTCGCCTTGCTAATGACAACGCCGATGTAAAAAATGGCAAGACAGCATGAGACAGAGTACACATCACGGGATCAATTCTGACCCATTTACGGGGAAAATTGATCCTCTAGAATCTGAGATGAATGTGATTTAATGGAGTGAACTACACTCCATTTCTCAAGGCTGAATTGTCGTATTCTGTTACTTAATAGCAGAGGTCATCACGACTCTATTGTTGTAATTCCCGTGCTTTGTGAAGTTTTTTGTAACTTTCAACCAATCTCAGGTGTTTGTCTAATCCTTCGAGTTTCATACTCGTTTTTGTTAAGCCGGAAAATTTAACATCCCCCGTCACAGACCCCACCACATTTGTCATGACTTCAGTGCCATACATTCTGGTGAGGTTTGGCAGGTAATCATCGATATTCAATTCGTCATCAATTGTAATATCAAGCGCCGCACTCATTGCCCGATAAAATAAAATCCGTTCCACTGTATTGTCATTGAAGTTCAAGAAGTCACTGATGATCTCTTTCGCTTCTTCATATTGGTTCAAGACTAAATAAATGAGTATTTTCAGTTCCCCAATATCTAACTTGCCCCAAACCGTATTTTCATCGAATTCTATGCCGATTAAACTTGAAATGACGGTGTAATTATCCAGTTCCGCTTCTTCTAAGCGTTCAAGTAAATCTTCCAGCTTTTTGTCCGTTAAGGAATGGATGTTTAGAATATCTTCCCTGAACATCAATGCTTTATTGGTATTATCCCAAATCAAATCCTCAGCTGGATAAATTTCTGAATAACCTGGTACCAATATCCTGCAAGCGCTCGCGCCAAAATCTTCATAGGTGGCGACATAAACCTCTTTCCCAAGGTCTTTTAGGATAGCCATCAAACGATCATTTTCTTCCGCTGTCGTGCCACTAAAATCCCATTCGGAAAATTCATAATCATGCTTCGAGCTAAAGAATTTCCATGAAATGAGTCCAGTTGAATCAATGAAATGCTCAACAAAATTATCCGGATCACTCACCGCACTGCTACTGAAAGTCGGAGGAGGAACATCGTTCAAGCCTTCAAAACTGCGTCCTTGCAATAATTCAGTGAGGGAGCGTTCCAACGCGACTTCAAAGCTTGGATGGGCGCCGAAAGATGCAAAAACACCGCCGGTTTTCGGGTTCATTAAGGTCACACACATGACGGGGAACTTACCCCCCAACGACGCGTCCTTAACCAAAACGGGGAAGCCCTTATTTTCCAGCTCCTCTATCCCGGCCAAAATATGGGGATATTTCGCTAGAACTTCTTTAGGTACATCGGGCAGAATGATTTCTTCTTCGATAATTTGTCGCTTGATTGCACGTTCAAATGTTTCAGACAGGCATTGTACCTTTGCCTCAAACAAATTATTGCCAGCACTCATACCGTTGCTAACAAATAGATTTTCGATCAAGTTCGAGGGAAAATAGACCGTTTCCTGATCTGAATGACGTGTAAAGGGCAAGGCACAAATTCCGCGGCTCGCAAGGCCTGAATTTGTATCGATTAAATGAGACGTCCTTAGCTCGTTATCTAGGTTATAGAGTTGCAAGCATCGCTCATCCAACAGCCCCTCTGGCAAAGCGTCATCTGCTCCTGCTTTAAACCATTTTTCATTAGGGTAATGCACAAATTTGCTGTTCGCGATTTCTTCGCCGAAATAATAATCATTATAGAAGAAATTACAGCTCATCCGTTCTATATATTCGCCCAACGCCGAACAAAGCGCACTTTCTCTCGTCGCCCCTTTGCCGTTAGTAAAACACTTCGGGGACGCAGCTTCGCGGATATGAAGCGACCACACATTTGGAACAATATTACGCCAAGACGCAATTTCGATCTTAATGCCAACATCCGATAGGATCGACGTCATATTCGAAATTGTTTGTTCCAAAGGCAGGTCTTTGCCCACAATCATCGTCTTGCCTTCGCCTTCATACGCTTGCAGCAACGGCGTATCATTCAAATCTTCCACTGGAACAATTTTAAAATCTGGGGATTGCTGAATAACTTTTTTCACAGTGCAGCGATCAGCCGACCTGATAATACCCAACCGATCCCGTTCCGAAATGCTGGACGGCAATTCGACTTGAATTTGAAAGGTTTGATTATATCGGTTTTCAGGATCAATAATATTATTTTGCGAAACCCGAATATCATCTGTTGGGATATCACGGGATACACAATAAAGTTTTACGAAATAGGCGGCGCAAAGGGCAGAGGAAGCTAAAAAATAATCGAATGGGCTCGGCGCGGTTCCATCGCCTTTATACCGAATAGGCTGATCAGTCGTTATGGTAAAATCATCAAACTTAGCCTCAAGCCGAAGGTTGTCCAAAAAATTTACAGTGATTTCCATTTGACTATTCTTTCCAGAAAACGTGCGATCAAAAATACGTCATCTTTTACATCGGATATTTTGTCAAGATGAATATGGTTCTGTTGTAAATACAAACTAGGTAAAATCAAACGTCGTTTCCAATTAGTAAAGCTTCTTTACTCTCCTCTCCTTACCGTTTATCTATCGTATTTTACCTGTGAATAGACTTAGATCCATGTCTCTTATTCTTGATACGCTTCCAACTACAAAAGAATTTTTCCAAAAATTTTGGAACAAAAAACCCTTTGTCGTACGCAGTATGATACCGAAGGAAGTCGTAGAAACACTGATTGATGAAGATCATCTTGCGGGACTTTCTATGGAAGAGGAAGTCACGTCACGCCTTGTTCGAAAAGGTGAAAAACAGAGCGATTGGGCTTGTGATCACGGCCCTTTTGAAGAAGACGTTTTTGCGGAATTAGGAGATGAAGACTGGAGCTTGCTTGTTCAAAATATTGATCAATATCACGATGAGACAGCGGATCTTCTGAAACATTTCAACTTTTGTCCCCGTTGGCTGCTTGATGATATTATGGTTAGCTATTCCCCAAAAGGCGGCACAGTGGGTGATCATACGGACAGCTATCATGTTTTCTTGGTGCAAGGGAAAGGTGAGAGACGTTGGAAAGTCGCGAATGAAGCCATAAAAAATGAAGCTTATGTTGAAGACATTCCCCTCAAAATATTGAAAAACACCTTTGAAGGTGAATATGTCACCGTCACAGAAGGCGATGTCATTTACATTCCCCCTAAATTTGCTCATCAAGGAGTTAGTTTAAAGCCGTCGCTTACTTATTCTGTGGGATTTTTGGGACCATCTTTGTCCGAAATGCTTACCGAGTTTGCGCATTATCTCGAAGAAAACCACGTCGATATTCCTCGTTATTTGGGACAAAATCTTAACGAAAGCGCCGTCCCATTTCATGTTGCTGTAGATCATGTTGACGATTTAAAGTCATTTATGACAGACGTGTTCGATCAGGATCATTTTGCTACATGGCTGACCCAATATTTTAGCCGCCCCATACAAAGTGATGACGATGATTATGGTGATGATTTTGCAGATGTGAAAGACATCATCGAAGGTAACATCATGCTGATCAAGAGTCCCGCTGCGAAAATAATGATGGCCCCCTTAAAAACCCCGCAAAAATATAGTGTCTCGGTAGGTAATCTATCGTTTGAGCTAGAATTTACTGATTTGTACCTTGTTAATATAATGGCGCAAGAAACACCCTTTTCAGCGGAAATATTTGCCAACCATACTGAACTTTTAGAAAATTTACTTGAACGAAATATACTTACAATTGCCTAAATTTAATTTCCATTAAGTTTTGATGGCTTTGCGGAGTGCATGTGCCAACTCGGACATATTGTAGGGTTTTCCTAGTAACTGTTCGTTCAACTCGATCAAGTATTTGTCATTGCTTTGACTGAGGGCTTCTTCTCTTTTCGTAAAGCCGCTTGTTAAAAGAACCTTTAAAGTTGGCCAACGATCGTGAGCCATGGAAGCCAACTGGTACCCATCCACACCTCCGGGCATGACAACATCGCTAAACAAGAGGTCAATATCCTGGTTGTTTCCGAGAATTTCAATTGCTTGATCTGCATTTTCTGCTGCAATTGTCGTGTAGCCGAGCATTTTCAGGTAAGAAGCCGTGATATCCCGTAAACCTTCCTCATCATCGACAATCAGGATGGTTTCATTTCCTTGAGGTCGATCGGCAATTTTACTGTCGTTGCCAAGGGTATCAGCACCGCAGGGCCCTGATCTTGGAAAGAAAAGGTGAATTGTTGTTCCTATCCCCAGTTCAGAATAAATATTGAGATGACCATTAGACCTTTGAACAAATCCATAGACCATGCTTAATCCAAGGCCGGTGCCTCTGCCTTGTTCTTTGGTTGTAAAAAATGGCTCTAGTACTTTATCTTTGATATCAGCGGCCATTCCAACCCCAGTATCACTAACAGAAACCATGACATATTCTCCAGCATTAATCTCTGGATATAACCGTGTGGTTCCTTCATCAAACACCTTGTTTGCAGTCTCGATAGATAGTGTTCCCCCGTCCGGCATAGCATCCCGCGCATTGAGCGAAAGGTTAAGGAGTGCGTCTTCAAGGTCGCCAGGGTCAACGGCGGCAGACCAGAGTTCTTCATCAATATGTGTTTCAACATCAATTGAAGCGGTGAGCGATCGGGCAATCAGGTCTTCGATGTTTCTTATGAACATATTGATAGGAGTTACTCTGACTTCACCGGTATGCTTGCTGGAAAATCCAAGAAGCTTTCTTGTGATGTCCGTTCCGCGCAAAACACCTTTTTGTGCTTTTGATACCCGCTTCAAGGCACTCTCGTTATCATAAACTAGATCCTCTAGAAGCTCCAAATTACCTTGAACAATGCCCAGTATATTATTGAAATCATGGGCAATTCCTCCGGTTAATTGGCCGACGGCTTTCATTTTTTGCGCTCGGCGAATTTGCTCTTCCAGTTGCCTATTATAGGTGACATCTTGTCCGGCTCCGAGATAGCCCACAAAAATACCCTTGTCATCAAATCTGGGACTGCCACTAAGGCTGATATGTCGACTATTGCCGTCAGGCTTCGTCCAGATGACTTCTACAACCCGGTAATGACTATGGTCTTCAATTTCCTTCAAATGATGTTGCCACTCGGGAGACAAATTGCTTGGTGGTTGCACAAGGATTTCCTGCCAAGTGTTTCCGGTAATGTCCTCTTTCCGGATGCCTAACACGTCCTCAAAGTTACCACTGAGCCGAGTAAACTTCAGATCGGCGTCTGTTTCCCACAACCAGTCTACAGCATTTTCAGCAAATTCTCGGAAAAGCTCCTTGCTTTTTTCAAGCTCTGACGTTCGTTCTTTGACTAGTCCTTTTAGATGATCTCTGTAAAGCTCAAGCTCTCGATCTTTTTCCTTTCGTTCGGTGATGTCGACGGCAACCGCATGTAATCGTGCTTGGCCATCCATATGAATGATATCACCGGAATAAAGTACTGTTTTGATGGTACCGTCATTGTTATGAAATGGTATTTCCATATCTCGAACGAACCCGTCCCGGGACAGGTTCTCGACGAACTTGTTTCGGTCCGAAATATTCACCCAAAGGTTCAAATCGGTGGCTTTTTTGCCTATGACTACT
>Ga0105358_10000443_pt1 | contig 20629 bp, 19 predicted proteins | sample GOMGulsemesocosm_5_FD_83509 | JGI IMG/M metagenome (GOLD analysis project Ga0105358, IMG submission 83509) | Methane-oxidizing microbial communities from mesocosms in the Gulf of Mexico - GOM15C Gulf of Mexico | ecosystem: Environmental > Aquatic > Marine > Cold seeps | place: Gulf of Mexico... | reverse complement strand
TTATGCTTACCGCGTAAACGGCTTGCAATTTCAGTAGCGATACGACCTAAAGTTTTATTTTCGGCGTCCACTAAGAACCATTCGCGTTGTACGCTTGCTGGTTTAGCTACAAAAGTTTTCATTTAAAAAACCCAATATTAAATATGTTACTTAAATAACAAGTCATAACTTTATTTCCTTAATTATTTAAAAGAAGTTCAGTTTGTCCTGTCGGTTAAAAATAGACTACGCCATTACCCCTTCGAGTATCGAGCCTATCGCCCATCATTACTTATAAAAGTTACCCTATAGTAATAAAAAGACAGTTTGTAACGTAGGGAGCGCGATTATACAGAACATTACTGAGAAGATCACGCCTATTTAGAAAAGTTTTAAACATTACTGACAAAAAAATATAAAAAGAACACAAAAAAAGCGCCAAAAGGCGCTTTTTTGTTTGATGCCTGCTATATACCCATACCACTTCAAAAAGCAGGATGGCTATAAATAGCATACCATATAAAAAGTAAAACTTACTTCTTACTAAGTGCGCCAAAACGTTTGTTGAATTTATCAACACGTCCACCAGTCTCAGCAGCTTTTTGCTTGCCAGTGTAAAATGGGTGACATGCAGAACATACATCTAAATGAATGTCTTTTTTAGCCGTTGAGCGAGTTTTAATAACATTGCCACAAGAACAAGTTGCAGTAAACTCATTATAATTAGGATGAATGCCTTCTTTCATGGGAACCTCTATCTCTATCGAGAAATTGGGCGTATCGCCACTTCGCCACTTCGCTTTATTAGTAATTCAATAGTTAACTACTAACTTATATAGGAAATGCCAAGCACCATACGGTTGTAAAATTAATGGGCGCAAATAATAAAGGATCAAAACAACGACTGCAAGTAAAAAACAACAGAATTGATTAAAAGACTTATTAAAAAAACAATGCATTTGCGCTAAGATAGTCAGCACTATTAACATTAATCATTCTTATTTATCACGTGTCTGAACAAATAACTTCCTCTCAAGCAACATCGACCAAGCTAGTGCCTAAAATTTATGTACAAGTGGCTGTTCCTGTGCCCATTTGTCAACTATTTACCTATGAAATCCCTAATGATATGCAACAACCTCCAATACATATAGGAGAGCGAGTTGCCGTATCCTTTGGTGCAAGACAAGTAATTGCTATTATTGTATCTGTTATCAATAACTGTGATATTGATGTAAAAAAAATTAAACCGATTGTTAAACGCCTAAACGACAGTTTTCATTTAAGCAATTCTTTAGTCGATTTTCTAAAATTATGTGCAAATTACTACCATCACCCAATAGGTGATGTGTTTCAACAAGCTTTACCTAAATTATTACGCCAAGTAAAAAAGGCAGATGTACAGCCACCCATGGTTTGGCATAGTGAGAAAATTACCGATATATCACAAAAAAAATTAGTCAAAACAGAATCAAAAGCACCTAAACAATTTGCGCTTTATCAATTAATAGATAAACATCAAGGCATAAGTTGGGCTGAATTACGCACATTAGGCTATAGTAAAGCACAATTAAATGCACTGATAGCAAAAACCTTAATAACCGAAGTTAAGCACCAACCTTGCCAATTTATCTGGCAAGCGCACTCATTAGCACAAGAAAACAAACAAGTTCTATCTACCGAGCAAGCGATTATTGTTACGGCAATTAATCAGTCCATTAAACAGTTTTCCTGTCACCTAATTGATGGTATTACCGGTTCAGGAAAAACCGAAGTTTACTTGCAGGCTATGGAAAATATACTTGCTAATAATCAGCAAGTATTAGTTCTTGTGCCTGAAATAGGCCTAACGCCTCAAACGTTATTGCGTTTTGAACAACGATTTAATGTACCTATTTGTTTACATCACTCAAACTTAAATAACTCTGAACGTCTAGATACTTGGCTTAATGCTCAGCAAAGTAGTGCCGCTATTGTTATTGGCACACGCTCTGCTGTTTTTTCACCACTGCATCAATTGGGTATGATCATTGTTGATGAAGAACACGACAACTCCTTAAAACAACAAGACAGCTTTCGTTATCACGCACGAGACATCGCTATTTTGCGTGCCCGACAATTAAATATTCCCATTGTGCTAGGTAGTGCAACGCCCAGTTTTGAATCGCTACAAAATGCCCTTTCGGGAAAGTATCAATATCATCAACTTCATAAACGTGCAGGCCAAAGTAATAAAGCAAAAATATCACTGATTGATGTTGCCAAACAACAAATGGAGTTTGGCCTTTCGGGTAGTTTAAAATATGAAATTCAACAAACATTAACACGCGGTGAACAAGTACTGGTGTTTTTAAATCGTCGTGGTTATGCACCAGCCATCAATTGCCAAGAATGCCATTGGCTTTGCGATTGTCAACGTTGTGATAAACCTTATACTTTTCATCTAAAACAGCAATTATTAATATGTCATCACTGTGGTAGTCAAAAACGAGTACCTAGACAATGTCCTAGCTGCGGCAGTGTTCGTATTGCACCTATTGGACAAGGAACCGAACAACTAGAGCAGCGTATCAGTGAAATTTTTCCTGATGTTAGCGTAGTCAGAATTGATAAAGACAGTACCCGAAAAAAAGGCGAGTTGACTAAATTATTACAAGAAATTACCGAGAAAAAACATCAATTGTTGATTGGGACACAAATGCTTGCCAAAGGTCATCATTTTCCGGACGTCACGTTAGTGGCTGTGCTTGATGGCGATGGAGCACTCTTTAGTTTTGATTTTCGTGCAAGCGAAAATATGGCTCAATTACTGATTCAAGTAGCAGGTCGTGCTGGTCGTGCAAGTAAGCCTGGAAAAGTGCTTGTGCAAACGTGTTACCCTGATCACCCTTTATTACAAGATTTAGTACATAACGGTTATCAGCATTTTGCCAGACAAGCGTTAATTGAACGTAAGCAAGCACGATTACCCCCTTTTAGTTTTCAAGCGTTATTCCGCGCCGAAGCAAATTATCCGAGTTACCCTGAAAATTTTTTACGAACACTAACCAATCAAACATTAATTAACTGTGAGTTTGCCGGCCCTGTGCCTGCAGCGATGGAAAAAAAAGCAGGAAAATTCCGCTATCATTTAATTCTGCAATCCAAATCGAGAAAAGAGTTACATATTGCTGTTTTGCAGTTGTTGACGGTCATACCAAGTAATGAATGGCAACATAAAGTACGTTGGAGTTTAGATATTGATCCTATTGATTTAAACTGGTGACGCGTTAGAATAACAATAACTTTCACCATTCTCCTGTTATTCATGTCAAATCAAGATTATATTGCTCGTAAACCTGCAAAAAAGACAAAAAGTAACCCTTACAAAAAAAACACACCACCACCTGCGCCTAAATTAACCGTTAAAAACATGCTTGTCAGCTTTATAATTATCGTTTTAATCACCACCTTTGCCTTTAGTTTATGGTTATTAAAAACAAGCCCAACAACCAAAGAACCTAATCAAGCGGTAACAACCGCACCAGAAAAAAAAGAAACTCATTTACCTAAACCTCCAAAAGAAAAATGGACCTACGTTGAAAACTTAAAAGTCAAAGAAATTGAAGTGGGTCAATATGAGGTAACACAAAAAGGTCCTTATCAATTACAGTGTGGTTCATTCAAAACGACAGGACGCGCTGAAACATTAAAGGCGACCATTGCTTTTGTAGGGCTTGAAGCTGCAATTAAAAAATCGATTGGTAGCAACGGCACGTGGTATAAAGTGATACTAGGCCCCTATGCTCGCAAACGGTTAGCAGAGCAAGATAAGCATAAATTAAGAAACAATAGCGTTAATCGCTGCCAAGTTCTCTTATGGAAATAATTTAACTCTCTCCTTGAAAACTCAGCAATGATCCCAATTTAATTTACATTAAAAACATAATTATAATTATTTAGATTGGAAGTTAATATGACTACTATCGTTTCAGTTAGACGCAATGGCAAAGTAGCTATTGGTGGTGATGGGCAAGTATCACTTGGTAATACCATAATGAAAGGTAACGCCAAAAAAGTCCGCCGTTTATACAACAATAAAGTCCTTGCTGGCTTTGCTGGTGGTACTGCCGATGCTTTTACTTTATTTGAACGATTTGAAAGTAAACTTGAAAAACATCAAGGGCATTTAACTAAAGCCGCGGTTGAGTTAGCCAAAGATTGGCGCAGTGATCGTGCCCTAAGAAAACTTGAAGCATTACTTGCTGTAGCCGATGAAACAGCTTCATTAATCATTACTGGTAATGGCGATGTTGTTCAACCTGAACATGATTTAATTGCCATTGGTAGCGGTGGAAATTTTGCTCAATCGGCAGCAATCGCCTTATTAGAAAATACCGAGTTAAGTGCTAAAGAAATAGTAGGTAAATCATTAACTATTGCGGGTAATATTTGCGTATTTACTAACCAAGAACAAACCATAGACGAGTTATAGTGATAACTATAATTATGAATGACAAAATTATTGCTTTGGTACTAAAACCAAGACGAAATGAGGATTAAATATGTCAGATTTGACACCAAGTGAAATTGTTCATGAATTAGACAGCCATATTATTGGTCAAAGTAATGCTAAACGCGCTGTTGCGATCGCTTTAAGAAGTCGTTGGCGCCGTATGCAGTTGGATAAAGATTTACGCAATGAAGTAACCCCAAAAAATATTTTAATGATCGGTCCGACAGGTGTTGGCAAAACCGAAATTGCTCGCCGTTTAGCTAAATTAGCACGTGCGCCATTCATCAAAGTTGAAGCGACAAAATTTACTGAAGTGGGTTATGTCGGTAAAGAAGTTGAGACCATTATTCGAGATCTTGCCGATATGGCTATCAAGATGGTGAAAGAAGAAGAAATGAATCGCGTTCAACATTTAGCCGAAGAAGCCGCAGAAGAGCGTATTTTAGATATTTTATTACCTCCTGCACGTGATAGATTTGGTAATGATGAAAAAAGTGAAGAGACTAATACTCGCCAAATCTTTCGTAAAAAATTACGCGAAGGAAAATTAGACGATAAAGAAGTTGAACTAGATTTACTCGCACCACAAGTAGGCATTGAAATTATGGCTCCACCTGGTATGGAAGACATGACTTCACAATTGCAAAGCATGTTTCAAAACATCTCAAGCGATAAAACTAAAAAACGTAAACTAAAAATAAAACCTGCATTGAAGGCGTTACAAGAAGAAGAAGCGTCTAAAATAGTGAACCATGATGACATTAAACAAAAAGCTATTTACGCAGTAGAGCAAAATGGCATTGTTTTTATTGATGAAATTGACAAAATTTGTAAACGCGCTGATAGTAATAGCGGTGGAGATATTTCACGTGAGGGAGTACAACGTGATTTACTACCGTTAGTGGAAGGCTCAACCGTTAGTACGAAGCATGGCATGATCAAAACCGATCATATTTTGTTCATCGCTTCTGGTGCATTTCAAATGGCTAAACCATCAGATTTAATTCCTGAGTTACAGGGTCGCTTACCTATTCGTGTCGAGTTAAAAGCGTTAACGTCTGACGACTTTGTTAGAATTTTAACCGAACCATTTGCTTCACTAACTGAACAGTATATTGCACTGCTAGCGACTGAAGGTGTGAAGATTTCATTTAGCGAGGATGGTATTCAAGCGCTAGCGAATGCTGCTTGGCAAGTTAATGAAACTACTGAAAATATTGGTGCACGTAGGCTACACACCATGATGGAGAGATTAACAGAAGAGTTATCGTTTCATGCCGATGAACGCTCAGGTGAAACTATAATGATCGACGAAAGTTATGTAAATGACATATTAAGTGACTTGGTAAAAGACGAAGATTTGAGCCGATTTATACTGTAGGCTTTTATTTATACTGTAGACGATTCTAAATCTAAATACCCATAAATGTGTTGCCCATAAAAGAGCTACCAATAAGCCCTATGATTATTACCGGTTTTATTATCAATAATACAGAAAACAACCTTACTATAAATATTGTTAATAGTAAGGTTTTTCAATTAAGCTTTGAGTATTTACGCGTTTTTTCACCATCAACAGAAAAGCAACAACAAGCACTGGTTAGCCATAAAAAAGCGATAACGTTAACGACAATAGAAAATGTCGGTAAACATGGTTATCGGTTTATATTTGATGATCAACACACTGCTATTTATTCTTCAGATTATCTCGAAGTACTCGTAAAAGAGTATGATCAACGCTGGCAGCAGTATTTAAGTGAACTTAAATCTTCTGGACACTCACGTGAAGCAATGATTGATATTACTCAATTATAAATGCTTCACATGTTTATTAATAACAAGTTATACTGTGTATACTGTAAATAAAAGAGCTTTGTTATGGAATATAATACCTCGCAACTGTGCGACACCTATGCAGACTTAATTGATGTCATTGATCCTATTTTTAGCAATTATGGCGGTCGACAATCCTTTAGCGGTAAAGTAGTCACTATAAAATGCTTCGAAGGTACAGGGCTAATAGAACAAGTAGTCGCCACCGACGGTACAGGTAAAGTATTAGTTATTGATGGTGGCGGTTCAACAAGGCGTGCATTAATAGACATTAACATTGCCAAAACAGCAGCTAACAATGGCTGGGAAGGTATTATTTGTTATGGCAGTGTACGAGATGTAGACACCATAGAAGAAATAGAGCTAGGTATTCAAGGTTTGGTGTCAATTCCTGTTGGTGCTAACGACAATGAGTTTGGTGAAAGCGACGTGGCGATAAACTTCGGTGGGGTGACAATATTACCCGACGATAATATTTATGCAGACAATACCGGAATTATATTATCTGCAGATCCATTGGATATAGAGTAGAACCTGTTTAGTCGCTACTATCAGTATCAGCAATCGTTTCCAGTTCCGTTAAAAAAGTTAAACTAGGGGCAAAAAAAGCAGCCCCAGTTTCAGCTTGAGTATATTTAAGCAGATGGTCAACATTGCCATGCTCATCACCATGAATCATACTCCTTAACATCAAGGCAAATGGTTGCGGTGAATGACAATAAGACACGAAAAATAACCCTTGGTATTTCATATCGCCATAAGGCATGCTTTGTCTTAAAACTTCAATAGTATTACCTTGCTCATCTTTTAAGTTTGTACGCTTAGTATGGGCAGTTAAGGGCTTATCTTCACTCTCATATTCAATATTATCAAGCTTGGTACGACCATAAATGTCTTCTTGTTCTTTATTTTTTAGTGAATTCCAAAGAGTTAAGTTATGTTGATATCTTTGTATATGCAAATAGCTACCACTTGAAAAAATAGCGTCATCGCACTCTTTCACCAAAGCAACGTCTCTGCGATGCATTCCTTTTGGGTTTTCAGTACCATCAACAAAGCCAGTTAAGTCTCGGCCATCTAAGAAACGAAAGGCTTGTACATGCTCAATTAATTCAACGCTGTCAGCAAGTAACTGGCAAACTTTAGAGCTAACAATATGGTTAACATCGCCACGATCACTACGTATCTCAATATAAATATCAACATTACTACTCGGTGCAACACGATCCTCACTATTCATTGACGGAAAGGGCTCTAATAATGCTGGTCGAGCTTGTGGATAAAATTCATCCCAATAATTAGCACCAATTGCAACCACCCCAACTAAGTTAGCTTCTGAATATTGATCAGCATAATCTTCAAATAATACCGGTAAACGCGATAATGCTGCTCGAATAAAAGCATTTTTATCATCTAAGACATTAAAAAGTAAGTAACTGCCATGTAAATTAGGCTCAGCGCAAATGCCAAATTGTTCTCTAGCCATTTTGAAATTCCTGAAATTAAGTGGTTGGGAATATTTCTTTATTGTACACAAAAAAAAGTATATTGGTTACATCACTTTCCATAAACCCTGTTTATCCTGGCACATCAACTCATTTAATGTTTCGCGCTGATCTCTAAAGTAATTGACAAAAATTAATTTATGACAAAAAAGTCCTTTTTGCGTAAACCTTGGCTTTTTACTTATTTCACCCCAGTTACCACTGTCAATATTGTTCCAAAAAGCCTGTTGTTTATTATCATTTGTAAGTAATAACAACACTTGCTCTTGCATTATAGTGATATCTTTCGCAGTTAAATATTTTGCCGATAGAGATTTAGCATCTACAATACCCGTCAAACCAGAAACCACATCAAATGGCAGAGAAATAACACCTTTAATAAAGCCTGAAACCAAACCACTACTTGCTTCTTTTCCTATCGTTTTAGCATTAATAATGATTGCTTCTACTCGGCTTAAATATTGAGGGATATCTTGGCGTGAATGCTTAATCTCCGTTAAATACTGGGTTGAGTGTGAACGCCACTGAGACACTTCTTTCGTGGTGGCGTTAGTTGTTTCTACAACTGCGTCAACACGTGCTAATACAGCAGGTAAATGCTGTTGTAATAGCCCTACCTGCCTTTCTATTTTGTCTAAATGTCGCCATAATTGTGGTAGCTGTTGCGAATATTGCTCACTTTGCGCTAAACCTTGTTCCGCTATTGGTAAAGCCCTATCGACTTGCATTAAAATAGCAGGAATTTGTTTATCAACTAAGGCCCTAACCTTACCAACCTCAATCCTCACTAATTTAATTTCATTTACTATGGTTGAAATAAACGGAGTGTTTCTATCAACGACATTAATCAACTCCGGTATTTCTTTAGTAAAACTAAGCAATGCATAAGCTAAATAGCCGATAGCGCCACTAAGCAATACTTGTGAATAAGAGAAATTTAATTTCATAAATCACCATTAATTTTCTAATGCCCGTATCTTTAATTAGGTGAACTACTTTATACACATGACAAACTTTCCAAACATAAAGCATTCATTTCCATAACTAAGTTGTTCGAGACACTATGTTCATTCAAGAATGTTTTTATATTCAGATACTGAGATTAAAACATCCTAACTCAACACAAAGATGCTCATCAAAAGCTAACCAATAAAAAAGCAGCGAAATCGCTGCTTTTTTTAGTTAAGAAGAGATCATATCCCTTTATTCTAACCTATCGTATAATTACCCTCTAGTAAACTCTGGATATGCTTCCATACCACAGTCACTGATATCAACACCTTCGTACTCTTCTTCTGCACTAACACGTATACCAATCGCTTTTTTCAACGCGAACCATACAACAAAACTAGTACCAAATACCCAGACAAAGATAGTTGCTGCGCCAATTAACTGGCCACTAAAGCTAGCAGCGGAATTCGTAATTGGCACAATAAGTAAACCAAAGAAACCAACCACACCATGAACTGAGATAGCACCTACTGGATCATCAATTTTAACTTTATCAAGTGCTAGAATAGACAACACTACAATAATACCTGCGACAGCACCAAAAATAGTCGCTTGTAAAGGCGTAGGAGTTGAAGGCTCAGCAGTTATAGCGACCAAACCCGCTAATGCACCGTTTAATGTCATGGTTAAATCAGCTTTCTTAAATAAAACTTTAGCAAAAATTAAAGCAGAAATGGCACCAGCCGCGGCAGCTGCGTTTGTGTTTAAAAACACCATAGCAACTGAGTTAGCACTGTTAATATCAGCAAGTTTTAATACAGAGCCACCATTAAAGCCAAACCAACCCATCCATAAAATGAATGTACCTAAAGTAGCCAGAGGTAAGTTAGCTCCAGGAATGGCAATAGTTTTACCTTCTTTAGTATATTTACCTTTACGAGCACCTAATAACAATACCCCTGCTAATGCCGCAGAAGCACCAGCCATATGAACAATACCTGAGCCTGCAAAATCAGAAAAACCAAGGTCACCTAACGTATATAGACCAAAGACTGATTCACCATTCCAAGTCCATGCACCTTCCATAGGATAGATAAAACCGGTTAATGCCACAGAGAAAGCTAAGAAAGCCCAAAGTTTCATACGCTCAGCAACCGCGCCAGAAACAATTGACATAGCCGTCGCAACAAAAACTACTTGAAAGAAGAAGTCTGATGCATTTGAATAAACAGCACCACCATCAAAACCCGCTTCTGCAGACTCAGCTAATACTGCTCCTACTAAAGCATCGGCATCACTTGCGCCATCAAGCCCAATACCATTTAAAAATACACCACCTCCATACATGATGTCATAGCCAACAATTAAATACATAATACAAGCAATTGCATATAGGGCGACGTTCTTGGTCAAAATTTCAGTGGTGTTTTTTGCTCTGACTAAACCTGCCTCTAGCATTGAAAAGCCAGCAGCCATCCACATTACTAACGCACCGCAAATAAGAAAATAAAAAGTATCAAGTGCATATTGAAGTTGAAAAATATTTTGTTCCATTGTGTTTCTCCTTATAGGGCTTCTGAATCTTGCTCGCCAGTACGAATACGTATTGCTTGCTCTAGGTTACATACAAATATTTTACCGTCACCAATTTTACCGGTGTAGGCAGCTGTAGTGATTGTTTCCACTAAACGTTCAACAACATCATCGTTTACGGCTATTTCTAATTTCACTTTCGGGAGAAAGTCAACTTGATATTCAGCTCCGCGATACAATTCAGTATGTCCTTTTTGACGACCAAAACCTTTAACTTCACTAACGGTGATACCTTCAACACCAATTTCAGAAATGGCTTCGCGAACATCATCTAGTTTGAATGGCTTAATGATTGCGCTAACTATTTTCATAACAGACCCCTATTTATTTATAATTTTAATTAATTGCTTTTAATTTATAATACAATTCACATGCCAAAATAATTAACTACTTTAAATCAATATGTTACCCACAATTACACTAAGTTAGAAATAAAGATGCACTAAAATAGCACAGTAATATTAACGTGATGTTTTATTTGGTGCGTTTTTGTTCTGAACACCTCAGCCAACATTGAGAATTCAAGGCAGCCTGATAATTTATGTTGAAGTTTTTTGTTTATAAGTCTTTTAAACTCGCCCTGCTATGACTTCAGAGCAAACCATGCTTAACGTTGTATCTATTTTTAAGATGGTTATAGGTTAATAGACAAAGCAGGGGTATATTGTCCTGGGTGGCGATTCAATCTTCGATGTCTTCGCTCTCAATAAGAGCGCAGACATCTAAGCAAATAATGAGGACGATAAGTAACGCTATTTCAATTGCCAAACACTTAAATGTGGAAAACTCAACATAAAATTTCGCCTGTTAATTTTGATTGTTCGCGTTAATTGTTGTTGTTTTAATAAGTTGAAGTGTGGCGTTAACGCTAATGATAAGCCTTCAAAACCGGTTACATTTTCACCATTTATTTTTAATCCACCTAACCAGTTTTCTTTACTTGTTTGTTGCTCATCGAAATCGTAACTTGATACAATAATAAGTAAACCCTTGGCATTTAATCGTGAATTAACTTCCTGTAAAAATGCACGAGGATCATAGCTTTGTTCAAGTGCATGCTGAGCAAGAATAACATCATACCCTTTAAAAACGCCTTTGAGATTACTAACATCCCCTTGGCTAAACAGTATATTTTCGCTACAAGGTAAATCAAAATCCGTTAAGTTGAATTCATAAAAATCAACAATATCCCCTTCATTGGCTAAAGTGTAACGGACAGATTTTCCTTGTTGTAAATGTACTCCGTGGCGAATATAACGAGCAGAAAAATCAACCGCATCTATTTGGTTAAAGTGTTGCGCTAACACAAAGCTTGTTCGGCCAACACCGCAACCCAAAACTAGACAGGTATTCGTCGCAACCTGATATTCGTTAATACACGCTAATAACTCATCGGTTATTTGTTGACTATAATGCTTCACCGCTAATGGCATAGCAGATTTAGCTTCTCCGTATTGGGCATGTAATTGTTGACAAATACCAGTGTCATTTTCATAGTGATTTGCGGCAAGGTTAGGTAGAACTCCCCGTTGACTTTGCACATACCGAAAGCCTGCATGCTGAAAGAAATGTCGTCGAAAGGCATAACGCGAGTACTTCATTGCTTCATTACCGGAAGAAACCCATGAACCACCTTTAATTAAGTTATGTTTACCATCAAAAGTAGGGATTGAAAAATCATCATAGAGTGGGTGCACGTCAAAACCATTAAAACCATCAATGGTTGATTCTGTCCATTGCCAAACATTACCAATAATATCAAAAAATCCGTTGTGTTCAAATTGGTCAACAGGACAAGATGAAGCATAACCTTCGTTATTAATATTACCTGGTGCCTTTTGCCAAGTGGTTAAGTCACCAGCTACGTTTTCACGTAAGCAAAACCATTCAGCTTCAGTAGGTAAACGGATTAATTGCTTTTCATTATTGGTACTTTCACTGTTTTTCCAATGACAAAAAGCACTAGCTTCAAGGTGGTTTACTTCAACAGGCCAATTTAACGGTAAAGGTATTTCATTTAAAAGATTACGTTGCCAATAAACCTCTTCATTATTGTTATTCGCTTTTTTAAACCAAAAACGAGGCATAGTCGCTTTAGTAAAAGCCAGCCACTGCTGCCCTTCTTCACTCCAATAATCATTTTGTTGATAGCCTTTAGCCTCAATAAAGGCTAAATATTCTTGGTTAGAAACTAAATACTTTGATGTGTAAAAATCATTAACGTTTAACTGGTCATAGCCATATTCATTATCCCAACCAAATGTATCATCACTAGCAGGTTTACCAAATTCAACTAGTCGCCCTTTTATTGGCAGCAACTCATTAGTAGGGGCTTTACCCGTATTTTGACAAGTAGACCAAGGCGCTACGGCCGTAAGATACTGCAAGGGCAACATGCGCATGATCACTGACGAGGTTTCAATGTGAATGCGCTCGTGTTCACAACCCATTAGAATAATCCACGCTAATGAGTCTTGTGTGATGGGTAACGAAAGCGGCATGTTATCAATTAAATTTTCAATTAGCTCAGCTACTTGCTGTCTATAGTCTCTAACCTCATCAACACTAGGCCAATCATAATGTTCACTGTTTAAATCATCCCAACTCATTTCATCAACACCAACGGCACAAATAGCTTCTAACTTGCCATTGATTCGCTCAGAAATAAATTTGCCTAATAAAAGTTTATTGATATAAAAACTAGCAGTATGGCCAAAATAAAAAATCAAAGGATGGCGTAAATGCTCAGGCCTTAAAAAATAGGCGCTATCGTCATTGATAAGTGAAAAAAGGGACTCATATTCAGCCCATGTCTGCTTGAAATAGTTTTTCAACTCAGTTCTTTTCTCACTAATACTCGCACCATTTAGCAGAGGTGGTTTAGCTTGTTTGGTTTTACTGACATCCATAAATCAATTTCTTATTTTATTTAATTATTTTAGTTAATCAACGCTGATAGTTATAGCTAGTTATAAATACTAATCTGATATTGCTTCAGTATCGCTTGCTGTATTTTATCGCCTAACTTCGTAGAACAGTCAAGTACACTTTTCGTTTTCACCCTATTCATTTTTTCTTCTACAGCTTTTTCTTCCACAAGATTAATACTATCACTGAACCACGTACTGCCTTTAAATAAATCAAAGGCACCTAAAGTGGCCGCCTTTTCTTTATTACTAATGTCTGGTTTATTAGTGAAAAGTGACAGTGGTAAAGATATGGGGGTAAAATTATCGGTTAATAAAAACTCTTCTTGTTCATATGCTTGCACAGCATCTAACACATTTAACAAGCCAAAAAGTACATTAACAAATGGGTTATAATGAATACTACTAGCGCCCAATCTGTGCTCTATTCGAGCCGTTTTTTGCCAGTTTTGTTGCACAGACAATACTTTATTATTACTACCGTATAACAACGGCTCTACACCCATATATTGATTATGCTTACCCAATTTTTTATATAAAGCAATGCTACCTTGATGACCACCTGATATATCTACTGGCGAACATAACTCCTTCGCTAAGCCATATCGTGTTTTCAACTCTAAACGCTCAAAAGCGGCTTCTTCTGGTAAATACAACAAACAACACTCTTTGCTGGTGCGTAAAAAACAATATTGTAAATATTCACCAAAACCCTCTTTAGCAATAAGGTTATTACCTTTACTATCAAGTACGCTAACATTTAACTGCACCGCATTAGGAATATGAACAGCACGGGTATTATTGGTAAATATTTGATTTGAACCAGTCATTAGCTTACCTTGATCGCCAGACCAAATTACTGGTTGTATCAGGGTTTCTATTGCAGAATTTTTTCCATACAATTGTTGAAAAAGTTGCGGTAACTTAGTGATTACCCACTGTAAATTATGTGCCTCTTTCAATGGTAATTGACCGTTAAAAAGTGAAACAAACTCCCATTGATTACGCCAATATTCACTGACAATTTCCCCCTCAATATTTAACTGACGTAAACATTGGTTAATTGGGGAAAAATCTAATTTTCGATCTAAATTATTTTCAAAGCGATTACACCCCTCTAGCTCAAAGTGAATTTGTGCCTTATAACCCAATTGGTCTAAGTATTTCTGCACGAGGGTAATAGCATCTATGGTTAAATGCTGCAGTAATGATTGTTGGGTCAAATGATTAGCCATGCTGCACTGGAAATACTTACTAAAGTTTATTTTGTTATGTTTTAGAGACGACTACACAGCCAGTTTAGGTTTAAATACTTACGGTGTAAACAGCAAATTTATCAGCTATGATTTATACAGTTTATTAAACTCCGCAACTGAAAAACCATTCAATATCTGATCACCTACCTTCAGTGCAGGTACACCACGTAATCGCGTTGTTGCAAACTCTTTTTGTCCTTTTGCTGTTTTTACATTACATAATCGATAAGGTATTTTATGCTGCTCTAAATACTGTTTCGCATTTTGGCAATGTGGGCACTTATCCATACTATAAAGCACTATACGTTTCATAAATTTTCTTAATATATTCCACATAAATAATCAGTAAAATTAATCATACAAGGTTGGTTTGTAGTCCGCCAAACTAGAAGGGGCAATAAATTACCCCCTATATTGGGTATATAAAAAAAACCGCAAGACCAAGCTCGCGATTTTTATTTTTTCGTAACAATTAACTCGTTACGCTATGTTTTGCTTAGCCTAAATTAACTTATACTGCTTTCTTTTCTGTAACAAAGAAACTAGAAATATAACTAATTAAACCAAGTAAGAAGACTACCCCTGCAATTTCACGTAGCCAATAGAAAATAGCCAACTTGTCTTGCGTTGCCATAAAGCTTAATGCTTCACCTGATTCAGGAATTCGTTGTAACCACACTTGTAAGATACCCGCACCTGTTAGGAACAGAGTGATAAATACCATAGCAACAGTCATTAACCAGAAACCCCACATTTCAACAACTTGCGCTTTATTACAATTTGCTTCACCAATTCCTCGAAGCTTAGGCATTGCATAAGACATAATCGTCATAACAATCATAGCGTAAGCGCCATAGAAAGCCATGTGACCATGTGCAGCTGTAATTTGCGTACCATGTGTATAATAGTTTACAAAAGAAAGCGTATGTAAGAAACCCCAAACACCAGCACCTAAGAAGGCCATAACTGCTGTACCTAACGCCCATAATGTTGCAGCTTTGTTAGGATGCTCACGACGACGACGGTTAACCATATTAAAGGCATATAAAACCATAGCGAAGAAAGGTAACGGTTCAAGCGCTGAGAAGATAGAACCAACCCACTGCCAGTATTCAGGTACCATCAACCAGTAGAAGTGATGACCTGTACCTAATATGCCAGAGATAAGCGCCATAGCGATAATTACATATAACCATTTTTCAATTACTTCACGGTCAACACCGGTAACTTTAATTAAGACATAAGCTAAAATTGCGCCCATGATTAATTCCCAAACACCTTCAACCCATAAATGAACAACAAACCACCAGAAGTATTTATCTAGTGCTAAGTTAGTAGGGTTATAGAAAGAAAATAAGAAGAATACCGCTAAACCAATTAAACCAGTCATTAACACCATATTAACGGCAGTTTTACGACCTTTTAAGATAGTCATACCTAAATTGAATAAAAAGCCTAGGACAACAACAACAATACCAATTTTAGTGATAGTTGGTTGTTCTAGAAACTCTCGTCCCATGGTTGGCCATAATTCGTTAAAGGTTAAGTCCGCTAATGTTGAATAAGGAACCAGTAAATAACCTAGAATAGTGGCTACACCAGCAGCAACAAAAATCCAAAATAGAATCATTGCTAATTTAGGGCTATAAAGTTCAGTTTCAGCTTCATCAGGCACTAAATAATATGCAGCACCCATAAAGCCAAATAATAACCAAACTATAAGCAAGTTGGTATGAACCATACGCGCAACATTGAATGGAATTAAACCACCAACAATATCACCAATAACATATTGTAAACCCATTAATAAGCCAAAAAGAATCTGACCGACGAACAAGATCATAGCAAAAATAAAGTAAGGCTTTGCTACCGCTTGTGATTGATATTTTAAAGTATTCATCCGTTTATCCTTCGATGTTCGGTGGCCAGTTATTAGTATCAAGCTCTGACGTCCATTTCAAAAATTCCGCTAAAGCATCAATTTCTTGATCTGTTAAATGGAATTGTGGCATTTGACGTCGACCCGGAATATTTAACGGCTGTGCGTTCATCCAACCATTGAAAAAGGCTTTAAAGCCTGTTTCACCACCACGTCGGTTATAAACATTACCAAGCTCAGGAGCAAAATATGCGCCTTCACCTATTAATGAATGACAACCGATACAGTTATTTTTTTCCCATAAATGTTTACCCTGGGCAACTGCCTCGGTGATATTTTCTCGATGATCCCGTTTAGGCATCTCTTTTACAGTGTGAAAAGTCAAAGCTAAGAATATCAAGAAGAAGAAAACACTTCCTCCGTAATAAATATTCCTTGCCATGCCTTTAGTAAAGCTCTCTGACATGGTGTATCCCTTAATGAATAATTAAAATTCATACGTTAGTTACATGTATTAACTTACCGTAAGTTAATTAGGTTTTGCGAACAGAGAATTACTTCTATGAGTAATTCGATGAAATAGTAGCGAGAAGTAGAGAAAGAGAGCTTGATAGAAATCAATGTTTACGACTAGTTGTAAGAAAATATATCTAAAAGTTAACAAATGTTGCGCCATATCAAAAAACAAAACATATCAGCCTAAAAATATAGCACTTTAGTATAACCATATATTTTTTAAGGATATATTAGACAGGTAAGCTCATCATTTATTTTTTTCTGACAATAACATTACCTTTCATACGCGGATGAGGGCCACATTCATAAGGGAAATTACCCGTTTTATCAAAGCTACGTTGGTAATTTTCATCAGGAAAAAAATAATCAGGCTCATCTATATCAAACTGTTTAAACCAGACACTATGATATTGACGCTTTTCAATATTTTTCCAAATAACGGTATCACCTTGGTTAATTGTAATTTCGGCTGGAATAAATTTTTTTTTGTAAATATCAACAATATGTTCAGCTGTAAAAGCATCGGTTGATATAAGCAGTAAACTCACTACCATCCAAATTCGCATCATTAACTCCTAATCATTTTCAAATAGTTAAAATAGCCACTATGTCGTCAGCCTCTGTTAGTATGTCAAGTTAATACTCATGACACTCAAAATAGTTGTTTCCGGGATACTGAGCGAACCATGATCAAGGCGCATCTTTTTATTATTGGTTTATGGCTTAAAAGCAGATGCAACGACGAGCATGATTTTCTCTGTAATCACCAAAGACATGTTAAATAGAGGTGTTGGCGAAAAAAGGCTTAATTTTCCCGCTATTCATCACTATTTATTATTTTTTTACCCATTGCCCCGCCGCATTTTTAGTCAAGTGACCTGATTTCGTTTTAGCTAAAGCTTTTTCACCGGCTAAAGCGGTAACCTGTTGTATAGTGATTTTGTTTTTACGTGCTAAGTTCATATAGATATTTTTGCGTTTTTTATTAACACTCGCAACTAAGCTTTTAGCTTCTGTATTATTAACCACTACACCTAAATAACCATTAGGCATTTCACCTACTAGCCCTTGCTGTTTGGCATCATCTAGTGAAAGAGCCCAAGCAGAGAAAGCCAACGCTGAAATTAATAAAGCACAAGTTGATTTTTTTATAAAGTTATTGGGTAAGATATTAGTTAAGTTATTCATTTTATTTCCTTAAAATAAGTCGCTTTCATCACTAAAAATGTCATCTAGTTCTTTATCTACTTTCACCCTAATTTCATGATCAATTTTTAAATTTAAATTAATCGTGATGGGCTCTTTTGCGCTAACTTCTACCTTATATGTACAGCCACTAACTATAAGAACAGCTAACACGGCGGTGAATAATTTACTCATGTTCACTCCTGATTTTTTTGCAAACCTTTATTTTTGTATACCTTTAAGAATACTGTCTTCAAAACGTTGTGTTATTGACATAGATTCAAGCAACCCTAATAAATCATAACGCAAGTTTAAATTCAAATTCACATCGTTATCAATGTCAGGATTGTGGCCTTTTATCACTGTTTCTAACAGCATATAACCATCGTCTTTCATGGAAACTGCTGAGGAAAGCTGATGATAATACAAGTTTTGCAGCGCCTCAAATGCCAGTTGTAGCTGAGTGTTATTTGCTTTTAGTGCCACCACAGCGGGGTTATCCATTACCTGTATTAGTCCGTTACTAATATTATATAGTTCACCCTTCTCAATAATATATTTTTCACCGTCAAATGTAACGGGAATTTGTCCTGAAACTTTACCCGTGACCACAATACCTTGCTTTTTATTTAATGCTAATAATTGTTCCAAGTCTATACTATTAAGCTTAATGTTAGCTGAATACCCATGTTCAATAGGCCATTTTATTTTGGGAATAGAAAAGCTACCGCCTAATATATTTGCTTTAAGCTTGTTTGCTGAAAACTTAAAACGGTTGTTAAATGTCCCGTTGATATTAATTGAAAACTTTGAAATTTGGATAGGCGTTTCAATGAGTGCCACTGTTAAATTTTCAGTGGCACTGGGTATAGTCGCTATTTTACCAGCGAATAAAGTAAAATTTTGTTGCCAATTCAAATCTCGTATCCAAATGCCATCAATGTCACCACTGACTGACGTTAGCGCAACAGAAGCATCGATAATATTGTTTTCGAGCTTGAGCAAGTCAGTTAATTTCCCAGAGACACTATAATCTAATGTACCATCAATAAGCTCAATTTTGGTTGGTAATTGAATGTTCAATGACAATAAGTCAGTCAGTTGCAGTTTGCTTGCCACGACTTTAACCTTGGGAGATAACGCTGAGCCAACAATAATAATACTACCTAGATTTACTCCGTCAGCACTGGCTGTGGCATTAATATGAATATCATCAAGGTTACCTTTAATTTCACTAAAAAGATCGAACGAATTTATTTGTAATATTTTTGGGAAATCAAGTTGTAATGCTTGGCTATGGGCTTTTAAGTTCACGCTAACAGCGTTATCAGCCCTTAGCTGTAAATTACCTTCTAACTTAGCCGTTAATGTTTTCAATTTTAACAATACGTTATTTTTTGTTGTCACAGTTGCCGCTACAGAGCTACTCTGCTGTTTAGCGAACACTATAGTTTTTGCTATGAGAGAAGAATTTTCACTTAAGTTAAGCTCCGTTTGCTTTTCGGTTTTTTGTAGTGATCCTTCTAAATGTACAACAACAGGCACCGTAGTAAATTTGACTATGTTTGGTAACTTAAGCTCACTATCAATAATAAAACTTTCTACTGTTAATGCATTAGCGGCTTGATTAGCAGTTTGATTTGCATTTGATTTTCTCTTTTCAGTGCTATCATCAGCAACACTTACTCTAGGGCTGTTATTAGCAAAACCAAGAGTAATATTATCAAGTTTTACGTGGTGGTATCGTTTATTACCCTTAGCCTTAGCTTTCATTTCAATAGCACTCAGATATAATTGTTGATTATTTAAAGTAAGTGTCGCTTTGTTTTTTAATTTGAAGGTTAATTGCGCTAATGGATTATCTTCAAGTAGTGAGATTACTGCTGGGGATACGTGATTTTGCTCTAATATAGCCAGAAAATTCGCTTGGCTATACTCCAGCGACACTGCATTTTTTCCAGTAAATGTTAACGCTATTTTCTGATCGCTTTTATTTGATTTTTCATCTTTTGCGTTGTCGACGATTTTGTTAGCCATTAACTGTAATTGACTTTCAAAATGAAGGTCAGCCATTAACTTAAAAGCCCCGCTTTTACCAATGCCTTTATCCAAAGTTAGGGTAAGGTCAGTTATTTGATTTTGCATACTGAGCGCACCTGCTTGGTATTCTATAAACGTATCAAAACGACCTGCAATTTCACTAGTCTTTATTTTGTTTTCTAGTTCAGCAGTAATAGGCAACTGATGCGCATTAACGAATTTTTTAAGTGCTCTTAATTCAATCGATAAGGCAACGGTAAAATCAGGTATGCTTTTATTTTTGTTTTTTTTATTACTTTTACTCTTGTTTAATTCAGCTTTAATAAATACGGCCTCATTAGCATTTTGTAAAGAAAAAGTGAGCATACTATCTACTACTGACAAACTCGCTATGTATGGTTTTTTTTGTGAGCCTAGGGATGTATTTTTGAATGTTTTTAATTTATTTTTAACAGTAAAAGGTAAATATA
>Ga0105358_10000440_pt1 | contig 20716 bp, 14 predicted proteins | sample GOMGulsemesocosm_5_FD_83509 | JGI IMG/M metagenome (GOLD analysis project Ga0105358, IMG submission 83509) | Methane-oxidizing microbial communities from mesocosms in the Gulf of Mexico - GOM15C Gulf of Mexico | ecosystem: Environmental > Aquatic > Marine > Cold seeps | place: Gulf of Mexico... | reverse complement strand
TAAAAAAACCAATATCTTGGTGGGTTTTCATTTTTTTCTGCATAAACAAACGTAATTTTTGTAACGCTAGAATTACTAGTTCATTGTTCTCTAATTTAATCAACGGATCATTATTAGCCTGTAATAATTGCTTCGTTAATAATATCAAAATTTCGTCTTGCGCTATTTCCTGTATGCTTCTCTGCCTGTTTTTTATCCAAATCTTTAATGCTTCATGAGTTGTTTTAGTCACTGTTTGCAGTGAATTGTTAATGGTTTTGAGGGATTCATCTTTTATCCGCTCCAAAGCAAACCAAGCAGAACTACTGACGAGAAGTAAAAATAAAAAAGTAAAAATAAACCAAGGAAGTTTTTTCATAAATTTTTAATTATTTGGTTTATTCATTAAGCAGAAAGCTCCATTTAAATACTCGATTGATATACCAACCTTCTTTTAATAATTCAAGAGTCTTCATTTAAAATTCAGAGCTAGTTCTTTCATTGAATATTAAAAATATAACTTTGAAGTAGGTTACTTATATTTCAAGTATAGTATTATTCAATGCAATAGCACTCTTTGTAACTTAACTATAGCAAATAAAAAATGCTTACTGAAAACAGCAAGCATTTATAAAATAGTAACACATAAACTTTTAAAATAAATTAGCGACCAAACATTCCGCCACCGCCACCCATGCCGCCGCCTGGTGGCATCATACCTTGCATGCTTCGCATCATTTTTTTCATGCCGCCTTTAGCTGACATTTTTTTCATCATTTTTTGCATTTGTGCGAATTGTTTTAATAATTTGTTCACATCTTGAATTTGCGTACCTGAACCAGCAGCAATACGACGTTTACGAGAGCCTTTAATAATATCCGGACGTTCACGCTCACCTGGCGTCATAGAATTAATAATAGCTTCCATACGAACAGTCAATTTATCGTCCATTTGATCTTTAACTTTTGCTGACATATTACCCATACCAGGTAATTTATCCATCATGCCCGTCATACCGCCCATATTTTTCATTTGAGCGAGTTGGTCACGAAAATCTTCTAAGCTAAAACCTTTACCACTTTTGACTTTTTTGGCTAATTTTTCAGCCTTTGCGCGATCGACATTTTGCTCAATTTCTTCAACAAGCGAGAGTACATCACCCATTCCTAAAATACGAGAGGCGATTCTGTCAGGATGAAATGGCTCCAATGCTTCTATTTTTTCGCCAACACCCATAAATTTAATAGGCTTACCAGTAATATGGCGAATGGATAGCGCTGCCCCACCGCGAGCATCACCATCGGTTTTAGTTAAAATAACACCGGTAAGTGGTAATGCATCATTGAAAGCTTTAGCAGTATTCGCGGCATCTTGCCCTGTCATTGCATCAACAGTAAATAAAGTTTCAATTGGGTTGATTGCCGCATGAAGGTCTTTAATTTCATCCATCATACTTTCATCAACATGCAAACGACCAGCAGTATCAACAATCACTACGTCAAAGAAGTTTTTCTTGGCATGATCGATAGCTGCATTGGCAATATTAATTGGCTTTTGCTTAATGTCACTAGGAAAAAAACCTACGCTAATTTCTTCAGCTAACATTTCAAGTTGCTTAATCGCTGCTGGACGGTACACATCAGCACTAACGACTAATACCTTTTTCTTTTCACGCTCAGTTAGAAATTTAGCTAATTTGGCTACAGAGGTAGTTTTACCTGCACCCTGTAGACCTGCCATCAAAACAACCGCAGGAGGAGCTACTTTCAGATCTAGGGTTTCGTTAATTCCACCCATCGCAAGTTCTAATTCTTTTTGAACTATTTTTACAAATACTTGACCTGGCGTTAGACTTTTCGATACATCGGTACCTACCGCTTGCTCTTTAACCTTACCGACAAAATCACGAATAACAGGCAAAGCAACATCGGCTTCCAATAACGCCATGCGTACTTCACGCAAGGTGTCTTTAATATTGTCCTCAGTTAAGCGACCGCGCCCACTGATATTTTTAAGGGTTTTACCTAATCGTTCGGAAAGATTATCAAACATGAATAACTCGAATAAAAACTATTAACAAAAATTATGACGCTATTATACCCGCGCTAAAGATAATCTAAAGAAGAAAATGTTAACAACAGTATATATAAGAGAAATACAAGCGTTAAATACGGCATATATGATATAGTAAGTGCGGTTTTTAATAGTTATTTATTCAGGTAATACTGTGGAACAGTTAACGTCTTTCATCAAAAATTTTATCGACTTGAGTGCTGAAGCAAGCCCTTGGTTATTATTAGGTTTATTAATTGCAGGCTTAATGAAAGCTTGGGTGCCCAGTAAAATTTTAAGCAAACATTTAGGCAAAGGAAAATCTGCTATTATTAAAGCTGCTTTGATAGGGGCACCATTACCATTATGCTCTTGTGGGGTGATACCTGTTGCAACCGAATTAAGGCGTAGTGGAGCATCGGCGCCCGCTACAGCATCATTTTTAGTTGCCACACCTGAAACTGGCATTGATTCTGTATCAGTCTCATATGCGCTGCTTGGACCAATCTTTGCTATTTATCGCCCTTTTGCAGCAGTAATGTCAGCAATCATTACGGGGGTATTAGTATCGAGTATTAAAGAAGAGGATATTAAATCGCCAATTACAGAAGTAAAAGAAAGCAGCAACAATTGTTGCGCTAGCACGCAGTCGAAGGAAGCTAGTTTGCCGACAGAGCCTAAAGTTAGTAGTTGTTGTAGTTCAAAAAAACCAATTAAAGAAAGAAAGATGGAAGCTGAGGCAAGTTCATGTTGTTCATCTAATACGGCAACTATTTCAACAGCACCACCCATACCCTCCTCTCTATTTACTGATTCTTTTGAAAAAACTAAAACGGGTATACACTACGCTGCGACAAAATTAATTGATGACATTATTATTTGGTTAGCTGTGGGCCTTGTTTTTGCGTCAATCATTCGTACTTTCTTACCACAAGAATTTCTATTAAGTTATGGTAGTGGCTTACCCGCTATGTTACTTATGATTGTCATCTCTATCCCTATGTATATTTGCGCCACGGCTTCAACACCAATAGCAGCAGGATTTATTATGGCAGGGTTATCACCCGGTACTGCTTTGGTATTTATGATGGCAGGTCCAGCAACTAACATTTCAACTTTAGGTGTAATTAAAAATGAAATGGGTAGCGCAGTATTAATTCGATATTTATTGGGTGTTACTTGCTGCGCAATCGGATTTGCAAGCTTGCTTGATTTCAGTTTGAATTATTACACTATTAATATTGGTGAGCAAATGCAACATTCTCATGAATTATTACCACATTGGTTTGGCTTAACATGTGCTGCCTTAATTGCGTTACTAGCAATTAAGCCATTAAGAAAGCTGGTACTGTAAAATAGTACCCGTTTATCTTTATTAATTTTTTTTAATTTAAATCAAAGCTTTTAGTTAATTGCATAGTATTGATAATTTTATCTGATAGAATCATCTAAATTGTATTGAGTAGGAGTTTATTAGTGGATTTTTTGGTTATTGGATCTAGCATCGCATTTATTGCTTATATGCTTGCCACCTTGGCAATATTATCGCGCTTATTTCACCCTAAAGGCCCTAATCTTAACCAAGTATTCATACTCGCTGCCATTGCTGTGATCACACACATATTTAATGATGCGCAATTATTCTTTAGTCAAGACTCCATTAACTTTAGCCTGCCTAATGTCATTTCTCTGGTTAGTTTAATAATTACCATCACTATTACACTTACAGCACTGCGCATGAAGGTTAATTTATTGCTTCCTGTTATTTATGGTTTTGCTGGTATTTGGCAATTAGTGATGATTTTTATACCCAAAACAGAGTCAATCCCCTTAATAGCAGAAAAAATCATTTTAGTCAGCCATATCAGTATTGCTTTGATCGCCTATTGTATTTTAATTATTGCCACTTTATACGCCTTTCAAGTTGCCTACATTAACCTAAAATTGAAAAATAAAAACCTAACCGCCGTGGTACATTTACCCCCATTAATGCAAGTTGAAAAGCAACTTTTCACCATATTAATGATTGGTACAGTGTGTTTATTTGCCAGCGAACTTATCGGTCTTCTGTTTCTTGATGGCTTCTGGGCCAAAGAAAACCTTCATAAAACGACACTATCTTTAATTGCTTTAGTTATTTACATAATTATTTTAGCAGGACACTTTCAGCAAGGATGGCGAGGTCATAGAGTGTTATTATTAACTATAATTGCTAGTGCTCTATTAACGTTGTCATACTTTGGTAGTCGATTCGTTAAAGAGTTTATGTTGTCTTAACTTTATCACTTTAATTTTATCACTTTAATAAAGGATCCCCTTTTTGGAAAACATATCAACTCAGATGCTTTTTATTACTTTAGGCATACTGATACTTATTTCAGCTTACTTCTCAGGCTCTGAAACTGGCATGATGTCGCTCAACCGATATCGATTAAGGCACCTCGAAAAAGAAAAACACAAAGGTGCAAAACGTGTCAGTAAATTATTAAAACGACCAGATCGCCTTATCGGCTTGATTCTTATTGGTAATAATTTGGTCAACATTGCTGCCGCGTCTATTGCCACTATCATTGGTATACGTTTTTTTGGCGATGTTTATGGCATGTTAGTGTCAACGGTTGTGCTAACCTTAGTCATTTTAATTTTTGCAGAAGTTACGCCTAAAACACTAGCCGCTTTATACCCTGAAAAAATAGCCTTTCCTAGTTCGATACTATTATCATTGTTACTTAAAATACTATTTCCATTAGTCATTGCGGTAAACTGGATTACTAATGGTATTTTAATGATATTAGGTATTAGCTCTGAACAGCGAGAACAGCATAGTTTAAGCTCCGAAGAACTACGTACAGTAGTAAATGAGTCAGGCGCATTACTGCATGAACAAGATCAAAGTATGCTAATGAGCATACTAGATTTAGAAAAAGTGAGTGTTGAAGACATCATGATCCCTCGTAGCGAATTAGTGGGTATTGATGTAAATGACGATTGGAAAAAAATCCAGAGGCAATTAACTCAAGCAAACCACACACGCGTTTTACTTTATCGCGATAACATTGATGATGTTGTTGGTTATATTCACGCGCGCGATGCATTAAAGCTACTATCAAAAAGCCAATTCACCAAAGCAACATTATTACGAGCTGTACGTGAGTTGTATTTTATCCCTGAAGGTACACCGCTTAATATTCAACTATTAAAATTTCAACATGCCAAAGAGCGCTTAGGCTTAGTTGTTGATGAATATGGTGACATTCAAGGCTTAGTGACTTTAGAGGATATTCTTGAAGAGATTGTTGGTGATTTCACAACAACCATGACACCTACACCAAGTGAGGAGGTAACTTTACAACCAGATGGTAGTTACTTAGTTGATGGCAGTGCGAGTATTCGTGACATAAACAAAGAAATGTCCTGGCAGTTGCCAACCGATGGCCCTAAAACACTCAATGGATTAATTATCGAGCATTTAGAAGATATTCCACAAAACAACCTCAGCGTTCGTATTGCTGGTTATCCTATAGAAATAGTAGACGTGTCAAATAATAGAATAAAAATTGTCCGAGTTATGCCAGAGTTTTTTGTCAGTGAGACGACTGAAGAAGATTAATTATTCACACAATAAACGTAACAAAGTTAATAACAAAGTTATCCACAGCCAAAATAGTAAAAAGAGCTTTCCACAATTTCTGTGGATAACAATCCCAAGGCCTATTAACTACAGCTTTTAGCTATTTCAACCGTTTTTTAACAAATATTTCATCTTTTTATTAAAGAAATCATTGCAAAATCACTAGGCTAGAGATTACTTGCTTTTGGCGGTTTCCTACAATAAAAAGAACAAAGTGGCAAGCTTTGTGCCTTTTACCAACTTAACGTACTTTTAAGATTAACCAAAGAATAATCTCCATAACCAACCATGGTTTAAATCAGCTTCACAGCTTTTCAATTGTGATGAGTAACGCCGGGCTCTATTGTCTACTTTCCTGGCGACTTTGACTAACCAAGCTTTCTTTTTGTAACTTTTTCGTTTAAAACCACCCCAACCTTCATGATAATTTAAATACTGGTTATAAGCATCCCATTTAGAAACACCATTAATTTTTTGTGTTTTAAAGATGAACCACCCCATGAAGTCGATAGCATCATCGAAATCGTCACGATCAGCACCTGAGTTATCAGTTTCGCGTACGTAGTCATCCCAAGTCATCGTTTTAGCCTGTGAATAACCATACGCACTACTTATTCTGCCCCACGGAATAAAACCAAGTAAATAATCTCTAGGTGGCTGTGCATCATGTCTAAATGAACTTTCTTGATACATCATGCTCATCGGCACATGAATTGGAACCCCCCAGCTATCTCTTACGTCTTTTGCCGCAAAATACCAATCACGATGTTCACGAAATATTTCACAAATATTCTCAGGATTTTTAGGTGGTGGTGTTGCACAACTAGATAAAAGTAAAGCACTGAGCCCTATACAACAAATAGATTTAACTTTAGGAGAAAGCAATAATGCCATAAATAATTCAGTGAGTTCTTTTGATTTAATAATGAAACTGATAATGCCAGAATTCTCAATAAATTGGCACTATATAGCTAATTTATTGGTGAATTCTAAGAAAATTAAGTTATAAGTATTTATTAGTAAAGAAAATTGAACTTATCGAGTAAATCATACTCTTACCTTACAGTTATGTTATTCCCTTAGTGTTTCATGTTTTTATGCGCTTTCTTATTTGATAGCGCATTTTTTTTGTCTAGAATAAATGTTATTCCCACACAAATAGGTAGTTTCATGTTTTTATGCGCTTTCTTTACGGTTAGCGCATTTTTTTTGTCTAGAATAAATGTTATTCCCACACAAATAGGTAGTTTCATGTTTTTATGCGCTTCCTTTACGGTTAGCACACCTTTTTATCTCTTATTTTTAAATAACTAGCGTAAAGGCTTAACAGAAAAGAAAACAGTACAAAAATTGAACTATAAAAGATTTATTGTGTCTCAATAGTATGAAAGTAACATTCCTTGGACTGCTTTCATGTTGTTTTGTAGAGTTATTTGAATGTTTCCTAGACAATAAAATCGAATGACTTTATCAATAGCGCGCTGCCCTAGCGCGTTTTTTTTGTCCATTTGATACGATGGCTCTATTAATAGATGATATACTTCGTCAGGTAAGTTATATGGTTCTTCAAAGCTTTATATTGACCCCCTGTCTTTATTGACTGACATTCCCGCTTAATAAAAAACGGGAACTTAAAATCAACAAAAAGACTAACTGTTAAAGTAATCGTCTAAAAAGTCATCGAAACTTAGTTTGTCATTAGCCTCTATATTACGCTGGTTCTGATGAGACTTCTCTACACTGTCAATAAAATACTGCTCAGAATAAAACTGATAATCACGTTCAAGTGACTCTTGGCGGTACTTGTCCGCCAGTGTTAACGAGTATTCAGTCAGGCTTTGCCTTTGGTCTACCAAAATAGATAAAATTTCTGCGGACGGGGTTAAACTTGCATCATTAATTTTTGCCCGTTCTCTGGTAATAGAGTCAGTATAATTAGTGGTTTTGTAGGCATGATCTAATAGTGTTGCCACATGCGCCATATTATCAAACAATTCATTACCCCAAGCCGTCACTGACTTTTGATTAACCTCTCCTTGGCAATTTGCATCAGATAGCAATAACGCAGGATCTCGTCCACGAAGTACCACTTCATTCATATTGTTTTCGTGGTACTGCTGTGAATCACAAGCAAATTCCTTGTTATCTATAAATGCACAATAAGTTAAAAATATATCTAAAAAGTGTACCTGTTCAATACTAATACCAGTATCAACAAAAGGATTAACATCAAGTGCTCTTACTTCAATGTATTCTACCCCGCGATCTCGTAATGCTTGTGAAGGTTTTTCACCTGATTTCATTACTTGTTTCGGGCGAATTGGCGCATATAATTCGTTTTCTATTTGTAAAATATTACCATTAAGTTGCTGGTACTCACCATTAACCTTTACGCCAATATCGGCAAACTCTTCAGATCTTAACCCAATAGCTTTTTGCACGCCATCGACATAATCATGTAAGTTGTTATAGCATATCTGTAATGATGATTGCTCACTACTGGTATAACCTAAATCACTCATACGCAATGATGTTGCATATTCTAAGTATAAAACGCCACGAGGTGATTTTTTAAACGGTAATGGTGATGCTTTACCCTGCAAAAAAGAATCACAAAGCGCTGGTGAGCTGCCATATAAATACGGAATTAACCAACAGTAACGCTTATAGTTTCTCAATATTGAAAAATAGCGATCTGAAATAAAATCGCTCACCTCTTGTTCATTATTATGCAAAGACTGCATGACTTGCCAAAAGTTTTCAGAAAATGAAAAGTTAAAATGAATACCAGCAATAACTTGCATCATGGAGCCATAACGATTTTTCAATCCTTGACGATAAACCGTTTTCATTTTGCCGATATTAGAGCTGCCATATTGTGCTAACGGCACTTCATCGGCATTATTAACAAAACAAGGCATACTCATCGGCCATAACAATTCACCTTCAATGTTAGCAAAAGTAAATTTTTGAATATCTTGCAGTTGTGCAATGGCTTGTTCAGGCGAGTAACTTACCGGTGTGATAAACTCCAATAAGGTTTCAGAGTAATCTGTAGTGATTTCCCCATGCGTTAGCGCCGCCCCTAATTGACTATAGTGGCCTCGCTTTGAAAGTTTTCCTTCAGGTAGTACTCTTAAGGCTTCACGTTCAATGCCTCGACCTATACTAGAAAGGGCTTCAAAATTTTTCTCTTGATTAAAAGCGTCAATATAATCGTGCAATGATAATGTCAAAATAATTCCTAACAGTGTTAAACGAAAACCCCTGATTTAATGAACTATAAATGAGGGGCTTTTATTGATTTTCAATGGCTAAAGTAAAATAGCTGTTATTGTTGTTATTACTATTTTGCCAACTGTAACTCAATAATTTCAAGGTTCATTTTTTTTAGTTGTGGCCTAACAACCAGACCGTCACCTACCACAATCCATTGCATTGATTTACTTAATTCTTTTGCCGCAATGGCATTTAGCTGTTCAATGGTAATATTTTTAATAATCTCACTTTGTATTTCACCATAGTTTTCAGCTAAATTAAACTGTAATAACTGCCTTAAAAAGCCACTTTTCTGCGCAGGTGTTTCATAACTTAACGCTTCATTTTGCGAGATAGCTTGGCGCATAAAATCAACTTCATCCTTTGTTAAGCCATTTTCTTGATAATTAGCTAACTCTTTTTCAATTTCCATCATGGCATCAAAAGTATGTTCTTTTTTAACACTCGCGCCAGCGCTGAAACGGCCTAAGGTTTTCCCGGCAGCGAAATGACTTGATGCACCGTAGGTGTAACCTTTGTCTTCACGCAAGTTTAAATTTATACGGCTATTAAAAGCGCTACCTAAAGGGTAGTTCATTAACGTTGCTTTAAAGTGCTCTCCTGTTGCATCATACGTCATTGCACGGCGACTGTATTTAATTACCGACTGGCTAGCATCAGGTAAATCAACAAAATAAACTTTGTTCGTTGTAACTTCGGGAAACTGGCTGTAAACAGGAGTAGTATAATCACTACCCTGCCACGACTTTAAATAAGTAAGTTTAGGTAAAAGTTCACTTTTACGAATATCTCCCACAACTACTAGGCTAGCATGTTTGGGCGAAAAGTACTGTTGGTAGAAGTTTTTAATATCACTAAGCTCTATAGCAGAAACTGTGTTAATTGTGCCACTATTAGCCAAACCTACGCGATTATTTTCTCCATAAGTGACTTGCATTAATGCGCGATTCGCTAGTGTGCGTGCATCTTTACTGCCTTGCTCTAACCCCTGAATCAACTGATTTTTAACACGATCAAAATCACCTTTCTCAAACGCTGGGTTTAACATCATGTCAACCATTAGCAAGAGTGTGGCATCAAGGTTTTTAACTAATGAGCTAACGCGTACCGTGGTATTACGCCCAGAAGCACTAATTGAAATATCACTGCCCAACTTCGCGAGTTCGTTAGATAACTCTTCTTTAATGTAATTAGTCGTGCCCTCATTCATCAAACTCGCCGTAAGCGAAGCAAGGCCCGCCTTTTTAATAGGATCGAGTAAAGTTCCTCCTTCAATGCTTAATAACAAACTCACCGTAGGTGTTTCATTGTTTTGAGTCGCAATGATTTTCAGACCATTACTGAAATTTTCACGCCACAATTTAGGTACTTCAACTTGTGGATTAACGCCAGCCTTGGGTATAACACTACGCTCAAAGCTGCTTGTGTTTTTCATGATAGGCGTTGCAAGTTGAGTAGTTTCAGGCGGATTATTTACATCAGGTAAAATGAAGTTATCCGCTTTAGTGATAAGTTTTTGTTGGCCATGTGGATAAATAGAGAGTATTGCAGCACCTTTATCTTTGATGTATTTTTGATAAACCGTCATTACATCATCTTTGGTGACATTGTTATAACGGGCAACTTGTTGCTCAGTATAATCTGCATCACCTAAAATGGTTTGATAATGCGCTAAGGTAGACACTTTACCTGACACGCTTTGTAAGCCGTAAATAGTATCTGTTTCAATACTTACTTTGGTTTTTAATAAGTCTTCATCGTTTACACCACGTTGCTCAAACTCAAGCAAGGTATCATTAATTACCTGTTCTATTTTTGCTAATCCCATGCCTTTTTGCGGATTGGGTAAAGCAAAAAAGCTCATTTTACAACCAAGTTCGCTACAAGGGTGACTTGCTCCTGCTTGTACGGCAAAGCCGGATTTAACTAAGTTTTTATATAATAAAGAGGTCGGCCCATTGCCAATAATATTTGAAAACACATCCAATGCGGCTTCATCTTTATGCATACCATAAACAGTAGGAAAACTAATATAAAGTAACGGCAGAGAAATATTATCACTAAACGAGTAATAACGGTTATCAGATAAACTGGTTAACTGTTTAGTTATGCTCTCAACCTTCGGCCCTGCTTTTAAACCGCCAAAGTATTGATTTACCCAGGCGATTGTTTGCGCCTCATCAATATCGCCACCAATCGTTAACACCGCATTATTTGGACCGTACCAACGGCTGAAAAACTCTTTTAAATCAGTTACGGTACCGCGATCTAAATCAGTTAAATAACCAATAACTGGCCATGAATAGGGATGTTCTCTGGGGTATACCATCTGGTTTATTGTTTCATTTAAACGGCCATAAGGGCGATTATCAACATTTTGCCCCCGTTCATTTTTTACCGTAGCTCTTTGTACTTCAAATTTTTCTGTGGTAATAGTTTCCAGTAAAAAACCCATTCTGTCTGATTCTAACCACAGCATTTTTTCTAACTGGTTTTTAGGTACCGTTTCATAATAATTAGTTCGGTCGGTATTAGTTGTACCATTTAAGCTGCCACCGCTTTGGGTAACAACCTTAAAGTGCTGTTCATCAGCAACATTTTTTGAGCCCTGAAACATCATGTGTTCAAAAAAATGCGCAAAGCCTGATTTACCTAACTGCTCACGTGCCGAGCCAACATGATAAGTAACATCAACATGCACTAAAGGATCAGAGCTGTCTTGATGTAAAATAACCGTTAGACCGTTAGCCAAGGTATACTTTTTAAAAGGAATCGCTAGACGTTTGTCAGTGGCAACAACGCTTTCAACTAAGCTTACACCGACTGGCAAAGCTATATTTTCACTTAACTGAGCTGAATATTCTTGACTAGTACAGGCAAATAATAATGAGCTCGCTAAAGGGATAATGCTAAGCATGGCAATGTAGCGGGTAAAACTTTTCAAAATAACATCCTGTTTTAGAGTAAAATATTTAATTGAATTATCATAGCAAAGTTAAATAAGAACAGGTTAACTTAAATGTTTAAAATTATTACACAAACTGATGATTTTATCGTAGTCGCGAAAAGCGCAGGGATAAACTTTCATGATGAAGAGCAACACGGTGCAGGATTATTCTCTCAAGTAAAAAAGCAGCTGAGAAAGCAATTTTCTATTACTGAGCTTTACCCTGTACATAGACTTGATAAAATGACTTCAGGTTTAGTTTTATTTGCTAAAAACCTTAAAAGCGCACAAATCTTTGGCAAGTTATTTGAAGAGCATAAAGTTGAAAAATACTACCTTGCTATCAGTGAGCAAAAACCGACTAAAAAACAAGGTTGGATAAAAGGTGATATGACAAAAAGTCGCCGTGGTATGTTTAAGTTACTACGTAGTATGAACAACCCTGCTATTACTCAGTTTTTTTCTTACAGTATTGCCAATAAACAGCGTTTATATTTATTAAGACCCCTTTCAGGTAAAACTCATCAATTACGTGTCGCGTTGAGTAGTATTGGTGCGCCGATTATTGGCGATCATTTGTATAACTCAAATTCAAATGCTGATAGAGGCTACTTACATGCCTATGCATTACGCTTTAATTTTTTTGGGACAATATATCAATACATTCTTCCTATCGATGAAGGGGAATATTTTTTAACACAAAGTGTTAAGGATAAGCTAGCTGAATTAGACCAACCTTGGTTATTAAATTGGCCAAAGTAGCAGGCCTGCGGTCATGCTCCCTCGTTGTCGCTTAAACGTAGATTCTAAGCTACAACGGGAATGACAATTCTGAACGATAAATAGAGATATGCAGTGTTGCGAACAAAAGAGCACTATCACGATGATACTTCGGCAAACAAAGTTTTAGTAAAAACCAAAGTATCATAGTCGTATTTACTCGACTCTAAAGCGAGTGAAAGAACACTATTGCGATAGCACTTGGGCAAATAAACTTGGTGTACCATGGCCAAATCTTCCAGAATAATCCATGCTCAACATCGTCATTACCTTGTTTAATTTCAGCTAAAACGTCACTACGTTGCCAAATCCAACCAACAAATATACAACAAAGCATGGCAATTAATGGTTGCCCATATACAGTAGCAAGACTAATAACAAAGCCAAATAGCACATCAAAATTTAATATGATTAAGGTACTAATTATAAAAATACCCAAACCAACAAATGTCGTTGCTTTTTTACGCTCAATATTATGACGCTCAACAATAAATGATACTGGGCCTTCTAACATTGAGATACTTGACGTTAAGGCAGCAATAGACATTAAAACAAAAAAGCCAAAGCCAACAAATAAACCAATACCGCCCATGCCATCAAACAAGGTTGGTAGTACTTCAAAAACTAAATTTGGTCCAGATATTAAACTACCATCGTCACTAAAAATAGCGACACCTTGTGCTTGAGCAACGTACATAGATGGAATGATAAGTAAGCCAGCTAAAAAAGCGATAGAAACATCAATTAAAGTCACTTGGGCACCCAAGGTAACTAGATTTTCTTTCTTAGAGATATAAGAGCCATAAATTACCATAACACTGGTGCCTAACGACAAAGAAAAGAAGGCTGAGCCAAGCGCATTAATCAGTAAGTCAGGCTCAAATACACGAGAAATATCAGGATTTAAATAGGCAGCAAACCCCTCCCTTGATCCATCTAAAGTAAAAACATAAATAATTAATAAAATGAGTAAGCCAATTAACATTGGCATAAGTCGTTTAGACCATTTTTCAATACCGTCTTCAACACCTCTGCGAATAATAGAAATGGTGAGCATCATAAATAACGCTGAAAAAATCAAGTTACGAGCAATGGATTGAGATGTCAGCCAATTTGATGCCTCATTAAAACCTAAAATGGTGGTTACTGGTTCAATCGCATACGACATCATCCAACCGGCAAGAATACCATAAAAACTCAAAATAAGTGCCGCACAAATAATACCGCTAAAACCAACAATAAAGGCAAAACGTTTTTGCCATAATTTACGCGACATTTTTTGCATAGACGTTACGGCATTAGCTTGACCATAGCGACCAATTAATAGCTCTGCCATAAAAGCAGGGTACGCTAAACAAAAGGCCAGTACTAAATAGACTAAAACAAACGCTGCACCACCGTTACTCGCCGTTTGTGTTGGAAACCCCCAAATGTTACCTAAACCAACAGCAGATCCTGCCGCCGCCATAATAAAACCGAAACGCGAACTAAAGCCGCCTCTTGATGCACTCATTGATAATTCTCTTTGTTAATATTTTTTAGTAGTTATCACTTACTCTTATCTTCATAGCTTGATTATAGAAGAACTCAGAAATGATGCATATGGTTTCGAAAATGTAATTAACGAAATCCGGCATTTATCAAAGAGAAGTGAATAATTACTATTGTTATAGTTATAATTATTTCGACAACTTTTAATCTACTGAAAAGTGATCAACATTAATAGAGTGAAACGCTAAAAAAACAAAAAGCTGGTTGATTTAATCACATGCCCGTCGGAAACATATTTTTACAGACTTTGTAGTTTAGCGTATTTTGTATTGAGTTTAATCAACTTCAGGGCGCATATGAGGGAATAAAATGACATATTTTATTGTTGGTGAATCACTAAATAACATCACTAAGCGATCGATACCAAAACCTTCAGCATCGTTTAACTCTGAGAGACCATGGCTAGTTCACGACCACCAACGAAGACCCCAAATCAGTCAGTAATAAACGGATCATTATCATTACGATGCGCAAGTAGTATTAGTTTGGCCATAGCGGTCAATTAGCGGCCCTGTCAGAATAAACCTCATACACGAACTAACGCCGCCTCTAGATATACTCATAATAATTCTCATTGCTATTATATGGATAAAAACATTGTTAAAATAGTGAGTAGCTCTAATCTACTAAAAAGTTGACAAACAATAGACTTATAGAAATATATTTCTTATTTATACCTACAAGGAACAGTAATGATCAATTGCAATAGCTATGCAAGAACTTTATATAATAAACAATCACACTTTTTTCACACCATCATTTTGGTTTTTATACTCATAGTTTCGCCCATAATATTTGCAAATGAGAGTAAAGTAACGCCATTACCCATCAGTACCTACGGTAGTTTGCCTGAAACCAGCCAAGTAAAACTTTCTCCCAGTGGTGAATCAATTGCTATGATTAAGAATATGAAAGGCACTTTAGTATTAATGACTTACAACTTTAAAACTAAAGAAAAACGTATCTTACTACAAGCCGACAATATTGATGTTGTACTAAATTGGTACACTTGGGCAAATGATGATGTTTTATTGGTTAGCGCAGCTTACCCCACTCAGCAAAAATCAACTAAATATACCTCAACACGTTTACATAAATTTGATTTAACTAAAACTGATGGCCTTAAAAGATTAGTTAAATCAAAGTACTCCAAACGTGAACGAGTAGCGCAGTTTCAAGATAATATTATCAGCTTTTTACCTGAGCAGCCTGATAAAATATTAATGGCGATAGATTATGAAATAGCCAATATACCGTCGCTTTATGAAGTCAATGTCAGAACGAACAAAAGAAAGCGGATAAAAAAATATAAAAGCTACGCCATCGACTGGTTTGCCGATCAACAAGGCCACGCAAGAATTAGTTATGGTAGAGATGAAACTAAAATATTTTACAAACTATTTGATTATGACGGTAATGTAATCCGTGATTTATGGTCATATGAAATATTTGAAAAAGATGTAGTGCATGTTCTAGGTTTTGATTTAGATCCCAACATTTTATATATACGGGCATTACATCAAGGGCGCTACGCTGTTTTTAAAGTCAATGTAACTGACGAAGCATTAACACGTGAATTAATTTATGCTGATGAAAAATATGATGTGGATGGCTCTTTAATATACTCTCCTAAAACACACACAGTAGTCGGTTTAAGCCACAGCGGTGGTGACGACAATAAAACTTATTGGGATGCTGATTATATTGCTTTTAAAAAAGCGCTCAATGCCGCGATACCCGATGCCGATAATACAATTGTAAGCATGTCACGCGATCTAAATAGATATGTTTTATTATCTCGTTCAAATAAAACTGCCGGTGACTATTACCTTGGTGATAGAAAAAACAAACAATTGCAATACCTTGCATCCCTGTACCCTCAAATAAATGAAAGCAATTATGCCACAAAAAAATTAGTACATTATAAAGCCCGTGATGGACTTGAAATAGAGGCCTACCTAACTAAACCGATTAATATGGCAAAGGATAGTAAACTACCCGCCATTATTTTTCCTCATGGTGGCCCTATGGCTCGTGACTTCTCTGGTTTTGACTATTGGGCTGAACTTTTTGCTAATCGAGGTTATGTAGTTTTTCAGCCTAACTTCAGGGGATCTTCGGGCTATGGTTATGAATTTGAAATGGCTGCTATTAAAGGTTGGGGTAAAGCCATGCAAGATGACTTGCAAGACGCAGTTCATTGGTTAACCGAACAAAATATAATTGATAATGATAAGGTCTGTATTGCTGGTGCCAGTTATGGCGGTTATGCCGCGCTAATGGCAGCAGTAAAGCATAGTAACACCTTTAAATGTGCGGCAAGTTTTGCTGGTGTATCTGACATTGAACTGATCATTTCAAGTGCGCGTCGATTTACTAATAAAGAAGTGGTAAGAAAACAATTTGGTACCGACAGTGATAAATTAGAAGCAGTTTCCCCTGTGAATTTTGCTAAAAACATCAATATTCCTATTTTATTAGTGCACGGTACAGATGACAGAGTTGTGCCGATAAATCATAGCCGCGACATGGCTGATGAACTTGAGGATTATGATAAAGAAGTTAGATATGTGGAAATTGAAGATGCAAACCATCACTTAAGCGTGCAGGTCCATAGAATAAAAACCCTTGAAGAAATGGTTACTTTTTTTGATAAGCATTTACAGTAATTATAGAGTATAAAAAAAGCCCAAGTGATTAACTCACTTGGGCTTTATATATTATCAATTTGGGGAATTCAAAAAATAATGTTTAAAATTATTCAACTTCAGGGCGCATATGAGGGAATAAAATAACATCTTTAATCGTAGGTGAATCACTAAATAACATCACTAAGCGATCGATACCAATACCTTCACCAGCCGTTGGCGGTAAGCCATGCTCTAGTGCACGAATGTAGTCATCATCAAAATGCATTGCTTCATCATCACCGGCATCTTTTTCTTCTACTTGTTTCTTAAAACGTGCCGCTTGATCTTCAGCATCATTTAGCTCTGAGAAGCCATTGGCAAGCTCACGACCACCAACGAAGAACTCAAATCGGTCAGTAATAAAAGGATTAGCATCATTACGACGTGCAAGCGGTGAGACTTCCCATGGGTATTCAGTAATAAACGTGGGTTGATCCAATAAGTGCTCAGCAACTTCTTCGAAAATCTCACAAATATATTTACCTGGGCCCCATAGTTTAGCAGCATCGCCTTCTTTAACGCCTACAGTTTTTGCCATCGCTTTAATCGCATCAAAATTATTTTCAGGGTCACGCAATGCCACTTCATTAATTTGATGTCTTTCTTCACTAAACTTAACAATAGCGTCAACCATAGATAAACGTTGGAATGATTTACCAAAGTCATAGAACTTTTCTTCTACTATTTCGCCATCTGAATTTTTAACAGTATTACGAACCATGCTTGTACCAAGCACATCTTCAGCAATAGTACGTAACATATCTTCAGTTAGGTTCATTAAATCATTGTAATCGGCATAGGCTTGGTAGAACTCTATCATGGTGAATTCTGGGTTATGACGAGATGACAAACCTTCATTGCGGAAGTTACGGTTAATTTCAAATACACGCTCAAAACCACCAACGACTAGACGTTTTAAGTAAAGCTCTGGCGCAATGCGTAAGTACATATCGACATCTAGCGCATTATGATAGGTTTGAAATGGCTTAGCGGTTGCGCCACCAGGGATAACTTGCAACATTGGCGTTTCAACTTCCATAAAGTCACGAGCAACAAGAAAACTACGAATACCATCAACAATTTTTGAACGCATTTTAAAGGTATTGCGCGTATCTTCATTGATAATCAAATCAACATAACGTTGACGATATTTCATTTCTTGATCTGATAAACCATGAAATTTCTCAGGTAACGGACGTAACGATTTAGTTAATAAAGAGTATTCGTCCATATTCACGTAAAGATCGCCTTTACCTGATTTATGCAAAATACCTCTAACACCAACAATGTCACCAATATCTAAGCTGCCTGATTTAGCTCTAATTTCTTTTTGTACTGTTTTTTCAGCATAAGCTTGAATGCGGCCAGACATATCTTGTAGAACCAAAAATGGCCCACGTTTAGCCATAACACGACCGGCAATTGCGTAGGTTACTTGTAATGCTTCAAGCTCTTCTTTGGTTTTTTCACCATGTTCCGCTTGAATATCTGCCGCTAAATGCTCACGGTTAAAATCATTAGGAAAACCATTAGCAGGACAATTCTCACGAATTTTTGCTAATTTTATACGTCTCTCAGCAATTAGTTTATTTTCGTCTTGGGCAGAGGCTTGGCTGTTTTTTGCATTGTCAGTCATTTTGTTTCTCATTACTTATTTGTAAATTAAGTTTTACTACAAACCAGATTTAAGGCTGGCTTCTAAAAATCTATCTAAATCGCCGTCTAATACAGCTTGCGTGTTTCTATTTTCAACACCTGTTCTTAAATCTTTAATACGGCTATCATCCAAGACATAAGAGCGAATTTGACTGCCCCAACCAATATCAGATTTACCGTCTTCTAATTCTTGCTTACCTTCATTTTGCTTTTGCATTTCCATTTCATACAATTTAGCTTTCAGTAACTTCATTGCGGTAGCACGGTTCTTATGCTGAGATCGATCTGCTTGGCACGCAACCACGGCCCCTGTAGGCACATGCGTTATTCGGATGGCTGAATCCGTTTTGTTGACATGTTGTCCACCAGCACCTGACGCTCTAAAGGTATCAATACGTAAATCTGAAGGATTGATATCAATTTCAATATTGTCATCTATTTCAGGATAAATAAACGCTGAGGCAAATGAGGTATGGCGGCGACCAGATGAATCAAATGGTGATTTTCGCACTAAGCGATGTACACCTGTTTCAGTACGTAACCAACCAAAAGCATATTCACCCGTATACTTAATAGTACAGCCTTTAATACCTGCAACATCGCCATCGGTGACTTCAATCGCTTCAGTTTTATAACCGTGTGCCTCTCCCCAGCGTAAATACATACGCATTAGCATTTCGGCCCAATCTTGTGCTTCAGTGCCACCTGAACCAGATTGAATATCTAAATAACAGTTGCTGGCATCTTGCTCACCACAGAACATCCGACGAAATTCTAACTTTTCTAATACCGCATCAAGTGCATCAGCTTCGATTTTAGCATCATCAAAGGTATCTTGATCTTCTTCTTCAACGGCTAGCTCAACTAAGCCTTCAATATCTTCGCAGCCGACTTCAAGTTCAACAATAGTATTAACCACTTCTTCAAGCGAGCTACGCTCTTTACCTAATGCTTGTGCCCGTTCAGGCTCATTCCAAACATCAGGTAATTCTAATTCTCGTGATACTTCAACTAAACGTTCCGCTTTAACGTCGTAGTCAAAGGTACCCCCGAAGCAAATTAGCACGCTCACGGATTTCTTTTAATTTACTTAATATAGGATTTGTTTCGAACATAAGCCTTCAAAAATAAGTTTTTAAATATGTCTTTTTAACTATATCTTTTGAAACGATTTCACTCGTTAGGATAATTAAAAAATAGTCGCGCATTGTAGCGTAAAAAGACTCGTAAATAAACGGTTAACACTGTAGGCTTGCATTATTAAATACAGAATTTTTCATAAAAGCAGAGATAACATCATCATTGATACACTAAAAACAACATACCTCTAATTTACGTACCTTTTTTTGAGTGTGTAAATAAAGGACAGACAATAAAAAAGACCAGCATGTACTCATACTGGTCTTTAAAATACGATAATTAAACCGCTAAATTTTAACTATCTAAATTATTTTGCAAGATTAACTGAATCTTTAACTAAAGTAGTTACTTCTTCTGAAGTTTTTGTCACAACAGCATAAGCTTCCTTTGCTGAATCTGAAACTTTCGCTTGAAGCGCTTCAGCGAAAACTTTTTGAGATTCAACAGCAGCTGTGAAGTCTTTTTGCTCTGCTAATGCTTTAGATTGAGCAATACTATCATTTAAAATAGAAGTAATTAAAGCCGTTTGCTGACTAATTAATTGCTCAACCGTTTTAGTATTTAATTCTACTAAGCTATTTAATGGTTTCATTGCAGTTTCAACTTGCTCTGCGTTGCTGAAAGATTTCATTGCAGTAGTAAATTGCTCAGTAAGCTGTTCAGTTAATTGATTAAACATAATTAAGATTCCTATTAGATTTTATTTTCATACTGCAGTGCAGCATTAAGATTTAAAGCGAGTATACCTAGCAAAAACCTATTGGTCAACACTTTATTGCTGCACCGCATCAAAAATAAAAACATTCAAATTTTTTATTAAATTCCAGCCATAAAAAAGCCAGTATCGAAATACTGGCCTTCAAAATAATAAACACAAAGTGGCTTAAACTATAGTCATAAATTATTTAGCAAGCGTAGATGCTTCTGCTATAGAATCTTTAACTAGAGTAGTTACTTCTTCAGATGTTTTAGTTACAACATCATAAGCTTCTTTAGCTGAAGCAGAAACTT
>Ga0105358_10000438_pt1 | contig 20748 bp, 18 predicted proteins | sample GOMGulsemesocosm_5_FD_83509 | JGI IMG/M metagenome (GOLD analysis project Ga0105358, IMG submission 83509) | Methane-oxidizing microbial communities from mesocosms in the Gulf of Mexico - GOM15C Gulf of Mexico | ecosystem: Environmental > Aquatic > Marine > Cold seeps | place: Gulf of Mexico... | reverse complement strand
TGTCTGAGTGGTGTCATAACTTGCCTCCAAAAAGGGGTGATGTAGCAAGTTAAGTGTGGTTGGAGTACAGAGAAATATCAGGGAGCTGGCACTCCCCGCGAAGCGGTTTAGTTCAACGCTCTAATAAACCGCGCAATAACGCGGAGCTTTCATTGTGTAAACTTCGCGAAGCGAAACACAATGAAAGCGGAGTGTTTTGCGTCGGTTTTAATTAGCTTTGTTATATGACTTACCAGTAAATTTTTACCAGCTTTTTATTTTCGAATTCAAATTTTAAAGTAGTACCAAATTCTATTGTACTTTCTTCGATATTGTAAAATTTGCCATATTTTTCATTTTCCGGATGTTGCTTAAATATTTCAAGCATTAATTCTTGAGAGTTTCCTAGATTTTGAATTGTCATGATACTAATAAGTTCATCAATTACAATATCTCTTTGTTTAACATCTAATTTATATTTACCTTCGATTTTTTCAGTAATGATTTCTGAAGTTGATTTTGTATACCAATAATAATTACTAGAAATTAAAAGAATCGATACTATAAGAATGATGATATTTTTTAGCATAGTCATATAACGCTCTAATAAACCGCGCAACAACGCGGAGCCTTCTTTGTGTATACTTCGCGAAGCGAAACACAAAGAAGGCGTAGTGTTTTGCGTCGGTTTTAATTAGTTTTGTTATATGATGGCGCAGTCGTAATTAATTTAAGTTGTAATATTTATACCATTTTTAAATACAAACCAATTTCCCCAAGTTTTACAAGGATAAATCTGAAGACAGTCTTTACTTAGTGAAAGACTCAAAGGTAGATTGCCTTCAACATTTTCAATGTAAACTTCAACTTCGTCACCATGCTTTATTTCATATTCTTGTGGAATGCATTCAAGTGCTAAAGTAATTGTTGAACCAGTATCATTTTCAAAATCAAATATTCTAATAGTATTCTCAGGAATTTTATCGGCCATGTTAACTCTAGTCATATAACAATTTATTATGAGGCAAAATTCCTTCTTTCTACAAGATAAGATTAATTGTCCATAATTTTATAATCTTGAAATACTACTGTCTTGTTCAGGTTAAATCAATGAGTTAAAAATAAAGCCACAAGTGGTTGATGTGTGAAAGGAGGAAATATTCCTGCTTTCTTGTAGAAAGGAGGAATTGCGCCAAGCTGTACAAACATACAGTGCTTTTTTGGTGTTTTTTATGTCTTCACCTTTCTTAATATATATTACAGAGCAAATGCGTTTAAAGCGCTATGCCAAAAGAACAGTTCAAAGCTATGTTTATTGGATCAAAGCCTACATAAATTTTAATGATCAGCGTCATCCTATGAACTGTCATGATGTTGAAGTTGAACAGTTCTTATCTTATTTAACAAACAAACTTAATGTAGCGCCTAAAACACAAGGAGTGGCATTGAATGCGTTAGTTTTCTTGTACAAAGTAGTCCTCTTAAAGCCTTTAACCCTCGAATTGAACTTTAATAAATCAAAGCAGCAGACTAAGTTACCAGTTGTGTTAACCCAAGCTGAGGTAAGTGCATTATTATCTCAAATAGCTAATCGTTACGCGCTACCGTGCAAGTTAATGTACGGTAGCGGTTTACGTTTGATGGAGGTAGTACGATTAAGGGTTCAAGATATAGATTTTGACTTTAATGCCATTCAAATATGGCAAGGAAAAGGTGGTAAAAACCGACGTGTTACTTTAGCCAAAGAGTTGTGTGAATCATTAAAAGCACAAATAGCGATGGTACAGTCAATTTATAATCAGGATAAAACTAATCCGAGCTACAAAGGCGTATGGTTACCTTATGCTTTAGTAAGAAAATATCCCAGTGCGAGTAATAATGTACAGTGGCATTATCTTTTTCCTTCCGGTCGCTTAAGCTCTGATCCTGAAACAGGTTGTTTACGTAGGCATCATATAGATGAAACATCGCTAAGAAAAGCGGTTAAAATGGCAGCAAATCATGCCGAAATAGAAAAAATGTCACTTGCCATACTTTACGCCACTCATTTGCTACACACTTATTACAACGAGGTGCTGACATTCGCACGGTGCAAGAGCAACTGGGCCACAGTGATATTCGTACAACACAAATTTATACTCACGTTATAGATAATGGTGCGAGTGGTGTTCGTAGTCCATTGTCTGATCTCATGCACTTAAAGTAACATATTTTAAGTAACAAAAAGCCAGTAATACCACAACATTAGTTAACATTTTTTTGCCTTAATCAGCGTCATAATAATTACCCTCTAAAGTATTATCAATTACGTTAGTACCTACCATAGCACACTAGTGGCGATTAATTATTCACTAGGTAAATCAACTCATTTAAAACATAGAGTTAACTTATTTTTTATATTTAAATAAACGCAATACTTATCGCTTAATAAGTATTATATTTGTTTAATTTTATAGGGATTTACCATGAAAAAATTATTAATTGCTTCAACATTGTTAATATCAACGTCAGTATTGGCTGATGCACCAGGAAGCCAAAACTGTGGTTGGGGTAATATGCTTTTTAAAGGACAATCCGGCACTCCTAGCCATGTTCTTGCTGCAACAACCAATAACTCTACCGGTAACAATACTTTTGGTATGACTTTTGGAACAAATGGCTGTTCAACTAAAGGGATATTAACTTACGGCGGCAAAGAAATGATCGATGTAAGCATGATTATGGACGAATTTAGTGAAGACGTTGCCCGTGGTGATGGCGAAGCATTAACTGCCGTTGCTGTTTCATTAGGCGTTGCAGAAGCTGACCGTGCACTTTTTAAAGCGACATTACATAATAACTTCGACGCTATTTTTCCTTCTGAAAACGTAACTACTGAACATGTAGTTAGCACTATGTTTACATTAATGAAAAATGATAAAGAACTGGTTAAATATACTGCATAGTATTTTTAATGTTCGAACAAAGGCTACTAATTGGTAGCCTTTTTTATTGTAATATACTTGGCTCTTTTGGTTTTCATTAATCAAAAAATTTAATACTTCTTACCTGCTAAATATTGATTATGATCGTTAAATCTATTTTATTCCTAATATTAACCTTGCCATTTTTTAGTGTTGCAAGCCATGCCCAAACGTCCGTATCAATTAAAGCGTTGGCACAAAGTGAACAATGGCTTGCGTTACTACATATCAAACCTCAAAAAGGTTCAAGTGATTTACAAAGCTATGTTGATGATAATTCTTTCTTTTTTTCTGATGATGGTGCTACCAACCCAGAGAGCGAATTATTAGCAAGCATTAGTGCATTAAAAAACGATAAAGAAACTCAATGTAAATTCCCTGCACGGACTAAATTATTACTGAGTAATATTGATAATTTGGTAAATGAAGTCAACGATGTTGAATGTACTGAATACAATGCGTGGCAAAAACAATTAAATACTTCCTCTGTGGTGCTGGTTTTTGCTGCTGCACAACTTAACAGCCCTTCTTCAATGTATGGCCACACTTTTTTACGATTTGATCCTGAAAATGTTGAACAAAACTCAACCTATTTATCCTATGCGCTGAACTTTGGTGCAACTGTTTCTGAGGGTGATACAGGTTTTTTGTATGCGGCAAAAGGATTAACCGGTGGCTACCCAGGAAATTTTGCCGCTAATCCATATTTCGAAAAAATAAAGGAATACAACCGTTTAGAAAATAGAGATTTATGGGAATACAAACTTAACTTAACTCAAGATGAAATTAATACAATGCTTGCGCATATGTGGGAATTACAGGGCATAAACTTTGATTATTATTTCTTTGATGAAAATTGCTCTTTTAGATTATTAGAATTACTTGATGTTGCCAGACCTGGATTAAAGTTAGTAGATAACTTTCCTGTCACGACTATCCCTTTAGATACTGTACGTGTAATTGAAAGTGCAGGTTTAGTGGCTGATGTTTTTTATCGAGAATCAATACTAACCGAATTAGAAAGCCAATTAGCGCAATTGTCACAATCAGAACGAGCATTAGTTTTAGCACTGTCAAAAAATGAAAAGTTACTCACATCAAATCAATTCACTGCACTTAAAATAGATAAACAACAGATTATAGTGGATAGTGCTTACCGTTATTTACGGTATCAAAATACATTTAATGGCCGCCAAAAAGAAGTCACAAGAAGGAGCTTTCTGTTATTAAGGCATTTAAATAAAAACACTGTCGATATTAAGAGAAATATTGTTACCCCCACAAGGCCAGATAAAGGACATAAAACCACGATGTGGAGCGCAGGGCTCGGAGAAAGGGATAAACAGCCTTACCTTCAGCTACAATATAGAGCGAGCTATCATGATTTACTAGACCCTTCTAATGGCTATTATTCGGGTATGTCGCTTAACATGGTAAATGCCATCATGAGAGTATATCGTGATGATAAAATTAAATTAGAAAAGGCCGAGCTACTTGATATTGTCTCTTTATCAACAAGAAATGATTTTTTCACTCCGTGGTCTTGGAAGGCGAATGTAAGTATTGAGCAACAATGGACAGCTGGAAAAGATACCTTAGTTACACAGGGCTCTGGTGGAGGTGGTGTTAGTTACCAACCGCTAAATAATAGTCACTTATTTTTATTAGCAACGGCGAGAGTAGAATTTAATAAAAAATTAGATAATTTGGTATCTATCGCACCTGGATTACACATGGGCTTTTTATATCATTGGAATAATTCAAGTTTTCTATTAGAAGCAGAACATTACCAATTTATAGTTGATCAAACAAAACGTAGCCGAGCAAGTATTCAACAAAGCTGGCAAATAACAACAAATGACAGCTTAAGATTTTCAGCAGCTTATCACAAAATTAGTAATAATCAGTTCAGCGAACATAGCTATCAAGAATATAAAATAGAGTACCGCTATTATTTTTAATTTTACCGAGTAACTAACTATGAATATAAACTATAAGTAGATCATTAACAGGTAAACCCTAAATTCATCGCATCTAATAACTTTAACCACAAACCACGTTTGCCATTGTTGTGATCGGCTTTAACCAACGCATTTTGAGTAAAGCGTACACCAAACCAACGAAAAGGCTCAGGAGCCCATGGCATAGGTTTTTTAGTCACAAATTGCATTTTAATAATATCGCTAGGTTGATAGCCTAGCAATTCAATACCAATGCGCGCACCAAAACGTGACGCACCAACTCCCAACCCAGTGTAGCCAACAGCCCAGGCAACTCGGCCATTTAAGGTTACGCCCGGCACCATACAAAAACGGGTTGAAGTGGCAATAATGCCGCTCCATCTATGGCTAAATTTAATACCTTTTAGCGATGGAAACGTTTCGAAAAACTCTTTTGATAGTTGTTCAAAGCGCTCGGGGATGTCTGCACAGGCAGCAAAGTTTGTGTTTTTATTATAATAATAACGTACAGCACCACCACCGCCCCACGTAATACGGTTATCTTGGGTAACGCGATAATAATGAAACATGTTAGCGTGGTTACCAATAGCATGACGACTTTTGTGCCAACCAAGGTTATCCAGTTGTTCAGAGGTTAGTGGCTCTGTCGCTATTTGATAATCCCAAACCGGAATCGTCGTGCGATTAACCGCCTTTAACGGATTATGGTAGCCATTGGTTGCCATCAGCACTTTATTACTGGTGATAGTGTAATCTAAACAACGCGAAAGCATTTTGTCATTACCACGTGGCTGACAGTCGTTTAACGGGGTGTTTTCAAAAATTCGCACTCCTAATTCAAGTAATACTCGCTTTAAACCCCAACAAACTCGTGCGGGATCAATAATGCCGTTTTGATTGCCTTTAAACCAAAGCCCAGCCAAATAAGTAGGAGAGTTTACTTGGGCCTGCATTTCTTCTTTATTGAAGAAAACAACATCTTCGCCAGCCGCTTTTTCTGCTTGATACTGTTTTTTTAACTCGTCAACTGAATGTTGATTAGTCGCTACTTCGGTTTCGCCAACGGGCTCATAACGAGCATCTATGTCATAGCGTTTAAGTGTATCAAGTAATTCGGTCATATTTTGCTGACCTAATTCGTATAATTTATCCGCCTCACCAGGAAAATGATGATCTGTGTTAGTTTCGCCATGCGCCAAACTTGAGTTAATAAAACCACCGTTACGGCCTGAGGAGCCATCAGCAATAAAGGTTTTTTCGATAAGAATAATAGTCGTTTCTGGGCAGCGTTCTTTCACCTGTAATGCCGCCCATAAACCAGTAAAGCCACCGCCAACAATTAATAACTCACAATTTTCATCTTGTAAAATCGCGGGTAGAACGTCAGGACGAACATCACTTTGATCATGCCAAAGTGGACAATATTTTGAATCGTTAAGTGCTGTTAGGTGTTGTTGCATGCTCTTCTCACTACTTGTTAACTTTTTTATCGAGATAGGTTTTATTTGGGCTATTTAATATACCAGCCCCAAGGCTCTTCACTGGTAAAGCGCGTAATTTGCTTCGTTTCTAGGTAATTATTAAGTCCCCATTTACCTAACTCCCTACCAATGCCTGATTGTTTATAACCACCCCAAGGTGCTTCAACAAAAGTAGGTTGCGAGCAATTAACCCAAACAATACCCGCCCGAAATGCTTTAGCAACACGTTCACAACGTGCCAGATCTTTTGACATTACCGCGGCAGCTAAACCAAAACGAGAGTTGTTGGCCATGGTAATAGCCTGTTGTTCTGTTTTAAAGGGTTTTACGCACACCACAGGACCAAAAATTTCTTCTTGCCAAATCCAACTGTCTTCAGTCATATCGGTTAGAATTGTGGGTTCAAGGTAGTAACCCTTTGGTAGATGTTCAGGTTTTTTTCCACCTGAGACTAAAGTAGCGCCGTCATTAATACCACGAGAAATAGCCGCTAACACTTTGTCATGTTGATCTTCATTCACTAATGGGCCAAGCAGTACTCCCGCTTTATTGCCTTCGCCTATGGTAATTTTTTTAGCCTCTGCAATTAAACGTTCAAGCAGTTTTGGATATAGTGCTTCTGCCACTAAAACCCTTGATGTTGCCGAACACACTTGCCCTTGATTCCAAAAAATACCAAACATGATCCACTCAACGGCTTTATCAATATCAGTATCTTCAAAGATTACTAATGGTGATTTGCCGCCAAGCTCTAAACTAATATTTTTAATGTTATTAGCCGCCATAGCCATTATTTTGGAGCCAGTAGGTACAGAACCAGTAAAGGCTAACTTATCAACATCTTTATGCTCTACTAATGCTTGGCCTGCATCCGCGCCTAACCCCGTTACTATATTAAGAACGCCATCAGGTAAACCCGCTTCAATGGCTACTTCGGCTAATGCTAGCGCAGTTAAGGGGGTTATTTCTGAAGGTTTCAACACCATAGTACAACCTGCAGCAAGTGCTGGTGCCACTTTCCATGCGGCCATTAACATAGGAAAATTCCATGGAATAATTGCCCCTGCAACCCCTAAAGCTTCTTTGCTTGCAGTAGCGTTAAAATCGGGCTCAGCAAGGGGAATAACTTCTGTTGAGTTATCATCTAATTCAGCAGCTAACTTGGCATAAAACTCGAAAGTGCCAGCAGTATCTTCAATATCCCATTTCGCTTCTGGGTAAGGTTTACCATTATCAAGTACTTCAAGTTTTGCTAATTCATCAATGCGGCTATTAATAATGCCAGCCATTTTTTGCAGGTATTCGCCCCGTTGTGCACCCGTCATTTTTGGCCATGGACCATGATCAAAAGCGGCACGCGCAGCACGCACAGCAAGGTCAATATCTTGTGCATTACCGGCAGAAACGTCAGTGATAGTTTGCTCGGTGGCAGGGTTTATCGTTGCAAACGTTTGTTCGCTAAGCGCTTTCTGCCATTGCCCATTAATATAAAACCCTCTGCCTTGATTTTTTTGAGAATCAGTCATCTTCATTGCCTTTATAATCATTTAGTTATTGTGCTATTAGCGCTATTTAATTTGGGTAAAGTAAATGCTTACCTTGTCTTCAATTTGCCATGCACAGCGTGTTCCTTGCGGAATAAATAGTGCGTCGCCAGTTTTAAAATGATGTGCAACCCCCATCTCATCGGTGCAAATAAGACTACCGTTATTTATAAAGATAAACTCATGATACGGAAAATCAATTAACCCCGTAGTAAGTGCATTACTTTGCCAAACACCCGCGGTAAAACCTTGGTCGTTATTTTGATACAGTACTTTTTTGCGATGACCATCAGACGTTTTTTGCCATGGAATGCAGCTACTTTCACTAATATAAATAACATTTTCTATGACTGGGCTGTCAGGTGTTTCTTGTGGCTCATAAATGACATAAAACTTGCGTAAATATCCCTGTTGATGCCACTGACAATCATACCCCTGAGGGATAACAAAGCTTTCACCTGCCATGATGGTTTCAATTTTACCTGTATTATTATTTTTGATTTCAACCGCACCTTCAATGATGGTCATAAACTCATCACAAGCATAAGGCGCCGCAGTTTCAACCATGTCTGTGGTATCCCAAACACCAATGTAAAGACCAAGCGCTTCATCTTCAAAATAACTGTGAGTATGTTGCTTTGGTAATATTGACTCGAACATACATTCTTCAAGTTCGTCAGCCATTTCACCAAAACCTTCAGGGTTTTGACTTAACTTTATGATCTTCATTTCTGACATGTTTATATTTCTTATTTTTTAATAAAACAATTTAATTATGTTGTAGGTGTTTATCTTGCAGCCATTTTGTTCAAGTTCAAGAAAAATGCACGGAGCTGACGCTAGTCAGTGAGTACAATTGACGCTGAAATTGGTCAAAATGGCAATAAGATAAACTTCTACTAGCTAGGGAAGGCAAACGATATACCTTCACGTATACCACTTGAAGGCCAGCGTTGGGTAATAGTTTTACGCTTTGTATAAAAACGCACGCCATCTGGGCCATAAGCGTGTAAATCACCAAACAATGAACGCTTCCAACCACCAAAACTATGATAAGCCACAGGCACAGGTAATGGTACATTGATACCTACCATCCCTACTTCAATATTATCAGAGAAATAACGCGCCGCTTCACCATCCCGCGTAAATATACAGGTGCCGTTACCATATTCGTGATCGTTAATTAACTGCATTGCATCTTGCATCGTTTTAACGCGTAGTACTTGTAATACTGGACCAAAAATCTCTGCTTGATAACTAACCATGTCAGCAGTGACATGATCAATTAAGGTTGCACCAACAAAATAGCCATTTTCAAAGCCTTCAACAGTAGGGTTACGACCATCAACCACTACACTAGCACCTTGCTCTTCAGCGCTGCTAATAAAACCACACACTTTTTCTTGATGTGCTTTAGTGATCACTGGGCCAAAATCATTACTAGCATTACTGTGTTCTCCAACCGTTAGCCCTTTCATACCTTCAGTCATTTTAGCCACTAAAGCATCGCCGGCTTCATCGCCGACAGTAACCGCAACTGAAAGTGCCATACAACGTTCGCCAGATGAACCAAATGCAGCACCTAGTAATTGATTTACCGTGTTATCCATATCAGCATCAGGCATAACAATCGCATGATTTTTAGCACCACCTAAGGCTTGGCAGCGCTTGCCATTAGCATTCGCTGTTGCATAAATATACTCGGCAATGGGTGTTGAGCCAACAAAACTAACCGCTTTAATTCGTTGATCATTAAGTAGTGTATCTACCGCTTCTTTATCACCATTAACAACGTTCATTACGCCATCAGGCAGTCCAGCCTCTTTAAGCAACTGGGCAATATATAATGTTGAACTTGGATCACGTTCTGAAGGTTTAAGAATAAAAGTGTTACCGCAAACAATAGCCAGTGGAAACATCCACATAGGTACCATGGCAGGGAAATTAAATGGAGTGATACCGGCAACGACACCCAGTGGCTGAAATTCACTCCAAGAATCAATGTTAGGGCCAACATTTTTGCTGTGCTCGCCTTTTAATAATTCGGGTGCACCGCAAGCGTATTCAACATTTTCAATGCCGCGCTGTAATTCACCAGCTGCGTCGTGAGAAATTTTACCGTGTTCCTCGCCAATTAAACGACAAATTTTATCACTGTTTTGTTCTAATAATTCTTTAAAACGAAACATAACACGCGCTCGTTTAATAGGTGGTGTATTACGCCATGCTGGAAATGCAGCTTGTGCCGCACTAATCGCTTGTTCGACTGTTTTTTTGCTAGCAAGCGCTACTTTTTTAGTGGCTTCACCAGTCGCTGGGTTAAATACATCTTGGCTGCGGCTATCGCTATTTATACTGGTATCTGTTATTTCACCATTAATTAAATGGCCGATTATTTGTACTTGTGTCATGTTCGTTCCTATAAATTGTAAAATTTTTTTATTTAATCTCGTTAATCGTTTCGCCTAAGGCGTTCATTAAACTATCTATTTCTGATAATGCACTGGTAAAGGGCAAACCTAGCTGAATTGTGTCGCCGCCGTAACGTACGTAAAAACCCTTTTGCCACATTTTCATCGCTATTTCATAAGGTCGTTTACCAGGTTCAGCTTTCCCTTGTTCAGCGCCAAAAGCTTCAATGGTAATGCCGCCCGCTAAACCATAGTTACGAATGCCGCTAATATTGGAGCAGCCTTTCAAGCCATGTAATGCTTCTTGGAAATAAGGGGCGATAGTTTTCACGCGCTCCGGTAAGTTTTCTTTCGCTAATATATCAAGTGATGCTAATGCCGCTGCACAGGCAATAGGGTGTGCTGAGTAAGTATATCCATGCGGTAGCTCTAACATATACTCTGGACCGCCAGCCTCCATATAAGTGTCATAAATTTCTTGTTTGGCAATAACCGCGCCCATAGGAATAACACCATTGGTTAACTGCTTTGCTACTGTCATTAAGTCAGGTACAACACCAAATTCTTCTGAGCCTGTATTTGAACCCATGCGGCCAAAAGCGGTGATAACTTCATCAAAAATAAGTAAAATATTGTGCTTAGTGCATATTTCGCGTAATCGTTTTAAATAGCCTTTAGGCGGTGGAATAACACCTGCTGAGCCTGCAAGTGGTTCAACAATAACAGCGGCAATGGTAGAAGCATCATAAAGTGCCACCATTTCTTCCAATTCATCGGCTAAATAGGCCCCTTTACTTGGCAGCCCCTGAACATATTCATTGCCACTGATCATGGTATGTGACAAATGACAGGCTTCAATACCTTGGCCGAAGATAGCCCGGTTTGGACTTAAACCGCCAACACTGATACCGCCATAGTTAACACCGTGATACCCTTTTGAGCGACCAATAAAACGGGTTTTACTTGCTTGGCCTTTTTTACGCCAGTAACCACGGGCAATTTTCAACGCTGTTTCAACAGACTCTGAGCCTGAGCCAGTAAAAAATACGCGGTTTAAGCCTTCCGGCATTAACTCGGTAATGCGATGCGCAAGTTCAAATGATTTGGTATGACCATACTGAAATGCCGGCGAATAATCTAAAGTAGCCGCTTGTTTACTGATAGCCTCAGTTATTTCAGGACGAGCATGACCAACGCCACAGGTCCATAGACCTGAAAGACCATCAAATATTTGTCTCCCGTCGGCATCGGTATAATAATTACCCTTTGCTGACATAATAATACGGGGATCTTTTTTAAATTCACGGTTGCTAGTAAAAGGCATCCAGTGAGCATCAAGTTGTGCTTGGCTTAAGCCATGTGTGTTGTTAGTCATATTATTATCTCAACAAGGGTGTATGTAGGTTTTGCATTTGCTTGATGTCATTATCAATGATTTAATAGGTTATTAAATCATTACTTATTAAAGTTAAGGTAAGTAAATAGTTACCTATTATTCAACAGACTCATGAAAAATGGGAGGCATGACAAAATGAAAAAAAATAAAACACTGTTACCCAGGCAATTAGGTGATGCGCATATTCGTTTGCTGCGTATTTATAAAGTGGTGATTGAAGCAGGTGGCTTTGCTGCTGCTGAAGTTGATTTAGCCATTAGTCGTCCGGCAATTAGTTTGGCGATAGCTGAGTTAGAGTCTTTGTTAAACATGAAGTTGTGTCATCGAGGCCGTTCTGGTTTTTCAGTAACCCCACAAGGTGAAGAAGTTTATCAATCGGCATTACAACTTTTAGGAAGCATTGAAAATTTTCGCTCCCAAATGAATGCGATTAATACTGATTTGATTGGTGAATTAAACATTGGTATTACTGATAATCTAGTAACCAGTGAGCAAATGCGTATTACTCGTTCGCTAAGTGCCTTAAAACACCGAGCACCTGACGTCATTATTAATATACGAATGATTCCACCCAATGATATTGAATCAGCCGTATTAAGTGGCAAATTACATATTGGCGTGGTGCCCGAGTTTCGCACTTTGCCAGGGTTAAACTACCTACCCTTGTACAAGGAGCAATCGTTATTATATTGCAGTGAGCAACACCCCTTATTTAAACAAGACATTGACGTGATCAGTGACGAAGCGCTGTTACTTTATGATGCAGTAGTGCCAAGTTATCCGCAGTCTAGTGAGATAAAGCAACAACAGAAAAAATTACATGCAACAGCAAGTTCAACAGATCGAGAAGGCATCGCTTTTTTAATTTTAACGGGCCGTTTCATTGGCTTTTTACCCACTCATTTTGCTAAGCGTTGGCATGCACAAGATAAAATGCGCACCATTGAAGCTCACGGTCGTTACTTTCATACCAACTTTTCCGCGATTACTAGCAAAGGCGCTCGTAGTCATTTAATTTTAGATGCCTATATTGAAGAATTACAAAAAACTTAGCCGTAATTATTTATTAATCATTATTTGCTACTTGATGAATATGTACATCGCGTTGTGGGAACGGAATAGTAATGTTCGCTTCATCTAAGGCAGAGTATATAGCGGCATAAGCTTTATATTTAGTCGCATACAAATTCACCGTAGGCGTCCATAAGCGAATAGCAATGGTAATGGCACTATCTGAAAACTCATCAATACCTACTTGTAATTTTTTGTTTTCACCAACAATGCCCAATGACAATACCGTTTCTTCTAACAACTTGGTCGCTTCTAATGGATTGTGATTGTATGAAATACCAACCTTTAATTCGAGTAAAGAATCATGTTTTGAATTATGAAGAATTTCACCAACTATGTGCTTATTAGGAATAGTGATAGTGACTCCATCTTCATTTTTTAACAACGTATAAGCAAGAAGTACTTCTTCAACAACACCGGTAACACCCTGCACCGAAATAGTATCGCCAACGACGAAAGGTCTAATAAGAATAATATTAAAACCAGCAGCATAGTTAGCCAATAAGCCTTGCAATGCTAAGCCTGCACCTAAAGAAATTGCACCAATAGCAGCAATAAATGGCGTGACACTGATACCTAGTTTACCCAGCGAAATAATAGTGATCATTATCACTATTAACATTTTTGTAGTGCTTGCTAAAAACTGACTTAGCGTAATATCCAACTCATGTCGCTGACATAACCGTAAAACAAAATTAGATATTTTTCCCGCGAGAATATAACCAATAATAAAAATGATTAATGCGCCAATTAATTGGAAACTATAATTGGTAAAAAAATCTATAACTATATTATATATATTAGCGACTTGGTCTATTTCTGCTTTTAATAAATTAGCCGGATTAATCGCTTCACTGACTTTTTCTATTTTATTTGTTGCGGGGGTCTCGAACATTGTTATTCCTTATTAATATCGACGAATAAGCAGAGGATAACAGATTGTAAAAAAATGTTACCTTTTAAGATGAAATTTTAATTTTTACTGTTGAAAAGTGCATTTAAAGCACCATATTTACTCTTCCAACATTTGATTGTTTTTTATTCGTTAACGTTCAAGGCAAAACCATGTCGCATGCATTAGAAATTAAGTCACTAAAAAAAACCTACAAAGGTGGTTTTCAAGCTCTTAAAAGTATTGATTTAACCGTAGAAAAAGGCGATTTTTTTGCTTTGCTTGGTCCCAATGGTGCTGGTAAATCTACCACGATAGGCGTGATAACCTCTTTGGTAAATAAAAGCCAAGGTCAGGTAAAAGTGTTTGGTTATGACATAGACACCGACTTAGAAAAAGCGAAGAGCTTTATTGGTTTAGTACCACAAGAGTTCAACTTCAACCAGTTTGAACCCTTAATGAACATTTTGGTAAATCAAGCCGGCTATTACGGTGTTGAGCGTAAAGTGGCCATTGAACGTGCCGAAAAATATTTAAAACAATTAGAGTTGTGGGATAAACGCGATGATGCTGGGCGTATGTTATCTGGCGGGATGAAACGCCGATTAATGATAGCGCGTGCTTTAATGCATGAACCACAAATACTAATTTTAGATGAACCCACCGCTGGTGTTGATATTGAAGTGCGTCGTTCAATGTGGGATTTTTTACGCAAGCTAAACAGCGAAGGGATTACCATCATTCTAACGACCCACTATTTAGAAGAAGCAGAAATGCTATGTAGAAACATTGCTATTATTAATGGTGGCGAAATTGTTGAAAACACCAGTATGAAAGCATTATTAGCGCAACTTGATGGTGAAACTTTCGTTTTAGATTTATCACCTAATGACAAAAACATTACCTTAAATGAAACAACATATAGAGTGATTGATGATCATACCTTAGAAGTTGATTTGAACAAAAATCAAAATCTAAATCATGTTTTTACACAATTAACTGAGCAAGGTATTAACGTATTGAGCATGCGAAATAAAAGTAATCGCCTAGAAGCCTTATTTGTTAACCTAATATCGAATAAAGAACCAAATAAAAAGTCTGATAAAAAATTAAACAAGGAGGTTAACTAAGATGAATAACGCCATTGCCTTAAAAAGTATTTTAACGAAAGAAACGCAACGTTTTTTACGTATTTGGGTTCAAACCTTAGTGCCGCCTGCTATTACTATTAGCTTATATTTTGTTATTTTTGGGTCTTTAATAGGCTCTCGTATTGGCCAAATGGGCGGCTTTGATTACATGTCGTTTATTGTACCCGGTTTGATAATGATGACTGTTATTACTAACTCATATTCAAACGTAGCCTCGTCTTTTTTTAGTGCTAAATGGCAGCGTAACATTGAAGAAATGCTAGTTGCACCCGTACCAAATTGGGTAATCGTTGCTGGTTATGTTGGCGGTGGTATGGCACGTGGTATTTTAGTGGGCTTAATTGTTACCTTGGTTTCATTGTTGTTTGTTGATATTAAAATTCATAACATATGGGTGATTATAGCCACGGTATCGTTAACCTCGGCAACATTCGCTTTGGGTGGGTTGATTAATGCTATTTTTGCCAATAGTTTTGATGATATATCTATCATTCCTACATTTGTATTAACACCATTGACCTACCTTGGTGGGGTATTTTACTCTATTAGTTTGTTGCCTGAGTTTTGGCAAGGAGTATCACAAATTAATCCTATTGTTTATATGGTTAATGCTTTTCGATACGGATTTTTAGGTATTTCTGATGTTAATATTGTCACTGCCTTTTTAGTCATTGGCTTTTTTATTGCCACCTTATTTACTATTGCCATGGTATTAATCAGTAAAGGTATAGGATTGAGATCTTAATGGAGGTTACTATGGTTGAAAAAAAAGTAGTTGAACAAAACAACGCGTTGGGTGATTCTAAAGCAATTATCACCAATCAAACGGGTATTCATGAAAAGCTAAATGAAGTGGTAGTAAAGCATTTATCACATCCTTTTAAAAAGCCTTATCAGGTGCATACCCAGCAAGCTTTTCAGGAAATGGATACCTTAGTACAAGCATTTTTGCAGGCTAACCCTACTGGGGAGATTATTTTAGATGCTTGCTGTGGCGTTGGTCAAAGTAGTCGAATTTTAGCACAGCAAAATCCACAAGCACTCGTTATTGGTGTTGATAAATCGGCCCACAGAATTAACCGAAACGTTGAAGGTTTTGCACAAGAAAACGGCTACCATGCACAAAATTATCATCTTGTGCGTGCTGATCTAAATGACTTTTATCGCTTGGTGAAAGCGGCTAATTGGCCTGTGACTAAACATTATATTCTCTACCCTAATCCTTGGCCTAAATCGAAACATTTACAACGTCGCTGGCACGGCAGTGCGGTGTTTCCACAAATGATAAGCATTGGTGGCACCTTAATATTACGCAGTAATTGGCGCTTGTATTTAGAAGAGTTTCAACAAGCGGCAAAACAAATGGCCTTGCATGGAGAGCTTTCTCAAGTTAACGTAGCAGTTGAACAAGCACTGACACCTTTTGAAGCTAAATACCAAGCCAGTGGCCAAGTATGTTGGCAGTTAACCTTAAACAAGTAGTAAGTAGCAAGTAAAAATGACGACACCTAAACGTACGGCACAAGCAACTAATGAATCTTTGCATAGAATATTTACTGTTGCCGAAGCGCCAGATTCCACTTTAGGGCGTATTGAACAAGAAATATCGCAAAATTTAGCCGGCTTTCTCAATGATCATATTGTTGCCAGTAAAAATGCCTTAAGTGATATTGAACAAGACTTTATTAGTGCAAAAATTCCTGAGCAGCCTGAATTTGTGTCTGATCATATGCGTCACTTACTTGATAAATTAGTAGCGCACTCTGTACATACTGCTAGCCCGAGCTTTATCGGTCATATGACCTCGGCATTACCCGCCTTTATTTTACCCTTGTCTAAGTTAATGGTTGGTTTAAATCAAAACCTAGTCAAAGTAGAAACTTCAAAAGCATTTACGCCACTCGAGCGACAAGTATCAGGTATGATGCATAACTTGGTTTATCAAGGAAATGATGCTTTTTACCAACAATGGTTACATAGCGCTAATCATTCGTTAGGCGCTTTTTGTTCTGGTGGTACCGTCGCTAATATTACCGCTTTGTGGGTGGCTCGAAATAAGTTACTTAAAGCCGATGGTAACTTTTCTGGTATCAGCCGTGCAGGTTTATTTAGTGCATTACAGCACTACGGTTATCAAGGTTTGGTGATTTTAGTATCAGAACGTGGTCATTATTCATTAAAAAAATCGGCTGATATTCTCGGCATTGGTCAAGACAGCGTTATTGCTATTCCAACCGATGAATATAATAAAATAGATTGTCAAAAACTGGCGCAAAAATGCCAAGAGCTAACAGAACAAAATATTAAAGTACTGTCGATTGTTGGTATAGCTGGTACGACCGAAACAGGTAACATTGACCCTTTAAATGAAATGGCGGATATTGCTGAGCAGTACCAATGTCATTTTCATGTTGATGCTGCCTGGGGTGGTGCTACATTATTATCCAATAAACACCGCTATTTACTTAACGGCATTGAACGTGCCGATTCAGTAACCATTGATGCCCATAAACAAATGTACTTACCTATGGGCGCTGGCGTGGTGTTATTTAAAGACCCTTCTGCGGTGGCTGATATTGAACATCACGCCGAATATATTTTGCGCAAAGGCTCAAAAGATCTAGGTAGTCACACTTTAGAAGGCTCTCGTTCGGGTATGGCTATGCTAGTGTACGCTAGCTTGCATATTATTAGCCGCCCTGGCTATGAAATGTTAATTAATCAAGCAATAGAAAAAGCAGAATATTTTGCCAGTATTATTAATCTTCATGAAGATTTTGAATTAATCACTGAGCCTGAATTGTGTCTATTAACCTACCGTTATGTGCCTAAAACAGTACAAACGTTTCTCGCAAAGAGTAGCGTCAACCGTGACAACAAAGCACAAGATGAAATAAATTTATTATTAGGACAACTTACTAAGTTTATTCAAAAGCGCCAACGAGAAGATGGCCGTTCGTTTGTTTCACGTACACGTATTGAAGTGGCACGTTACGGGGGTGAAAAAGTGATTGTTTTTCGCGTGGTACTTGCCAACCCATTAACCAATAAAGAGATCCTTCACGATATTTTAGCCGAGCAATGCTTACTTGCACAAGAAAGTGAACGTTATTTGCCGCAACTATTAGCATTATCAAGCGAACGATAACAAAAAAGAGCACACAGACAGAGCACTCTTTATTTCATTTAAAAATTAGCCGGAGTTGTTGAACTCACTATTTTACATGCTTGCTTTGAAATATTTCTAAAGCGGTGGGGTTTATTATTATCAAAGTAATAACTGTCGCCTTGTCTTAGTTGATAAACTTCTTCTCCAACGGTTAGTTCAATTTCTCCTTCGAGAATATAACCACCTTCTTCAGCGTCATTTTGTAACATTTCGGTGCCCGTGTCTGCACCAATTGCGTAGGATTCAATCAGAAAGGTCATTTGTCTGCGCGGAAATGACTTTCCGACTAACAGCATTTTTATGTCGCCAGAGCCAATATCCATCAGCTCTTCTGAGGTATAAACCACTTGTTGATTTTTTTCAATATTACTGTCGTTTGCAAAGAACTCCACCAAAGAAATAGGAATACCGTTGAGCACTTTCTTCAATGAACTAATAGATGGGCTAACACTATTTTTTTCAATCATAGAAATAGTACTATTGGTTACCCCTGCCCTTTTGGCTAGCTCACGTTGTGAAAGGTTTCTGATTAATCTAATCGACTTAAGCCTGGCACCTACATCCACTGTTATCCCCTATTTCAATACTACACTAACATCATTTTTGTATTTAATATTATATAACAACCCCTTGGCTTAAGTCATTATTTACGCTACCATCGTTTGATATATTTTACGTTGATTTATATATTTTACACCTTAATTACTAAATTATTAACTAAAACTTTTTTATTACCTTATAAGAAGCTTATCATGACCGTTATTCATACAGAGAAATATCCACACTCTTATTATTTCGCATCATTAAATTATCAACAAACGTATCCCGCTCTTACTGATGCTATCAATGCTGATGTATGTATTATTGGGGGTGGCTTCACTGGTATTGCTAGCGCAATTGAATTAATCGAACGAGGTTATAAAGTAGTGGTACTTGAAGCGCATGACATTGGTTGGGGTGCATCTGGGCGTAATGGTGGGCAATTAATCCGAGGCATAGGACATGAACTAGAAGATTTTAAAAAGAATATAGGCCAGCAAGGTATTGATGCTATTTCATCCATGGGAGTTGAAGCTAACCAGATTGTTATTGATCGCGTCAAAAAATATCGAATTGATTGCGACCTAACAATGGGCTATTGCGATTTAGCCGCTAAACAAAAACACATGAATGTTTTAGAACAAGACAGTAAGAGGTTAAACAACAGTGACTACGCATTTGACGTAAAAATGCTAGACAAAACGGCACTTAAACAACAGGTAATTGGCTCAGATAGTTTTATCGGTGGTATGATTGATATGGGTAGTGGTCATTTACACCCCTTAAACCTTTGTACGGGTGAAGCCGCCGCCGCAAGTAATTTAGGCGCTGAAATATTTACCCGCTCTGCCGTCACCGATGTTATTCCAGGAGAAGTAGTTACGGTTAATACCACACATGGGCAAGTAAAAGCTAAACAAGTCATTTTGGCTGGTAATGCCTATATAGGCGACTTAGCGCCAAAAAAACTACCAAACATCACCAATAAAATACTCGCCGCAGGGAGTTATATTATTGCAACTGAGCCACTTAGCGAAGAGGTACACAAACAACTATTACCGGGTAATCATGCTGTTTGTGATATGAAAATTGATCTAGATTATTTTCGTCTTTCCGCAGATAAGCGCTTATTATTTGGTGGGATGTGTAATTACTCAGGTCGTGATCCTAAAGATATTCAAGCTGCTCTTTATCCAAAGATGTTGAAAGTATTTCCTGAGCTTGCTGATATCAATATTGACTATCAATGGGGTGGTAAAATTGGCATCGGTGCTAATCGGCTACCGCAAATAGGCCGCTTAGCAAATAATATTTTTTACGCACAGGCCTACTCAGGGCATGGCGTTAATGTAACCCATATGGCAGCTAAATTATTAGCAGAAACAATACATGGCGAATCGGACCGCATTAAATACTTCGAACAAGTGAAACATTTCGCTTTTCCTGGTGGTAAATATTTACGTTCACCACTATTAGCACTCGGCATGTTGTATCACAAAATGTTAGACCAATGGTAATTAAGCGCGCTTTATGCTCAGGTAAAGTGGTCATTAAAGACGGCGGTCATAACAGGTCAGTTTTGAGGTTATCTTAAACAGCAATACTGTTTATTCATCGCCTAAATAACCTTATTATTGAAAAATAACTTAATATCGGGCTAAAGGTAAGTTTAAAATCCTCCATAAGGGGGATGTATCTAACCGTGTATAACGGCTAAGATAAACTACATATAAAAAGATAAATAGAGTGGAGAGTAGTACTTTGTTAAATAAAATTATAACGAATGAATTACCTGAAAGTACTGTGCTGCCTTTATCCTCATTGAGTAAAATAGCCACTCATCCACTCCGTGAAAAGCTTTATAACGAATTGCACAATAGACCTTTTCAATCAATCTCTACGCCTGCACAACTCACCCATATTGCTATTCAACATCATGGAAAATTAAAACAACAAGAACATGAGTTTATCTCATTATTGTTTAACATGTTTCAAGTGAATACGCCTACTGAGTCAATGCCATGTTTTTCACAAGATTTTGGTTTGTTCACCCTACGTTGGGAACGTCATTTAGAATATTCCACCTATACGTTTTTTCACCAAGCGCCATTAACAGATCAACCTTTTGTTAAAAATGCTATCGATTATGTTCCTAGTAATTGGTTTGAGAAAATGCCCGGTCAAGTCATC
>Ga0105358_10000437_pt1 | contig 20751 bp, 16 predicted proteins | sample GOMGulsemesocosm_5_FD_83509 | JGI IMG/M metagenome (GOLD analysis project Ga0105358, IMG submission 83509) | Methane-oxidizing microbial communities from mesocosms in the Gulf of Mexico - GOM15C Gulf of Mexico | ecosystem: Environmental > Aquatic > Marine > Cold seeps | place: Gulf of Mexico... | reverse complement strand
TTCTAATGTACTTACAATATCTCCATTCACAGGAGTATCACCTAGATATGCTCGAATATTCTCTTCAAAAACTTCGTTTTTTATATGCCCTCTTGAGTCCTTAAGAAGTTTATTAACAAACTCTTTTGCATTTACAAGAGCAACATAAGACTGAGGAACTTCAGGCATAGGGGGCATGCCAAAAAATTCAATAAATGTTAACTTAGCCTCATTTGTTTTAGTTATTGAGTTCCACAAACTCATTAACTCACTTCTACCTAAAGGGGTTACAGAAAAAGAATGAAAAAGTTCTGTAATTTCTATTTCCCTTTCAATGATTTCAAATGATGCTTTGATTTCTCGCTCAGCACCATACGTACCACTAGTACAATAATAAATTTCTAATGATGGAAGTTTATTTTTAACCTTCTTTAAATTATTTAGAATGACATTAAATATCTCTAATGCTTCTAAATTTAACTCTCCGTTAGGAAGTTTGGGGGCTAATGATAATAAATCCTTTATACCTAAAGCATAGTTAGCTATTTCTTCTTTCTTAAAAGATTCGCCACTTTTTATTTGAGTTAATATTAATTTAGTTTCTATCGATGTTTTATGAGATGAAAATATTTCTTCAGCATCACCCTTTTTTAAAACCAACTCCCCGTCTATTATAAAAGCAATTCCATCAATCGATGCGTCATCATCTTTAGTGGTTACACTAGCAGGATTAAAGCGCCCAAGGTAACTTTGAGAAACTATACAATAATTACAAAATTACTCGAATAATTTACTTTCTCCTTCATTAAACTCAAAATTATTTGAAAGTTCTTCTACATTCTTTTTAAGAATTATATGCATAAATGTTCCATATTTTAGTAACCTCTCGTATTGCTAACGACCAAATAAGCGGCAGGAAAACGCGCCCCACGAACCTTTAAACCAGCAAAAAAATTTGAGTAGCGTTTTCCTGTCCGCTTGATTTTTTTGTTATGTTTGAACGCTAACCGAGACTTAATAATGACAGAAATAGAACAACAATTAGTTAAATTGCAAAACTTACACGCTGAAACAAATATTGAGTGCGGAGCTTTGGGTGCAATTTTACAAAATAATGGAGTTCAGATTACCGAAGCGCAAGAAATTTTTGATAGTTGCGCTTTATTAGCTATGGCTATAACTGATTTACTTAATAAATTAGAAACATAACTATATTATTAACAGGCACATTCGCCCTGATATTCTACGGTATTCGCCGATAAATCGGGCAGATTTGCCTGCTATCCAATTTATCCTGTCAGATTGCCCTGATAAGTGATATTAACCGCTTAACCGGGCAAGCAACAAAAAAAACATTCAAAGTATAGTTAATTTCTTCACATATACTAGGAAGTTTTTAGTCTATCAAATCATCCTAAATATTTCTCAGCACCCAATGCAGCCATACAGCCTGCTCTCTTTTAGTTTGCTTTTGGTTTATTTGGCTTTTTAAATCGCATTTTCCGGCGCGTTGGCAGGGATTTTTAGTCGCGTTATCGTGGCGCAAGGTGCTTATAACTCCCTTTGCGGATATTAAAAAAAGCCAATTCAGGCAAACTCATTAATATACCCACCATGCCCTTTTTTAAATTTTCCCCTGAATCAAATGGCCAAGTAAAACCGCCATAAATTCCTATACTGGCTGCTGCGATTAAATTGAAGCTACCCAATAGTGGGCGCGACCATACTTGATCATGGGTAAAAAATAGAAAGGGGGCATCTAGCTGATTAAACTTATAGTCTTGAGCGCTCAGGGTGTTAAATTCTCTTAGGTAGACGCGTAGATTATTTTCTTGAGCGTACATTTGCTCTAATTGTTGCTCGCGAAAAGAAGCTAAAACTTGTTGCTTGTGTGGCTCTGCTATATCCGCAAAGGATAAATAGGGAATAAAGGCGGCAGGGTCTTTTTTTATAAGCTTTAGTAAGTTAGTTAATGGCTCGGCATCGACTTGAGCATTTTGGATGGCTGTAAAAATTTCAGTCACGCAGTTGTGCGTAAATAAGTGATAGGGATACAGTGTTTGCATCTGCTGAGTGAGACTTTCTTGATAGCCTATTAGTCTGGTTCTTGCCGTATCTCTTGCTTGTGGGCTTAACGTTGGTAATAGATGCTCGGGCAGCGGTATGGATTTTGACGGTAATCTCTGTTCGCCGCTGATTCTAATTTCTTGCTGCTTATTTAATCCACGCTCGCGTTCATAATAGTAATTACTTAATCTTTCAAAGTGGCTGTAGTCTTTTTCAGTAAGGGTTTGCTGCTTAAAGAGTTGCTGTTTTATTTCCGTCATAGCGCTTAAGGCATCTTGCCGCTGTGTTTTAAAGACGCTTTCATAGTTCTCTATTTCAGCATAAGCAATGCTCGGGCTGTCGTTCATATAAGTATCCAGTAAAACCCAGTGACCTGAGCTAATCGAATAAGAGAGGCTGATAATGCGTGCGTACAGTATTAAGGCCGCATTGCCCCAATCAGATCGTTGTGAGTTTAATAAATTGCCTAAGTCGGCGATTAAACTATTTTGCAATTGAGTTAATTTTTCGATTTCTGCATCAGAGAGTAAGAATAATTTATGTTCGGGAGAAAAGTAGTGAGCTTCGTTTAGGGGGGCGTTATTTTCTAAGGTTTGCAAAAACCATAATTGGCTAAGAGTATCAATATAATGATGGGCAAATGAATAAGGGATAGAGATAAAGGTATTTTTGCTTAAATGCAGGGCGCTTTCAGGCCAGCGTTGCGGCTTAATTGTTGCTAGCTTTTGTTCTAATTGAAGCGCTTTTTGCTTTAAAAAAGTAGGGTCTAGGCTGTGTTTTATTTGCGCATTCATTGCTTGACTATCAAAGGTCGTTGTTTTTGAACTATTGGATTTTGAGGTAAATAATCCAGCGCCACGAATCATTAATAGCGTGTTGAAATCAGCGGGTTTTGGTTCTAATAAAGCGAGATTAAGTTGGATTTCTTTGAGCAGCGTATTTTGCTGTTTTTGTTGTAAAAAACGCAGATTAAAGTGGTCGCGTAATTGGGCGTATTGATTGGGATCTAGTTCAATGCTGGATTGATAGAGGGTTCTATTTTCTAAATAGCGATATTGGAAGTCAAAGTCAGCGCTAGCTTGTTTGACTAAGCGAATGATGCCACCAGAGTAGTGTTGGAAATGATAAGTCTCAGCGTCAAAACGGAGTGCTGTGTGGCCGCCACTAGCTGTGCCTTCACTGGCATTAATATAGAGATAGTTGACGGCTTGGGCGTAAAGGTTTTGCGCGTAGATTAGGTTAAGGAATAAGCATAAAAGGAGGGAGGCGAACTTAGGCGGACTAAAGTCTGCCTTACAGTTTGCCCCACCGTTTATCTTACTGCTGGTCATAACCTTTTTGAATGATTAACATTCTGCTTTCCTTGGCGTCTGCTAGGCTCTTTTTATAGGTTTCATAAACACTGCCGGTTAATTTCGCTTTTTTCAATGCGCGACCGATACCGATTAGGGTGTTTTCATCATCTTCCCAATGGCTAATGCCCGCTTCAGTCGCAATTTCAGATATGCCTTGAGCATAAGCCGCACGCTCAAAACCAGCAATGGATAGATAAGCAGTGGTATAGTCCATGATTTGGATTTGATACTCTTTATCATCATCTGCAGATGACGATGAAGGGCTGCTGAGGATCGATATAATAGAGTCTGAACTGCTCTTTGAGCTATCAGAACTACTTCCTGAGCTGGCAGAAAAAGAACAGCCTTGCGCTAAGCCTGCGACCACAACGACAGGGAGTAGATAAGATTTAATTTGCATGATAAGTCCTTAGGTATGGTATTTTGTTGTGCAAGATAACGAACTAGAATGATAATGATAGATACTTTATGTTCTTTTGAACATAAAAAGTACAATAATTTTATTGCTCACAAATCGAATGACCTGGTATTTAGCGCGTGCGCTATTTCCAGCTTTTAAGCTTACGCTAGATTGCGTAAGCCTATTTTTAAACTAGAGGTATATATGACTAAATCCGCTATTTTATTTGCAGATGCCAAAACTGTTATTCCTGGAGGCGTAAATTCGCCAGTACGGTCTTTTAGTGGCGTAGGTGGAACGCCTGTTTATATTGATCGAGCCAAGGGTGCTTATCTGTATGATGCTGACGGTAAGCAATACATAGATTATGTGGGCTCATGGGGGCCTATGATTGTGGGGCATGCACACCCGGATGTGCTGCATGCGGTCAATGAAACAGCGGCAAAAGGTTTAAGTTTCGGCGCGCCAACCGAGCTTGAAACCTTAATGGCGAAGAAAATATGTAAATTAGTGCCATCAATCGAACAAGTGCGTATGGTTAGTTCGGGGACTGAAGCGACAATGAGTGCTATTCGTTTGGCACGTGGTCATACGGGGCGCGATAAAATAGTAAAATTTGAAGGCTGTTATCACGGACATTCAGATTCTTTGTTAGTTAAAGCGGGATCGGGTGCTTTAACGCTAGGCGTACCAAGCTCGCCCGGAGTGACTGCTGCGGTAGCGGAAGATACGATTACTTTGGCTTACAATGATAGCGATGCCGTTAAGCAGGCGTTTTCTGAGGTGGGCGAGCAAGTTGCCGCGATTATTGTTGAGCCAGTCGCGGGTAATATGAACTGCGTTTTGCCCGCCCCAGGTTTTTTAGAGGCCTTGCGTGCAGTATGTGATCAATACGGCGCATTGTTGATTTTTGATGAAGTGATGACTGGTTTTCGTGTAGATAAGCACTGTGCGCAAGGGCTGTATAATATCAAGCCAGATTTAACGACGTTAGGTAAGGTTATTGGCGGCGGAATGCCTGTCGGTGCTTTTGGTGGTTCGCATGAAATTATGAGTTCTTTAGCTCCAGTAGGCCCTGTTTATCAAGCAGGGACTTTATCGGGAAATCCGGTTGCTATGGCGGCCGGCTATAAAACTTTAGAATTGTTATCGGCATCAAAATTTCATGAGCAATTAAGCGCTAAAACGCGCACCCTAGCGGAAGGTATACAAGCTAAAGCAATTGCCGCAAATATTGGTATGTCGATCAATGTCGTAGGCGGCATGTTTGGCCTATTTTTTAGTCAAGAAGACCATATTAGTACTTTTGGACAGGTTATGCGTTGTGATCAAGAGCTGTTTAATCAGTTCTTTCATGGCATGTTAAAAGAAGGCATATACCTTGCGCCATCCGCTTTTGAAGCAGGCTTTGTTTCTGGAGCACATAGTGATGCAGATATTGCTGCTACTATTGATGCTGCTGAGCGTGTATTAAATCAACTATAAACAAATAGAGGGTGGGTTTCTGTAACCCACCTTTGCTTTATGCCTACTTATTTACCTACAAGACAAGATCTTTTTACGCGTTTTTCTGCAACAGAAAGCGTTTTAATTCATCAAGCCATTGCGCTGGTCGAGAATTTACCAGATCACGATACTAAGCGCCCGCATGGTCTCGATGTTGCGTTAAGTTTATTGCCGCTCAATGTCGATTTGGAGACTATATTAGCGGCTATTTTAAGTGACTGGCGTTTAACCGACTATCCTATAAAAACGGAGTTTGGTTCTATTGTTGCAGGTTTAGTGATCAATGTTAAAGAGCTGAATGGGCTCAATATCTATTCTGAAAGTATAGCCACTAAAGCGTCTCAAATTGAAATATTAAGACGTATGCTATTGTCTACTGCAGATGATATTCGTGCGATTTTGATCAAGCTTGCCTATCGTTTGGCGCGCTTAAAAAAATTAAAACAAGAAACCGAAGACATGCGCCATTTTATTGCGCGAGAAACCTTAGACCTCTATTCGCCTATTGCTAACCGTCTCGGAATTGGACAATTAAAATGGGCCTTGGAGGATTATGCGTTTCGCTATTTAGAGCCTAGCCATTATCTTTCTGTCGCCAAAGCATTAGAAAACAAACGTATCAATAGAGAGGATTGCATTGCTGGGTTTATTACGCAATTACAAGAAAATCTAAAGATTGCGGGAATCAAGGCGGAAATCAAAGGCCGACCTAAGCATATTTATAGCATTTGGCAAAAAATGCAGCGTAAGCAGTTACCCATAGATGAGCTCTATGATTTATTGGCCGTACGTGTCATGGTTAAGGAAACAGTACAATGTTACGAGGTTTTAGGTCTAGTGCATCAGCATTGGACTAGCATCCCGAAAGAGTTCGATGACTATATTGCCAATCCTAAAAATAACGGCTATCAATCCTTGCATACGGTTATTTTAACGGAAGATGCGAATCGCATAGAAGTGCAAATACGTACTAAAGACATGCATGATTTTGCTGAGCTAGGAGTGGCCGCGCATTGGCGTTATAAAGAAGGCAGTAATCAAGATATTGCGACAGAAAAAAGTATCGCGGCACTGCGCAAATTATTAGAAGAAACTGAAAATGACAGCTTATTAACGAGTTTTCGTACGGAGCTATTTTGTGATCGTGTTTATATATTAACGCCAGCAGGCGAATTAATTGACCTGGTAAAGGGTGCGACGCCCTTGGATTTTGCTTACGCTATTCATACTGATATAGGTCATCGTTGTCGCGGGGCTAAGGTGAATGGGCGTATCGTTCCCTTAACCTATAGTTTGCATACGGGGGAACAAGTTGAAGTTTTAACGAATCATGACATTGCGCCCAACCCTAATTGGATTGATCCAAATTTAGCTTATTTAAAAACCCCTAGCGCCATTCAAAAAGTAAGAGTGTGGATTAAGCAGCAAAGTAAAGATAGGCATAGCGTGATTGGTCAGCAAACTTTAGATAAAGAAGTGAAGCGGCTAGGTTTAAACAAATCTTACTTAAGTCGCTTATTGCAGCGTTTTAAATTAACGGGGGTAGATACGTTATGTGTTGCTTTAGGGCGTAAAGAGATTACCGATAAGCAATTAAGTCTTGCTCTACAAGAGCTTAAGGAACGACCTAAAAAAACCGCAGTTAAGAAAAAATCTTCGGCTAAAGCACATTTAGTGGAAATAACGGTTGCTGGATATGATAATATTTTGACCCATTTTGCGCATTGCTGTAACCCACAACAAGCGGATGATGTTGTGGGTTTTGTCACTCATGGTCATGGCATCGCGATTCATAAGCTTGATTGTGCACATATATGTGAGCTCAATGATGAGCAGAAAAAGCAGTTGGTTGCGGTTGCCTTAAAAGAATCGTAAAGGCGGAGAATGCTGGTCTTAAAAACAAGACGCATAATCCAGCATAATATCCTGACAGGCGAAAAAAATACGTGGGTAATCATCGCGGATCACTAATTTTAACGCATACTCAAAAAACACGGCGAGAGTCATAAAGCGTGCGCCAGCGGCACTGAATCGTGATTTTGTATTGGAGGAATTGCGCCATACGCAAAGCGTCCAAAAAATAGCAGGGGTTAGCAGGATAAAATGAACCTCATCCCAACTGGATACGGTGAAATTGCCTTGCATCGCGAGGGTGTCAGTAAAGTATAAACTGACATTAAGCAGAATGAAAAATGGCCAAAAAACGACCCATAGTTTTAACCAGCCAATCCAAGCATAAAGTAAGTATTTATAGAATGAAAGCCCCTTCAGCGCTATACATTCCTGCTCTTGGGCTGACGCCATAAATGGCATCGTTAAATAGACAATACTATAAATCAGCAAAGCTATTAACAGTAAGTCTAGCGGAGATCCAAGTTGTATATAAGTAAAAAAGATCGGTAATGAGTGGATAAACATGCAGCTTTACTCCCATAATTTTATGGCTATAGAGCAGGTAGGGCAGACTTCAGTCCGCCTGTGTCCAAAGCCTGTTTAACCCCGCCCGCCACTAAATAACTGATAAGCTGGGTTATGTGTTTCTTCTGTATAACCAAAGCCTAAAGCATCGAAGCATAGCTGTAAGGCTATTTTTTGTGCCGCCTCAATTTGTACGCCAATCAAGACCTTGCCAAACGCTGAACCGTGATTGCGATAATGAAATAAACTAATATTCCACTGACTGCCTAGAGAAGTTAAAAAGCGCAATAAAGCACCAGGGCGTTCAGGGAACTGCAAGCTATAAATGATTTCGTGTAATTCTCGAGGTGCATGACCGCCTACCATATAACGGATATGCTCTTTCGCCAGATCATTTTGAGTCATATCCATGACCGTAAAGCCCTTACCTTCTAGCTGACTAATGATGTCAACTTTATCACTTACATCGCCACTACTGGTGAGGCCGACAAATATTTGTGCGCAGTTGTCATCGAAATAGCGGTAGTTAAATTCAGTAATACTGCGTTTACCTAATAATTTACAGAAAGTTAAAAAGCTACCGGGTTGCTCAGGAATTTTTACCGCTAATAAGATTTCCCTATGCTCACCCACTTGTGTGCGTTCGGCAACATAGCGTAGGCGGTCAAAATTAATATTAGCGCCACTTTCTATCGCCACTAAGGCTTTATTGCTGATTTCTTCTCGTTCAACGTATTTCTTTAATCCGGCAAGCGCTAGAGCACCTGCAGGTTCAGCTACGGAACGCGTATCATCAAAAATATCTTTAATTGCCGCACAAATTTCATCCGTACTGACTGTGATTACTTCATCGACTAGATTTCTAGCCAGACGAAACGGCTCTTTACCAATCTGTTTTACCGCGACGCCATCAGCAAACAATCCGACTTGTTTTAGTGTTACTCGTTTATTGGCCTTTAATGCTCGCTGTAAGCAATTAGAATCATCGGGTTCAACGCCGATAATTTTAATATCAGGGCGTACAAATTTTGCATAAACGGCAATGCCAGCAATTAAACCACCGCCACCAACAGGGACAAAAATCGCCTCAATATCATCGGTTTTTTGGCGTAAAATTTCCATCGCCACCGTACCCTGCCCCGCAATGACCTCTGGATCATCGTAAGGATGCACAAAGGTCATATCTTTTTCTTTTGCTAAGATTTTTGCATGAGCATAAGCATCGTCAAAGGCATCACCAAATAGAACGACTTTTGCCCCGCGCGCTCGTACTGAGTTCACTTTAATTTCAGGCGTGGTTTTAGGCATAACAATTAAAGCCTTGATACCTAATTTTTTAGCCGATAAAGCTACACCTTGCGCATGATTCCCCGCGGATGCAGCAATCACGCCGTGACTTCTTTCTTGTTCAGTTAATGAGGCAATTTTGTTATAAGCGCCACGTAATTTGAACGAAAAAACCGCTTGTAAATCTTCGCGCTTCAAAAAAACTTGATTATTAATACGCTCTGATAAGACCGGCGCAAAATCCAAAGGAGTTTCCTCGGCAACATCGTAAACTTTAGCGCGTAATATTTTTTCTATGTATTTTAGGGTCATTAGGTAAAGTGCTATAATTTGTTTATCAGGTATTATCCCATATTCCTCGACCTTCAAGGTCAATATCATACAGCTCATAGCCAACTATGGGGTGTTCGAGTGATCAAAGGGAGTAGCCAATAATAAGGCTTAACGCTTGCAAATTTAACACTGTCACTAGCATTAATGAACGATTTAATTATGACTGATAAAATAATAAATAATATCTCTTGTGTGATAATAGTCAAAAATGCAGAGCTAACCATTAAGGATACTTTAGATTCCTTAGAGGATTTTGATGATATTGTCGTTTATAGTAATGGTTGCACGGATAACTCAAATGAGATAGCTAAAACATACAGTAATGTTAACCTAATTCAAGGTGAGTTTTTAGGCTTCGGACCGACAAAAAATAAAGCAGCAAATTTATCAAAACATGATTGGATACTTTCATTAGATGCAGATGAGGTTTTGTCTGAAAATTTCATAAAAACACTAAAACAAACAACGCTAAACACAGATAATATATATACCATTTTACGAGAGAATTTTTATAAAGATTTTCAAATAAAACATTGTTGGGGGAATGATATTATTACTAGGCTGTATAATAAAAAAATGACAGCCTTTACTGATAAAAATGTACATGAAAGTATCGTGTCAGATGGGTTTAATGTAGTACATTTTAATGACCCAATAAAACACTATCCATATTCCACTATTACAGATTTTATTATAAAGTTAGATCGTTATTCTACGTTGTATGCAAATGATAATGCTGGAAAAAAGAAAAGCTCTCCTTTAAAAGCAATTTTAAGTGCAAAATTTGCATTTTTTAAAACATATTTTATGAAAATGGGTTTTTTAGATGGCTACCCTGGATTGATCATCGCTTTTTCTCATATGGCAACGACTTTCTATAAGCATATGAAGTTATACGAAAAAAATAAAACTTTAAAATAATGAATGTATTAGTGACTCGACATGACAAAATCGGTGATTTTATTACCATTTTACCGTTGTTAAAAATTTTAAAGAAAAATACTAATCATAGAGTTATAGTGATGGTTTCTAAAATAAACTATGACTTAGCTAGTTCAATTAATTATATAGATGATGTTATTTTATATAGCGATAGCTTATATAAAAATATTAGTGAAATTAGAAATAGAAAAATAGATGTTAGCATTTCTTGTTTTATTGATAATAAAATAGGTCTTGCTTTATTTTTATCTAATATAAAAATAAGAATTTCCCCCGCGACTAAATTGGCTCAAGTATTTTTTAATAAGACAATAAAGCAAAGACGAAGTAAAGTTGAAAAAACTGAGTGGGAATATAATATTGATTTATTAAAAGTTCTTCAGCCAGATATAAATTGTCTATTTGATAGACCTTTATTATTTGCACAGTCAGGTAAGGCTGAAATTAAACAAAAAATTATTGCTTTTCATCCGGGTTTTGGCGGCAGTAGCGAAGGAAATTTAAAGCTTGATGATTATTTAAGGCTTGCTAAGTCTATTGCTAAAAAAGAAAATGTAAAAGTGATTTTTACTTTCGGCCCTGATGATTCTGATAGCAAAAAAAATATAGAAAATAATATTGATTTTACTGCTGAACTAATAGATTCAAAAGGGCCATTAGTGAATTTTTGCAAATTAATTTCCTCTTGTGATGTCTTTGTTAGTACCTCAACAGGACCTATGCATCTTGCTGGCGCTTTAAATATCAAAACATTATCATTTTTTGGGGATAAGCTGTTTGCTAGTTCTAAAAGATGGGCGACTATTAGTGATAAAGAAAAACAATCAAATTTTGAAGTACCTAAAAATTACGGTGAGGTGTTTTACCTTAAAGTAGAAAAACAATTAAATAACATAGTTTTTGAGCATAAATAAAGCTCAGTAATGATTATTAAAATAAAGATCTAGGATTCTAAAGTTGACTACACAAAAAGATTTTTCCGACGTTGTACAAGAGCATCAGCAGGTAACTAGTCAGTTAGCGAGTTGCACTCCGCTCATCACGGCAGCATCAAAACTTATTATTAGTAGCTTAACGTCTGGGCATAAATTACTGCTTTGTGGCAACGGCGGCAGTGCGGCGGATTGCCAGCATTTTGCCGCAGAATTGGTCGTTCGCTACCATACAAATCGACGCGCTTACCCCGCGATTGCATTAACAACAGACAGTTCTATTTTGACTGCACACTCCAATGATTTTGCTTTTGATAGCCTGTTTTCGCGGCAAGTGGCAGCGCTGGGTAATGAAGGAGATTGTTTAATCGCGTTTTCGACTTCAGGTAATAGTGAAAATATTATTCAAGCAGCGATGACCGCCAAACAACAGAATATGACCGTGATTGGATTAATGGGCGGCGATGGCGGTCGTTTAAAAGCGGTGGTTGATATGCCGATTGTGATTCCGTCCCATACGACGGCTAGAATCCAAGAAGCGCATATGCTGATTTACCACTGGTGGTGTGAAAGAGTTGATGAGGTCAGCGCATGATTAGTGAAATTCCTAACTTTAAAGACCTAAACATATTAGTCGTAGGCGATGTTATGTTGGACTATTATTGGTCTGGCGAAACTAAGCGCATTTCCCCAGAAGCGCCTGTCCCCATCGTTAAAGTATCAAAAAAAGAAGGGCGAGCAGGTGGCGCAGGAAATGTCGCGTTAAACATCGCCTCATTAGCCGCTAACGTCACCTTATTGGGCATCGTGGGCAATGATAAGGAAGCGGATGAGCTGCAAGCGTTATTAGAACAAAAGGGCGTTCAGTGCGATTTCCTAAAAAGCAACAACAGCCCAACGGCGTGTAAATTACGTATTGTTGCCCAGCATCAGCAATTGATTCGTTTAGATTTTGAAGAGTCTTTAGTTGATTTTAATTATGCAGAATTACTAGAGCACTACCAAGCAGCGCTAGCGAATGCCGATGTAGTGATTTTCTCAGATTATGATAAAGGCGTTTTAGCGCACATTCCCGAATTACTAGAACTAGCCAATGCACAAAGCGTGAAAAGTTTTGTTGACCCTAAAGGTAGCGATTTTTCGCGCTATCGTGGCGCAACGTTAATCACCCCTAACCGCTCAGAATTTCAGGCAGTTGTTGGAGCGTGTCATGATAATGAGCAAATTATCAGTAAAGGCCAAGCCTTACTTGAACAGCATAATATTGACGCTTTACTCGTGACTTTAAGCGAGCATGGCATGGCTTTAATTAAAAAATCAGACGCCTATTTTTTGCCTACTCATGCGCGTGAAGTTTTTGATGTGACGGGCGCAGGTGATACGGTGATTGCCAGTATGGCTTTAGGTGTGGCCTCGGGGCTTGGCTTACAGCATGCGATGCATTTAGCGAATATGGCTGCGGGTATTGTGGTCGGTAAATTTGGTACTTCAACCGTTTCTAACCAAGAGTTAAATCGTACTTTGCATGGCGATAAGGCAAATATCAGCGGTGTTGTTTCAGAAGAAGAGCTAGAAAGTGTGATTGTGTTTGCGCAAAAAAGTGGCGAAAAAGTGGTCATGACTAATGGCTGTTTTGATATTTTGCATGCGGGTCATGTCGCTTATCTTGAGCAAGCCAAACTCTTAGGTGATCGCCTCGTCGTTGCCATCAATTCAGATGAATCGGTGCGTCAATTGAAAGGTGATTCACGCCCGATTAATAAAATAGAAGATCGAATGACCATTATTGCCGCGCTCGGCTGTGTCGATTGGGTTATTCCCTTTTACGAAGAAACGCCTGAGCGAATTTATAATAAGTTTTTACCCGATATTTTGGTAAAAGGCGGCGACTACAAACCTGAAGACGTCGTCGGTGGCGAGGCGGTTATTAAAGCAGGCGGAAAAGTACAAATTCTCGATTTTGTGGATGGCAAGTCTACGACTACAACTATTGAACGTATAAAAAACCAATAAAGATATAAATAGGATGTAGTGCTAGTGGCTACAAATATTTACCTGTTATTTATTGGCCCCATCTTTTTCTTATAATACACCAAGGTATATAGCTATGATCATTGTCACAGGCGGCGCTGGATTCATCGGCAGCAATATTGTTAAAACTTTAAATCAACAAGGTCGTACTGACATTATTGTGGTTGATGATTTAACTGACGGTCAGAAATTTCGTAATATTGCCGACTGTGATATTGCCGATTACTGGGATAAAGATGATTTCCTCAAGCGAGTACAGACGAAAAACGGTTTACCGCTGAATATAGAAGTCATTTTTCATGAAGGTGCCTGCTCTTCGACGACCGAATGGGATGGTAAATTTATGATGCAGAATAATTATGAATTTTCTAAAATCTTATTACATTTTTGCCTAGAGCACTCTATCGCATTTATTTACGCGTCTTCTGCGGCAACTTATGGCGGTAGTGCGCAGTTTACCGAAAGCCGTGAATATGAAAATCCGCTCAACGTTTATGGCTATTCTAAATGGCAGTTTGATCAATATGTGCGAGGCCTTAAGTTAGACAATCAAAGCCAAGTCGTTGGCTTGCGTTATTTCAATGTTTACGGCCCAAGAGAGCAGCATAAAGGCAGTATGGCCAGCGTTGCATTTCACTTACATAATCAATTATTAAAAGGTGAAAATCCTAAATTATTTGCCGGCTGTGATGGCTATGAAGATGGCGGACAGTTGCGTGATTTTATTTATATCGCCGATATTGTAGCGGTCAATTTATGGCTGTTTGCACACCCCGAAGTTCATGGTATTTTTAATGTGGGCACAGGCAAAGCGCAGTCATTTAGAGATGTGGCTAATGCGGTAATTGATTTTCATAAAAAAGGTGAAATTGAATATATTCCCTTTCCAGATCATTTAAAAGGCAGTTACCAAAGTTTTACCGAGGCCGATATGCGTAAATTACGTGCCGCTGGCTATGATGCCCCGTTTAAAACCGTACAAGAAGGCGTTGCTTTGTATTTAGAATCATTAAGCGCTTAGGAATAGCCCACAAAATGAGGGATTACCTCGTTTTGTGGGAGCGACTTCAAGTCGCGAGATTCATGGCGTCTAAAACCGTCTGCAAATAAGCAAAACTAATCCGTTCCTGCTCTAAACGTAACGACTCCTGCTGCAATTTCTGGTAAAGCTGTTGCTCATCGTCAGTCAAATAGTTCAGTGTTTTTTCTGAACTATTTGGCGCGACCTGCTCCACCAAATACGCAAACTGCTCTAAAGTTTGCCTATCCATCAACATTGATTTTACCTGTGGATAATACTGGCGTAAGCGCGCCAAAATAGCCAAACCGTCAGCATCTAAATCACCCCAATAATATAAACGTCGATCCTGCAAACATTGCGCACCTGCCAATAAATTCACCGCATAGCCCAAACCAAAAATGACAATTGCTTCAGGGTAATCAGGAAATGCTAAAACCGTCACTTTATTTTCCGCAATAAACACCGTTTTCGCGGGAATATCCAATTGTTTAAACTCACTCAAAGTCAGCGTTAAATCAGTTAAACCATGAATCGCCAGCGCTGCATCTAAAATACGCAAACGGATCAAAGGCTGGTCATATCGCAAGCCATAACGGCGCTCAAAACCACTATTTTTCAAGCCCGTAATATCTGCCTGGTAACTGGATTGCGCTAAAGTCTGGGTCAATAATTCGCTTAAAATGCTCTTGTGCTGCTCAATAAATTTACTGTCCACACCTTTAATATCTAATTGGCGAATATAACAATCAGGCTGTGGATGGGCTTCAAAATAGGCACATACTTTTAGCAACTGCGGCCAGACCTGCGCATATTGCATGACTTTAAAGGGGTAGCGAACCAGCCAGTCTAATAACAAACCATCTTGTTGTAAGCTTTGCTCGGTCAGCGCTTGAAATTGTAGAAATTCAGCCGTTTTGGCTAAATAACACAGAAAAATAGCTTCCGTTGTAAAAGTAATCACAGCAGGAATTTTCTGCTCACCTAAAAGACGGTGACTAATGGCCTTATCGACAATTAAATAGCCCTGCTTTTGGCTATCCTGCCGCAAAGTATAAATCGCATCCTGTAGTTCACTGTACTCAGTAAGCAAGCTTTTAGCGGGAATGCTTTTTAAGGGAATATCAAGCGGAAAACAGGCTGTTTTTTGTAGCCAAGCACGATGAATATCACCGCGTAGCCAGATTTTTAAGGCCTGCTGTTTTAGGGCTTTGGGAGTGGTGAGGAGGTTAGACATTTATTAGGGGGATTTTTTATAAAGGCTTTCTCTATCGCCTACTTTGAGAAATTGAGGTAGGTTAGCAATAAACGCCCTTGCTTCCTTATCGTTTAAAAATTCACTCTCGTCTTTAGCTTGTTGGCAAGCGAGTTGGAATGCTATTTTTTCCAGTTGTTGTATTTGCATGATGATCGTTCTCGTTTTAGACTTTAGAGGTTTTGCAATTTTTGTATTCAAGTAGCGCAGTATTTTTATACCATTAAGGAATGAGGGTTTAATAATACCCAAAACTAGGCCGATAGGATGTGCTGAGTGCACGAAGCGCATCACACGCTAAATATGCGCTTCGTACCTCAGCACACCCTATGACTTTTGGGTCTAATAAAATCCTTGATCCTAACCTAAGCGAAAAATCGAAGCATGAAAAAACCTTACCGCCCCGCTTACTCCTTATGATATTCCTCAATCGTCAAATTCCTTAACATCGAATTCTTACCCCCTTCGTTATGTACTAAATTAACGCTTTTAACATAATTTTCAATCACATGAATTTTCTGTAACGGGGTGACGATTAATAACTGTAAATTAAGCTTACTAAACAGCTCCAGACCATAACGTGCGGAATCATCCGAGCCGCGACCAAAGGCTTCATCGATCATCACAAAACGAAAGCTTTTCGATTGCGTTTCGCCCCATTCCAGACCAAATTGATACGCCAGTGCCGAGGCTAAAATCGTGTAGGCGAGTTTTTCTTTTTGACCGCCGGATTTACCCGCTGAATCGGAATAATATTCTTTTTCCTGATGATCTTCGCGCCAGCGTTCGGATGCGGAAAATAAAAACCAGTTACGCACATCGGTAACTTTACGCGTCCATTTTTTATCGGCATCCACTAAGCCTTCGCGACCATTAAAACGGTCGATCAACTTTTTCACCTGATGAAATTTACTTTCATCGTATAAATCATCTTCGCCGCCTAAAGTATCCGCTAAACAGGCGCGTAAATCCTGTTGAAACGCACGAATATCAGTGTCTTTACTGCGCTCGGAAATCAAGGTGATATACGTCCCCGTATTATAATCAATAGCATTTAAGGAACGGTTGATTTTGGTCAGTTTATCTTCAATTTCCTGACGCTCTTTATCCAGATTCGCCTGAAACATGGCGATTTTTTGAATCGTGCCTTCTTTAAGCATTTGATGAAAGCGCTTTTCATGGCGCGGCAAATCTTCTTTTTCCAGTTTGTCGAGCATTTCGCCAAACTCAAAAGCGGATTGCAAGGCGACATCAAGGTCACGCGTTTCTAATGTATAACTATCCTTATATTGCTGCATTTGGACAATAATACTAGAGCTTAAGCGTTGAATTTTGGTGTTTTCATTATTCAGTTGATTCTGAATCCATTTGCGCATCACACTGCGGTTATCATCGCTATTGGCAATACTGACACTAACATTAGGCAATGCCTGTGGTTGCATTTGCATGAGCTTGGGAAAACTAAATTCACGCTCTGCTTGAGGCAGTAATAATACCGCTTGCTCACTGACTAATAGTTGACTGTTATCTTCCTCTAGTTGCGCTTCTAATTTGCCGCCATCTTTGGTTAGGCTCGCGAACTTCTCCTCTTGCGTTAGTAGCTGCTCTAAAGTTTCTTCTAATTGCCTTTGCAAGTGCTTTAAAATATCTGAATCTTGCTCAATTTCACGTTTTTCTACCAATAACTTATCGATTTTAAGGCTGAGTGTTTGCCAATCAATCTCATCGAATTGTTCAATATTGAGTAGATCTCGCGCTTTATCTCGCTGTTTTCTTAGCACCTGTAACAGCTTATCCAAGTCGGTCAGTTGCTTTAAGCACCCTACCCCTTCGCGCTGCGTCGCCGCCAAAGTTTGCGTTAAAGCGACAATTTTGGCTTTATTATCCCAGCCTAAAATAAAACGCGAACGGTCATTAATGGCGTGACGGTCATCTTTTTCATGGCGCGAACTGCCGCTTTTCATTTGCCCTTGCTGGGTAATCGCTTTGGGCTGCCGCCTAAAATCGTCAAGCGTTTCTGCACAATAATAATTAAAACGTTCGGCAATTTGCTTGGCTAGCCAATCATAAAACGGGCTGTCGGTTTTAATGCGGACTTTATGAAACAAGGAGTGAGTTGCTGGGGTGTCGAAACGTTCGGCCTGTTGTTCTTTAACCCGAAAATACACCAAGCGCCCTTTTAAGTGAGTTTTCTCCACATAATGTGCGACTTTTTGATAATGCTCTTCCGCGACTAATAAGCTCAAGCCAAAGTTATTCATTACCCGCTCAATCGCCCCTTCCCATTGGCTTTGCGTTTCGTCTACTTTGAGTAATTCACCAATAAACGGCAATTCTTCGGCAGCAATACCAATGGTTTGGGCAAGTTGCTGGCGAATACGTAAGTTATTTAACGGAATATTGCTTTGTCGTGCCTGTAAGGATTGTAGTTCTTCTTGCAGAAGCTCTGCCTGTTCATTAAATTGATTACGCGCAATGGTGACATCAATTTTTTGTTTATCAATTCCGTTTTGCTCGTTCTCAACCTGCTGTTGTTTCTGTTCAGCATGCAGCCGATTATCATGAAAACTATCGCTATCCAGTGCCAGCGTTAAATCTAATTGTGCACAAAAATCCTGATAACGCGCGGCTTGTTGTTTTTTCTGCTGTTGTGTGGTTTCTAAACGCTGCACATCGGCGCGGATCATATCTAAACGCCGTCCGCCATTGTCTTCAATGCTTTGCTTCAGGTGCTGCTGGCGCTCACGTGATTCGATTAGTTCCGCTTGTTGACGCGCTAAACGTTGCTGTTGTTTTTCATGCTCAATGTGCCGTTTGGCAATGCGCTCTTTAAGTAACTCAGTTTTATGCTGGGCAAAAAATGCGTCCAAAGCATCACGGTAGCGGGTTTTATCGGTGTGCTGTTGTTCGTAGCGTTGATGCTCGGCATAATGGCTGAGCATCGGCTTCAATAAATTTAACTGATCTTTCGCTTTTAAAATTGCAACATGCGCGCGATTAAGATTATCAAATTCACGACAAATTGAAGTAATTCGCTCTTGTACGGGCGGCTCTTCAAGCATGTGTGAGCGCACAAAATCGGTGAGATTACCGACCGCTTTCATGGATACAGTTTGATACAGTAACTCTAAAGCCTGCTCATTTTCTATGCCCAAACGGCGACGAAATTCTGCGGAATAGTCTTTAAATGACTCAAACATCTGCACCGATTGACGACGCTTTAAGCGTTTTTTCAGATCCAGAATATCATTACCAAACTGCGAAAAATGCTCGGCAATACTTAAGGCTTCGTTACTGATTAAATAAATTCGTGCAGGTTGATTCTGGTCTTCTTTACACCAGAAAACTTGCGCCAAAGTCACGTGCGCATCATAGCCGGCATTATAAAAATGCCCGAGCAAGACGCTGTAATTATTGGTGTCACGCAAAGCCACTTGTTTAGCGGCTAAATTTTCAGCATCTTTTTCGCTTTTATAATGGCCGCGCACATAAGAGGTTAAATTACGCTCTTTCCCTTCTGCGCCCGCTGCTTTGTTATAAGTGATTTTTTGCGTTGGCACTAACAGCGTGGTTAAGGCATCGACGACCGTGGATTTTCCTGAGCCAATATCACCGGTTAATAGTGAATTTTCGCCCTGCGGATTAATATGCCAAATATGCTTATCAAAAGTCCCCCAATTTAACAGCTCAAAACGGTGTAACCTAAAACCCGCTAACTGATCGTCAGCACCAACCTCTAATTTACTCTGCTCCAAGTGCATACTCCTGATAAATCGCTAATTTTTCTTTAAAGTCCGCAGTCCAGTCGGCATCCACCAGTGCGCTGATAATGCGCTGAATTTCCATGCTTTCATCATCGTTTTTTAATTTACGTAAAAAGCCTAATTCGGCGACTTTATTAATCGTGGCATTAATTGATGCGGTAATTTGTGCTTCGTTACTTTTTTCGGGCATAAATACCAACATGTCATTGATAATGTCCTGGCGTGAGACAATCACCCGGGTTTCTTCGCCTGAGGCATCGGCTTCAGCCATTTTTTTACGCAATAATACGCATAATAAACTCATCGGATAACTGAGTGGGCGACGCGCAATTAAACGCGGTAAAGGATTTTTTTCCTCATCACTTGGTCTCGCCTGAACTAACCACGCATAGCCTTCAGTATCATCGACTTGTAAATCCAGCCCCAGCACTTTGACATAATCTAAAACCTGAGACTGTAATTCCAATAACTGGTGCCATAGCTGCGGCTGTTGGTTTCTAAAGAGAATGCCTTTAAGCAGATGGATAATAATCGGGGAAATGCTGGGCTGATGTTCTTCTTCGGTCATAGGTTTTGTTTATAGTTAAGCTATTGAGCGCTATTTTAACAAGAAAATGGCCTTAGAATTTAATAAACCCCAAACTACACAGCCACATCAATCGCGAGCGATGCGGTTTGTTTCTCGCCCTTCCCCTTCTGATATTTACATAGTTCCCTGTGACATCAGCTATTCATACAGACCTTCTTTATTTGAGAGCTCTTGTGTTGCTTGTTCGATTGCCAGTCTAGTTGAATCAATAACTGATTGCAGTGCATCTTTTTCGTCTAATTCTTTGTTTATAGCTTTCTTAAAATCATCAAAATTGTCGCAGTTTTTAAGTGCATTTTTAAAAATAGTATTTTCTTTCTCAAGATTTTTTATCCGAGCGCGAAATATAATTTCTAGTTCATGCATCCTAATGGCTAAGGTATTAAAATCGACCGACTTCCACTTATTTAATGTCTTTCTTTCATATTCAATTTCAGCGCTAGCCAGGTTGACTTCGCTTTTGTCGTGGACTTCCTCCTTCCAATGAGTGTTAGACGGTGCTTGTGAATCTTTAGGTTTGTGCTGGGCGATAATATCTAATTCGCTTTTGTTTTTTGGGTCGGCCAAATAATCATCTAAAGCTTTTATCGCCCACGCAGGACAGCGCCGACTACTGGGCTTGTCAAGATCAATAAGCCACGACTGAATGGTTCTAGCAGAAACATTTTTTTTAGTAACGCCAGAAATAACGCTAGCTACCCTCCCCTTTTCTCCAAAGAAATGATCCTGTATCAATGACCTTAATTTACTGCGACGTGAATCTGCTTCCATGTGCAGCCATAAGTCACCTTTTAACGTGTTTAGTTCTTTATTCGTCCATTTTTTACCATCTCCTATAGGAAGTATTTCTATATCATCCGCTTTTTGGATTTTTT
>Ga0105358_10000436_pt1 | contig 20755 bp, 23 predicted proteins | sample GOMGulsemesocosm_5_FD_83509 | JGI IMG/M metagenome (GOLD analysis project Ga0105358, IMG submission 83509) | Methane-oxidizing microbial communities from mesocosms in the Gulf of Mexico - GOM15C Gulf of Mexico | ecosystem: Environmental > Aquatic > Marine > Cold seeps | place: Gulf of Mexico... | reverse complement strand
TCAAAATCCATGACTTCAACTCCCAACCGCTGATTGCGCTGATTTCGGCTCTCTAGGCAAACCTAAACCTCGCTCACTAATGATGTTTTTCTGTATTTGCGAAGTGCCGCCACCGATGATCAAACCGAGATCGTACATGTAATCAATCTGCCAAGTAGTAGCCTCATCGTCTTCGATCATCTCGCCTTGGGGGTCATATGGCAATCCAGCAATGCCAAGCACATCCACCGCAAGAGCTGATAGCCGGTGACCCAACATGGTACCTTGATATTTGACAATCATCTGCCGTACGCCCGGATCAACTTCTTTAACCCGATCCGAAAGCAATCGTAAACCATGATATTTGGAAGCCAGAACTTCTCCTTGAAGCCTCAAAAGGCGTTCACGGAATTCAGGCATATCCATAACACGCTCATCATTAATACTTGTTTCCTCCATCATAGTCTTGATACGGTTCAGCCGGTGCTCTAGCTTGTTCGGATCACCCAGCAGCAAACGTTCATGTTTCAGCGTTACATTGGCAACAACCCAACCTTTACCCCGTCCCATGACGATTTGTTCTGCCGGCACCCGCACATCAGAAAAAAAAGTTTCATTGAATTCAGACCGGCCGGTCATCGTTTTTAAGGGACGCACTTCAATACCCGGGGTCTCCATCGATAGGAGCAGATAGGAAAGGCCTTCGTGTTTTCCGGCATCTGGCTCAGTTCGGAAAAGTAAAAACATCATGTCGGCAAAGTGGGCGGAGGAGGTCCAGATTTTCTGGCCATTAATAACATAATCGTCCCCGTCTAGTATCCCTGTCGTTTTCGCGGCGGCGAGATCGCTGCCTGATTCTGGTTCGGAATAACCCTGACACCAGATGACATCGCCGCGAATTGTTTTTTCGATCCAGCTTTGGCATTGCTCCTTCGTGCCGACTTCCAGCAGGGTTGGGACCAGCATGCTGATACCCTGGTTCATAATACCGGGGGAGAGACCTGCCTTTGAAAATTCCTCAGAAATGATCGCATTTTCCAGGATGTCCTGCGGCACGCCAAATCCGCCGTAGGTTTTAGGAATATTGCGTGCAAAGTATCCTTTTTCCAGTAATAAAGACTGCCAATACAACGCCTTTTGATCAGGCCTCTTGCGGCCGCCACCGGTTTTGGGGGATTTCTTTCCGTGTTTGGCTACAAAACCCTGCACTTCCTCTCTTAAAACCAAATGATGTTTGGAATAGGAAAAATCCATCGTTTCAGTTTCTTATGTTTCACTGGCAAAACGCACAATTGGCGTCGCCAAACCCTCTTCCAAAAGTTCGACACCGAGCTTGAGTTCCTTGCCAATAGCGATCTCTTCCGCATCACCGTCACGCAACGGCGCGCAGAGTCTTACGCCTTCTGGCAAATCAACTGTAATATATGCTGTGGGAAGCCCTTTTTTGAAAACAGGATGGAAGGCATGATATGAAATCGACCAGCTATGTACGGTGCCATGCCCAGCTGCCTCTCGCCATTTGAAGTCCATCGAATAACATTCCGGGCAAACTGGGCGGGGATAATGGCGAAATGTCCCACAGTCGGCACATTGTTGGATCAATATTTTACCCTCCAGCAGGCCATCCCAATAGGGTTTAGTGTCCTGTGTCGGGTTAGGCCATAGGCGTTCGACTTTATATTCTTGCATCATTATCTCCGCATAATCGCGACCGCACCGTCGCCCATGTCGCCATAGCCTGTGACGAGGCCGATTTCGGCGTCCCTGACTTGCGCCCGGCCGGCTTGGCCACGCAATTGCTTCACAAGTTCGACAACATGATTTAGACTGATCATATGGGCTTGCGATAGCAATCCACCGTGAGTGTTTACTGGCAGTTCGCCACCCAAGCGGATACGCCCGTTTTCCACAAATGCGCCACCTTCACCTTTTTTGCAAAAGCCTAAGTCTTCCAACTGGCAGAGCACAATATACGTGAAACAATCGTAAATTTCGGCGACATCAATTTCACTATGTTTAACGCCTGCCATTTCGAAGGCCCGTGGTGCCGCCTTGGCTGTGCCGAGTGTTGTCATGTCAGGGCGCTGCGTTATGGTGGATGGGCTGTCGGGATGGCCTTCAGCGATCCCCATAATATAGATAGGCGGCTGTGCCATGTCCTTGGCCCGATCAGCACCCGACACAATTATCGCCGCTGCACCGTCGCTCTCCAGACAGCAGTCAAAAAGCCGCAGGGGATCCGAGATCATGCGGGAATTCTGATGATCATCCAAGGTCATCGGTTCTTTCATGATAGCATTGTCATTCAGCAATGCATGCTGGCGCATGGTGACAGCGATTTCACCCAATTGCGCACTCGTAGTGCCGTAAGTTTCCATATGCCGCCGCGCCATATGTGCATAAAGCTGAGCTGGAGCGATTTGGCCGAGCGGCATCTCAAATTCACCGACCGCCCGAAACTGCGGCAAATTTTGTACTCGGCTACCAATGCGACCGCCAGCGCCGGAAGAACCATTGCGGCCAATCGGTATCAGTACGTGATTGGCCACTCCGCAATCAATAGCGCAGATCGCAGCCTGCACAGAGGCTAAGACACTGGCTCCACCCAACGGCGTCGTTGCCGAAAAGCGCAAATCTGGCAGGCCCAGATTGGTGATGAAGTCTTCCGCCACAGTATCTCCGGTGGCATAGGGTATTACCCCATCAATTTCTTTCGGCGACAAACCGGCATCGGCAATAGCTGTTAGCGAAGCCTCCAGTTGTAGTCTGGTGCTACTACGACCAGAGTTACGGCTATATTCCGTTTCTCCAATGCCGGTTATAGCACCTTTTTCCGACAGGCTTCCCATGGACTTATCCTTCCGTAAATTATCATCTATCAAATCGAGCATCGGGATAGTTCGATCTTCCGAGGCTACACACAAAAACTATCTCACTACTATCCAATCATGCTGTAACCGCCGCTGACACTCAAAACTTGACCGGTTATGTGTCCAGCCACTGCATCCGAGCTGAGGAACGCAACCACATTGGCAATATCTTTGGGGCGACCAGGCTGTTTCAGCGGCAATGAAGCAGCAATTTTTGCAAACTGATTATCGGTGAACATCGCGCGTTTGTCGGCCTCGCCGTTCGCTTTTACCTCATCCAAAACTGCCGCGGCTTGGTTGGCGTCGAGATCTGCGATAGTTACATTTGCACCGTCGCCCGCCAAAGCTAAAGTTATCGCACGGTCGATATTCAATACGCCGCCTGTAACGATAATGGATTTTCCATTCAATTCAAGATCCATAGAAACCTCCTTTTATTCTGTTAGATCGACACGGATCAATTTTGAATTTACATTTTCTAACAAATGATAGTTTGATTGCAAGTCTTTTTACGTTGTTTTATTGAAGTAATGGCAAAACAAGTTCAGCAACGTCAGACCAATACATTGACGATACGACATTTTGATAAGGGGGACATCAAGCAAGAGATGTCAGGCAACTACATCTGCAATAGCAAGGAAAAAAATACCATCAGCGACGGTTATAAGGATATATTGATTGAGACAACGGACCTTGCCTGTACCATTACAATTAATCGTCCAAAAATGCTGAATGCCTTCACGGGCGATACCATTATTGAACTCGAGGATGCGGTGCAACGCACTTACGACGACAATGAAATCGGCGCTGTGGTTCTGACTGGTGCGGGTCATCGCTCATCTAGTGCAAGTGGCGACGTCAACTGGGAGGCATCTGGCGGCCTTGAGGATACAGAATGGCGGCTCGGTAGATACATAGTCGACTGCCCCAAACCAATAGTTGCCCGCATTCCGGGCTACGCTATCAGCGGCGGCAACCATCTAGCTTATCTCTGTGATTTTATGATTGCTGCCGAGCACGCCCGTTTTGGCTAGACTGGACCCCGAGTCGGCTCCCCGGCCAGTGGCTATACCGTATCTCATTCAGCTAATATTCTGGGTTACAAGCGGGCCCGCAAGACGTGGATGCTAACTTACTAATATTCCTCCCCGCAGATGCTTGAATGGGGTCTCGTCAATGCAGTCGAACAACTCGACGACGAAGTCTCAAAGTACTGAAAGCCAGCTTCCACATCCATATGGAGCCGATAATGGCGGACATCGTTGACCGGATCGTGCCTGGTTATCACCAGTCCGGCGAACAACAGGAAGGGGCAATTAAAGGCACACTGATTGTTCTGCAACCAGTTAAATGTCTTTACCAAGACATTCTGCTAAAGACCTTGAGAGGCTCCATATCCAACTGCGTCCAGATCAGGGTGACAAGGAAATTACCATTTCGATTTATGCGGTGCTAAAAGATTATAACGATTTCTCTTCACTGTTCTTCTTTACGCAGATGCCATCGAATATCAGCTTTGTGCATCGAACGGCAATAGCGTCGGCGGAATGCCGATCTTCGTCGAACCATTCGACGGTCCTGTTCAACGCCCCCAGCAGAAATTCTCTCAAAATAACAATCTCGATATCCGAACGTAACTGTCCAGCCTGCTGAGCATTTCGCAGCAGCGTTTCCCAAAGTTCTACGTAGGCACGCCGCCGTGGTAGATGGCGATCACGGATATCCTTAGGTAGCTGACTATAAATATGCGTATATGCGGAAGTATATTCGTCAGTCGCAAGCAACACCATCAGATGCGCATGAACAGCGCAAGCTATCTTGCTTCTGAAGTTGTCAATATTTCCATGATTGTCAATCGAAGCTTGCACGCCGTCAAATAGTGCCCGCACACCTTCGTCGAGAATTACGTCCAGAATCTCATCTTTCGATCCAAAATAATAATAGATACTCGCGGCTTTCTTGCCAGCGACGGCGCCGACACCTCGTAACGTAGAAGCGGCATATCCCAGATTTCCAAATAAAACTGCTGCGGCTTTTAGAATGTCATCGCGAGTGCGCTCAGATTTTTTTTCCGTAACAACCGAACCACCACGAATGGGCGCCGCAGACTTTGTACTCTTCCCGGTCTTAGTCAACAACCCCGAAGAAATACCATCAAGGATCATTTTTGAACAATTATCTCCGAGGATATCAACAGAATGTTTCTCCGCATCAAACCATTCGACGGTCCAGTTCAGCGCTCCCAACAAGAACTGCCGTAACAGGCCTATTCGAATGTCCGGACGCAATAGCCCAGCTTGTTGCGCGTCCTTCAACAATGTATCCCAAAGTTTCGCATAAGAACGGCGCAAGGACCGCTGGCGTTCGCGGATATTCACCGGAAGCTGATTGTACAAGCGAATATTGGCGGCGGTGAATTCACTATGGATCAGCAATAAGCCAAGGTGGGTGTGAATAGCATCATTGATCCTGGCTCGGTGGTCGACACCATCTTCATTTGGACCAATCACTTCCCGGACACCATCATAAATATCACGCAGACCTTGATTGAGTATTTCCTCTAGAATTTCATCCTTCGAATTGAAGTGATAGTATATGCTGCCTGATTTAATGCCGGCGGCCTCGGCTATTTTGCGGAGTGTTGAAGCGCGATATCCACGGGCCCGAAATAAACGAGCCGCTACCCTCAAGATTTCTTCGCGCGAGTTGTCAGGTTTTGTCGCCGCTGTCACCATAATGCCTTTTCAACCTTAATCGATTATCGGCCTGCGAACATCAATCAGGAGAGATCGATCACAAACTCATCTTCCTAACATGTGCTTTGAGCCAAAACAATCATACTCCACCTCTCCGTCAATTTAGTATTATGACTTATACTTCTTATGTATCAGTTAAATAAATCAACGGCCTTCAAATATTAGCGTGCGCCTTTCCGTGAAAGCAGCAACAGCTTCACGGTAATCTCCGGTGCAAACCTCCAAACCCATATCACCGGATCGAGATCCAAAACATCGATTTGATCATCGGCAAGCGACTGATATACGGTCTTCCTAATTTACTGAATAGCCAGAATCAGCCCAAGTAACCAGCATTGCATCATTAATAGCATTTCGTACCTCAGACCGATTGACTGTGATGGTGGCGACCTTGCCAACTACGTCGAAAAGAAGATTGTACATCATTACTGCGCCTGAGTTATATTGTTTTTGCCCTAGGCCTTGGATATCATTGCACTAAATCCAATTACCCCACAAAACCAGAAGCAAACTCGCAAAGTTGATATTTCTGGATTTTACCGCTAGTCGTGCGTGGCATCTCGTCAATAATTTTGAGACGCTCGGGAAGATAATCCTTGGCAATCCTCTGATTTTCAAGATGTTCGATCATTTCTTAAAAAGAGAGGATAGCACCTTGACGCAGAGATACAAATGCGCTACCCCGCTCGCCCAATCTCTCGTCCGGTATCCCCACAACTGCCGCAGTATCGATATCCGAGTGACGGTATAGAAGCTCTTCGACGCCTACGATGGGAATATTCTCGCCGCCCCGTATGATCACATCTTTCGCACGCCCGGTAATACGAATGTAACCGTCCGCGTCCATTAGGACCAAATCACCAGTCTCGAACCAACTCTCTTCATCAGTGCCGTAGAGGTCGGCCCGCCTCAAATAGCCGACGAAAGAACCAGACCCACGCGCTTTCCACAGCCCTTCTTTCAGCGGCTTGTTGTCGAAACCGATATCGCGGACCTCCATTTCACCAATAGCGACGCCATCGGACGAGAAGATTTTCTCTGCATTATCTTTTGGACGGGTGGAGGTGACAGCGCCATGAGTTTCAACCGATTCACGGCCTTTCGAACAAGCACACGGGAAATAGGAGCGCCGGCCGACAGAAAGATGTGCAGGCTTGACAGATCATATTGCTCAACCGCTGAACTCTCCGCTAAGCCGGAAAGAAATGGCGTCGAAGCCATCGAATAAGTAACACCTTCATCTTGGATGAAACGGACAGCATCATCTTGTGACCAGGCATCCTGTAAAACCGCGATCGTACTTAGAATAATCGAGCCCAACAAGCCGTATAGAAAGCCCGTTTGATGAGCCATTGACGATGCCATGCGGGATAATTTTTTTCAATCGGTGTTTCACGAATATCAAACAACGTAACATTGCTCTGGTTGTAGACTTCGTAATAATTGGTTTCCATTGATATTCGGCAGGCACCAAAACCATGATTCGTTGGAAACAATTTTTCCGCGAAATCCGGTTTATTGACGCGTTCTCTGATTTTTTGTGCCGCGAAGGCGCTGACCGTATCATTAGCATTCTGATCGATTAAGACATCACGAAAATATCCGGGTAATTCAACTTAATTTCTCGTTGTGTTTCGGCGTCAAGCGGACTGTTAAGTAAGGGCTCGCACCAATAATGATAGCGTCGAATTGATCGCTAGACGGCCGCTGTTCTTCTAGAGTTTTCGACATATTAGAGACCTTTTTTATAAACATTGTCCAGAAAATATTATGCGATGCCAGTTAGAATCTGGCGTCAGCTCAAGCCGCAATGCATCGGATCTAGTCCCTCGATTACGTTGATATTCGCATATTTCTCATGATGTGCCTCAATGGCACCTAAACCAAGGTTCGAACGCAGATAGCCTAACTTCGAGAACTGGAATTTATCAAACTATCATTTGTTAGAAAAATGAACTAAGGTTAAGGTATGTGTAAAATTGACATAACCGTTGGCCAGCCCATACTGCCGATTAAACTGATCGTTCTGATCACACCAGTTCGCATCATCTAACAATTCACCATTTGGCAAATGGTCGCTTGATAACAGGAGACAAATCATGGACCCGCTCAATGGATTTAAGATCGTGGAACTCGCCAGCATGATGGGAGCGGAAGCCCGCACCAGAGCCTCCTACCTTGGCTCTGACGGTGTATAGCGGCATTTTTGGAAGGTTGTTGGACCACAGGAAGCCGCTGAAAGACCAGAATTTGCATCCAACATAGACCGCCGGAAGTATTGGGGGAAAATAGTAACTGATGTAGCTAGAATTACAAAAACCAAGAGAAGTGCCCATTGGCCGAATATATTGTTGAAAGCTCGGATACCAGAGAGGCCCTTCAATCGGGTTGACCAAGTACTCACAGATAAAGTTTTACCAGAACGCAACATAATCTATGTGCTTGATGACGATGATCAGAAGCTAACTCAAGTTAGATTGGGTATTCAGATAGACAGCATCTCTGCCATCCTATCCAAAATACCACCACGACACGGTGAGGATACAGATACCGTATTCAGTGCCGCTGAAAATTAAGGAGAAAAAATTGAGTTTTGAGACAATCATATACGAAGAAGACGGTCCTGTTGGTACCATTATTCTCAATCGCCCCGAAGACGGTAATATGTTTACACCAGAAATGTGCCACGAAATTCGGGACTGTATCAACAATATTCGCCGTGAAACAAGGACCCGGGTTATCGTTATCACCGGATCTGGTGACAAATTTTTTTGCATCGGTGGACGCAAGGAAGGAATGGAAGAAACCAATCTCTATGCAGGCGTTCTACCGACACTTGATATGTACGAGTCCATCGATCACCTGCAAAAGCCTGTTATTGCCAGTGTCAATGGCTATGCGGTCGGGGGTGGTAACGTGTTACAAACTGTTTGTGATATGACTATTGCGAAGGAAAGTGCTGTTTTTCGTCAAGTTGGCCCCATGATGGGCTCATTTGATGCGGGCTACGGGACCTGGTATCTGGAAGACGTGATTGGCAAGAAGCGCGCCAAGGAAATGTGGTTCTGCAATCAAAAGCTATCTGCTCAGGAAGCAAAAAATATAGGGTTGATTAATCGCGTTGTTCCAGATGATAAATTAAAAGAAAAAACTCGCGAATTTGCACTGGAAGTTGCCAATCGCGGATCGTTCGCACTGGCCTCCATCAAAGGGGCTTTTGGGGCGCGACATGGCGGTGTTGCGGGGCTATCGCGAATTACTCACGATCAGTTATTGCGTGGATACCTCGATAGTGAAGAATCTAAAGAGCTAAGCGCTTCATTCAGTGAACGCCGTACTCCAGATTCCAGTAAATTTGGGAAATAGGTTAAGGTAATGAGACCCTTTCTCACTCTTCACGACCCAGCCAGAGCCAAAACCTATTACGATCAGGGGCTTTGGCTGCCGGATACTTTTTATAGTTTGATGGCACGTTTTGCATCTGAACGGCCTGATGCTGAAGCTTTACGGGATAGCCAGAGAAGCTTGTCCTGGTGTCAGCTAAAGACTGAGGTGGATGCAGTTGCTGGAGAGTTGGAAAGCCAGGGGCTGGTCAAAGGAGATAGTGTCTCTTTGTGGTGCTCAAATAAAGTGGGGTCTGTGATCGTCTTTTTGGCATGTTCGCGTCAAGGATATGCATGTAACCCCTCTTTGCATAACACCTACACTTGTGCGGAAATTATTTCGTTACTTCGACGTCTTAATTCGGCGGTAATCGTCACTGAACTAGACTGGGGCGCAGATCGAGCATCTTGCGATTTCCCAGCTATGTTGAGCGAGGTCGCAACTCTCAAGCAGACGTATATGATGGGCGAACTTCTTGCATCGCATGCCAAACCTACATTGCCAGTTCATGATGACCCAGATTCCGTCGCTTACCTGGCTTTTACTTCCGGCACAACTGGTATGCCGAAATGCGTCATGCATTCGAGCAATACTTTGCTGACCAATGCCAGAGATCTTGCCTCGGATTGGGACCTCGAGTCTGATGCGCGATTACTTACTCTAAGCCCGCTTTCCCATCACATCGCGTGGGTGGCTGTGGGGCAATGGTTGTTTTCCGGCTGTCAGTTAATTACCGGAGACCCACCTTCAGGGCTTAGCCGTTTTGACTGGATTGTTGAATCCGGGGCAACCTATGTTATGGGGGTCCCTACCCACGCTATGGATATTTTGGACGAGCAGCGTTCAAGAAATGTCAAGCTCATGGGTAAAGTAGCCGTTTTTTATATGGCTGGGGCCTCGATTCCCCCTGTTGTTGCCGAAGCATTGGTGAAACAAGATATTAAGCCGCAAAACGTCTATGGCATGACGGAAAATTCGTCGCACCAATACACTCATCCGGGCGATGATCCCGGCACCTGGATTTCCACTTGCGGGCGAGGTGGACGTTCATACGAAGTTGGTATTTTTAATTCTGACAATGAAGATGAACCGGTGGCGGCTGGCGAGACGGGACAAATTTGTGGTCGCGGGGCCGCTCTTATGCTTGGATATTATGCAAACCAGAATGCCACGGAAAATAGCTTCAATAAAACGGGCTGGTTCCTTTCTGGTGACCTTGGATCTTTGGATGAAAATGGAAACCTTCGGATAGAAGGCCGTTTAAAAGATTTGATCATTCGGGGTGGACACAATATTTATCCGTCCCAAATCGAAGCCTTGGCTCTACGTCATAAGTCAGCAGAAAAAGTCGCGGTTTTCCCTGTTGCAGATGAACGGTTGGGGGAAAAGGTTTGTCTGGCGGTTATTGGTGCCGTGTCCTCTAGAGATATGCTCAACCACCTCAAAGCTGAGGGACTATCCAAATACGATATGCCCGAATACTATATTAACATGAACGCATTTCCCTTAACCGCAAGCGGAAAAATCCTCAAACGTGATCTTATCAAAATGGTTAGCACAGGCGGATTGAGCCTTGAGTCTATCCAATTTAAATTCAGTTAGGAGAATCTGAATGCCTGTCGAACTAATGCAATTGGGCGATGTCGCCGTTATCACGCTCAACCGACCTGAAGCCTTAAATGCGTTGTCATTTTCAATACTTGATGAACTCGAAGTACTTATTTCTGAGGTCGCCAATACCGGTGTTCGAGCATTACTTCTGACAGGTGCTGGCGACAAAGCATTTTGTGCCGGAGCCGACATCAAGGAACTGATTAGTCGATCTCGCATGGACCAGAAGCGAGGGGCAGAAAAAGGCCAGAAAGTGCTTGCCAAGCTCGCTAATCTGCCAATGCCTACGATCGCGTTAGTCAACGGGTATGCTTTTGGCGGTGGAATGGAAATCGCCCTAGCGTGCAATTTCCGTTTAGCGACATCTAACGCCAAGTTTGGCCTGCCAGAAATTAAACTCGGGTTAGTTCCAGGGTATGGTGGAACTCAAAGGTTACCGCGCCTTGTTGGCGAGGGGCGAGCATTGGAAATAATTATGACCGGGCGTACGTTAAACGCTGATGAAGCCGAGAAAATTGGTTTGGTTAACCGTATTGTTGAGGGCAACACCATGGAAGCTGCGCAAGCATTTGCTGCTGAACTTACTGGCTATAGCCTCCCGGTTCTTGAGCTTGCACGTGAGGCTGTTACCCGCGCGCTTGATCTACCGATTCAGGAAGGGCTCAAGGTTGAGGTCGATCTATCTACCTTGGCCTTTAGCCTGTACGATGCTGAAGAAGGAATGGCTGCGTTTATGGAAAAACGGAAAGCGGTGTTTAAAGATGCTTGACAATCAGTTTATAGTTACTGGTGCCAGCAAAGGTATCGGTTCTTCAATCGCTAGAGAACTGGACCGACGGGGTCTGCCAGTGGCCTGTATATCGCGATCTGGTGACACTTCAGTAGGACGTGGTTATGTCTGCGACATAACTGATGAAGAGGCCGTCAAAGAGATGCTAGAGGCCATCGCACGCGAAGGCTCCATAGCAGGGTTAGTCAACAATGCAGGCGTTCATATGACCAGTCCCAGCTTTTCATTAAAAACCAAAGAATATGAGAGCGTTATGAAACTTAACGCGACAGCACTTATGGTGGTTTCCAGGGAGACTTATCCATATTTGAAGTCCCATGGTGGTGGGAAGATCATTAATATTGGTTCTTTTTTTGATAAGCTGGGTGTTGTCGACAACCTTGCCTATTGTGCTTCCAAGGCAGCTGTTGGTGCTATAACACGCTGCCTGGCTGTCGAATGGGCACGGGAAAATATTTCGGTTCTAAACATTGCCCCGGGGTACGTAGAAACCAATCTCAATAAGGATTTTCTAGCACGCGAGAAGGTTCGCAATTGGTTATCTCAGCGAATTCCCGTTGGAGGTGTTGGACAAGCAAAGGATGTCGCTCGTCTGGTTGGCGCTTTGATGATGGAAGATATTCCGTTCCTGACCGGGGAAACGATTTATATGGATGGTGGGCAGGGGATGTATCACTAGTGACAATACTTGATAAACTTCAACAGCGGAAAGACTGGAGCGAGGATGAACGCATCGTTCTTGATCAGATCCAACGGGTCGCCAACGATGTCATTAAATCTAATGCGAAAGAGTTTGATCGAACTGCCGAATTTCCGTGGGCCAATGTAAAAGCTCTCAATGAACTCGGCATGAATTCCATTTTCATTCCTGACGCCTATGGTGGGTCCCTAATGTCCTATCGTGTTTATTTGGAATGCGTGTCAATCATAAGCGAAGCTTGCGCCGCAACGGGTATTATTTATGCGACCAATTTCCACGCCATGAAGCCGTTGATTGACTTTGGTTCAGAGGAACAGAAAAAGCGTTTTCTCCCTCGTATCGCCGGGGGTGGATTGGCTTCTTTGGCAATCACTGAACCCGGTGCCGGGTCGGACGCAACAGGCATGAAAACCCGCTTCACCCCCGATGGAGATGATATTATCATCGATGGTGGGAAAAATTTTATCACCAGCGGTGATGTCGCCGACTTGATTTTTCTCTTTGGTAAATGGAGCGAAATTGATGATCCCAAAGGTGCGATCTCCGTTCTAGTTTTGGAAAAGGGGACGAAGGCTTTTAGTGTTTTGCGTAAAGAAGATAAGTTAGGACACCGGGCATCCTCCACAGTGACTCTGTCATTTGACGGTTGCCGAGTTTCCCGGACTAATTTGATGGGCGAGCCTGGCGACGGTTTAAAGATCCTTTTGGCGTCACTCAATAAATCACGGCCGAGTGTTGCTGCCCATGCTCTGGGCATCGCGCGGGCAGCATTTAATGACATGATCACCTATACCAACGATCGCGTACAATCCAGTAAGCGGATAATCGACTTTCAAGGCAACCAATTTACCATTGCCGATCTGTCAACTGAATTAGCTCTAACAGAGAATTGGCTCGATTATGTGGGCCGGTTGGTTGACGCCGGCGAACAAGATTTTGGTATTGAGGCCTCTACTGCGAAAATGCGGGCCTCTGATCTTGCCATGCGCATGTCTATTGAAGCGGTGCAGATGCATGGGGGTTATGGATATTGCAAAGACTATCGTGCCGAACGCCTTATGCGAGATGCCAAAATCACGCAAATCTGGGAAGGCACCAATCAAGTCCATCGGCAACTTATAGGAAGGAGCTTCAGATTCAAATGAATACAAAAATACGCAAAGTTGGCGTTTGTGGTGCTGGTAACAATGGGGGCTGGCATTGCCATCGTTGTTGCGCGGGCTGGCTGTGAAACCGCCTGTTTCGATCGAAACATGGCGCAGTTAAAAAAAGCCAAGAGCTAGGTCGCAAGTTTTTTCGATAAGTCTATTTCAAAGGATAAGATTTGAACTTACGACCTTCAGGTTATGAGTGAGCATGTCAAATTGCTTTAACCATCAACAATGCCACCATTTTTCTGTTACTTACTCAGGTTTTATACTTGATATTTACTAGAAGTGTTATACCATGATGCAATAGGTGATAACACCAAATTATAGCCCCTTAGGCGGCAATTACGTGGCAATTAAAAAATGTCTCTTACTGATCGAACTCTCAGGAACGCTAAACCACATAAAACCGTATACAGGCTGCGTGACGGCAACACTATGGCAAAGGGCTTTGGCGTGACCATCGCGCCTGCTGGCAGTAAGACCTTCTTTCTGGGCTATACTCCCCTACTACTGGCAAACGCACTCAGGTAAACCTCGGCCGGTATCCTGCGACCAGTTTAAAGGATGCTCGTGAGAAGGCATATGCTTATCGGGATCGTTTGGCAGTCGGTGTCGATCCAAAGAACCAAATCAAAGAAGAACGTGCCCTTGAAGCAAAGTTGGCTGACCGTCCAACTGTTTTAGCCCTCTTCGATGCATATATTGCTGATCTGGAGATGGACAACAAACGTTCTGCTCCAGAAGTTCTACGCATATTCAACAAACAGATCCACGCCTTTATCGGCGGCACTATTGCTGCCGACGTTACGACAGACGACGTACTCGACGTATTGGCTCCTATCGTGCAACGCGGGTCTTTGGTACATGCCGATAATGTACGAGCATACTTACGGGCTGCTTTCGAGTTTGGGCTACATGCTGAAACGACAACTCGGTGGCGCGGGCGTGTCGCTAAGTTTGATTTGTCTCACAATCCAGTTGCCAATACAAAGAAAGCCGTTCGCCGTAAACCTGTTGGTCAACGTGCATTGTCTGCTGATGAGGTTGCCGAAGTCTGGCACGGAACGGGTATCTCCCTCCCCTCTCATCTTGCGGTAAAACTTCTGATTGCTACAGGGCAGAGGGTCGAAGAAGTGCTGCAGGCGAACTGGCGCGAATTTGATCTAAAAGAGAAATTATGGACGATTCCGGCAGAACGCCGCAAGAACCGACACGACACGACGGAGCCCCATATCGTTCCGTTGACTGAATTCCATATCAAGCTTCTAGATCAAGTACGTGAGGCGACAGATCATTCTGCCTGGTTGTTTCCCCACAAGGACCGGAAACAACCTCGCAAGGCTGACGCATTGTATCAGGCAGTTCACCGTTTCTGTCCTAGCAACAACATAGTTCCATTTGCGCCAAGGGATTGTCGAAGGACGTTTAAAACGCTTGCTGGGTCAATCGGTATCAGTCTGGAAATTAGAAATCGACTTCAGGGTCATTGCTATGACCGATGTGGGCAGCGTTCATTATGATCGCTGGGGCTATTTACCGGAAAAACGTGCAGCCATGACCGAATGGACTAATTGGCTTACTTTGAAACTAGGAGGTTAATATGCCGAGCCCGAAAGCAGGAACAAGAGGTGGGCCTGCTGGCTCTGTCATACCCATTTCACCAGTCGATGATCAAAAGAAAATTAAAATTCTAGATGCGTTCGATGAGTACTCAGAAGTTGGCACAGTTTCTAATGAAGATAAGGAAGAATTCTGGGAATGGCTCTTAGAGTGCTTAGCCACATATCGAGGGCAAATTGAAACTGGCCTTCCATCAACTCAAGGGGAAAGAAAAAAGCGCATTGAAAAGGTTATAGAACTTGCCCGCAAGTTGGAAACCGAGCTTGGGAAGCATGATGATTATAATACCTATCGAACGATCTCAGAAATGCTATCGATTGATGGGAACATGCATGATTTAGAACACAACCTTTTTAAGTTACGAAACTTGTCCCCAAACGAAACCTACTATTTGCTCGATGAAGACGGCAAAAATCTTACCGACAAAGACGGCAACGAATTGGTTCACCATATAAATGATTCAATAAAAGCCGATCCATATCTTTTTGATCTTATGAAAAAGATATTACATCGGTGGTACCTAATAACCAATCGTGTACCTGGAATTGGTGGTGGTGATGACATTGGGCCAAAAACAGGTCCCGTATTTAGATGGCTTGAGGATATTCTCGCCCTCATCGGCAAAACACCGCCGAGAGACGCCTTCAAAGAAATCAAAGATCAGATAAAAGCGCACGACACAAGGGACGATTAAAACTCGAAAAATTAAAAAAACACCGTCCCGTTACAAACTAGATTCCATGCTTACGATACCGGGTCATATTCAGCAACTTGGAGTATGACCAATGAAATTGAGATACCTTCGCTTCCCTGACCTTCAAGATCAGGGCATTGTTAACAATCGCATGACACTCTATCGCTGGATACGCCTACACAGTTTTCCTAAAGGAATTCTTCTGGGGCCGAATACGCGTGTCTGGTCAGCCGATGAGGTTGATGCCTGGATTAAATGCCGGGAGGAGCAGAGTCATGAAGCGTGAGAAATACTCCAATGTTCGCCCACCAGAGAAATTGACAGTTTCACCAAACGAGCAACAAGATACAGGTAACAGCGGCATTCAACAAATTACGAATGTTGAGTTAATATATGCCGTTAGCCGCTTTCGCCCGGCAGATGCCTCAGCTTATTGTGCATCAACTAAGACTACATTTGAAAAACATCAACCGACAAGGGAAAGTCCAGCCGACATAAAGCCGGGGCGTGGTGTCGTCTATGATCAACTTGATTTGGAGGCATGGTTTAAGCAAATAAAACGTCATTCAACATCTGAAAAGAGGTCAGATTGATGAAAAGAAAAAGCCCCGATCGCACAATCGAGGCCTTTCCAAATATTACTAGTTCACAGCCAGAACAGTATACGAGCGGAAGCCCTCTAAATCAAACTCGTTCACAACAAATTATGCCTCTTGCATACAGCAGGCACAAAATACGCCTGGTCTACGCTCAAACCGTTGCTCAGCATCATTATGGGATGGCGCTATGATGGCATATATTGAGCCTAAAAAGCATATTGATGTTTCGACAGAAAACCGTCCCGCGCAAAAACGTACTAGCCTCATACACATCAGTGAAACCTTGTCCAAAGTTATTAGTGATATTGGAAAAGAAGAGGAGAAGTATATTGCAGCCCATCGCTAATCTTGCTGCTGAGGAGGATCTGCTCGGTGCAATCCTTCTCGATAACCGTGCGGCACTTAAGATCAATGACTTCCTGCGGCCTCACCATTTCACAGAACCAGCAAATTCGCGCACATTCGAGATTTTGCAACAACTTATTTTGGAAGGTAAAACTGCCGATCCAGTGACGTTGGTGGATTGTCACGCTACCTTGCAAGCCTTGTAGCTAATGCAACCACCACCATCAACAGCCCTCAATATGGGTGGTTGATATACGATTGTTGGCAGAAGAGACAGTTGGCGGAAATAGCAGAGGAAATCAGTCAGAATATTGATAGCGATGACAGCGTCACTGAACAGATCGGTAAAGCGCTTGGATCGTTATTTGAAATGGCTGGCTCGAATACACGCGATATAGTTTCAATGGATACCGCTTGTAACGCGGCCATCGAGATTATCAAGGCTGAACAAGCGGGAACTGTTCAACGGGTGTCTACAGGGATTCCTAGTATGGATCAGGCCATAGGCGGGGGCATGCGTACCCCGCACCTGATTATTCTTGCTGGACGCCCTGGAATGGGAAAGACAGCGTTGGCTGTTGCTGTGTCGAACAATGCCGCCAAGGCAGGAAACGCCGGTTTATTCTTCAGCCTTGAAATGGGCGCAGAGGAATTGTTGAACCGTGTTCTGTCATGTGAATCTGGCATACCCGGTATGGACCTGGAAAGCGGAAAATTATCGACTAATGACCTAACAAGGCTTGAGGTCGCACGGCGGAAAATCCGGGGCAGACAGCTTTATATTGATGATACCTCGGCACTGAATGTTGAACAGATCATCAGCAGGGCGCGACTGTACAAAGAGCGCTTCAACATCAAGTTCATAGTAGTGGATCATATCCAACGAATGAGCGATCCACAGGGCCTACAAAGGGCAAACAGAACACTTTCTCTGGGCAAGACAGTCCAGGGATTAAAAAACCTTGCCAAGAGCCTTCAGATACCCGTATTAGCTCTATCACAGCTTAACCGTGGCGTAGAGGAGCGCCAGGATAAAAGGCCCATGCTGTCAGACCTTCGTGAATCTGGAGAGATTGAGCAGGAGGCTGATATTGTCGCGTTCCTTTACCGAGAAGAATATTACCTTGAGCGTGAAACTTTATCTGAAAACCCCTCACAAAAGGTCAAGCAGGAGAGCGATAGACAGAAGGCAATTCATAAAGTTGAACTGATTATCGCCAAACGCAGATCCGGAGCAACTTCAACAAATATACTCTATTTCGATCCGACGAAAATGATTTTTGCGGAGTATCACAGTGAGTAATTCTGCAATTAACAAGGTCATGGCAAGCGATAAATCAAAAGGCCCAGCAAGACTGTTGCTTTTGGTTCTAGCAAATCGAGCTAATGATAAAGGGATCGCTTGGCCGTCTGTGAAAACGATGGCAAGGGACTGTAATTTGACCAGCCGGAACATTCAAAAACAGCTTCGCAAGCTGAAAAATGACGGTGAGATCAGCGAAGTTGGGCATGGATTTAGAGGCGTAACAAAATACCTGATTACCCCCTCAACCCCTGTCGAAACTGACACCCCTGTCGAAACAGGTACTGACCCCTGTCGAAATGGGTACTTTACCCCTGTCGAAATCGACACCCAATCCCTTATAGAACCCAAAGAACCCAAAGAACCCAAAGAACCCAAATATACTATAGATCACTTCGAAGAATGGTGGAGTTTGTACCCAAAAAAGGTGGCCAAGAAAAAAGCTGCTTCCTTGTGTGCAAAGATCATAAAAAAGAAGGAGGCTACGCACCAAAAATTGCTGGACGGTTTGAAGGCGTTTATCCGTGAAAAGAAAGATAGGGAAAAGCAATTTCTCCCTCATCCGTCAACTTGGCTTAATGAAGGTAGATGGAATGATGAGTATGATACTCCTGCCGAGCAAGAGCCTTGGGAGCTTATGCTCAAGCACTTCATCGAAACACAGGGGAATTGGGTAGGCGAATGGGGTCCAGCTCCTGGCGAGCTGGGCTGTGCAATTCCTGCGGAACATCTGCCGCATTTGAAAGCAGATTCATAAATGTCGCAGGAGAACAAAATGACGATAGACTAGTGGCATTATCCTACTTTCATCAAGGCTGCGATTTCGTCTAGCGTTTCACGAAACATTTTTTCAAGAAATTAGGTATACGAAAGGGGCGGACTTGGATGTATCGACTTTGCTTTTAATCCTGCCATTTCCCCACGCTGATTCAACTCCAATTCCATTAGTTATGTCTATTTCGACGAGCTTATTAGCCCAATTATGCAAGGTAACAAGTCGTGAATTGTTGATGTTTTTGTCTTTTAAAATGTCAAAATATGGATATGAATTTTGGCAAGCAGGATCGAAATCCTTTCACATTTAAGCCACAAGATCTTGTGATGTAATATTGTGATCCAGAATATTCTTGAAAGCAGATATCCACAGCGCAATTTCAAAACTCAGAAATCAGGCGTCCGTTATAGGGAATAAGAGCAGACGTCATTTTGTAAAAAGGAAAAGGACGGTTGTTGACCCACTACAGACATTAAAGTTGTTCATCCAATGCGTTGCGAACAGAGGTTGCCAATTCAGATATGCTGTAGGGTTTTTTCAGTTGCGTTTTATTCATATTGATAAAGAAGGGATCATCAACGTTTTCAATTTCACCCAGCTTTCTGTCATAACCACTGGTCAAAAGTATCTTTAGTTGTGGATGGCTTTTGTGTACCTGCTGAGCCAACTCATGAGCGCTCATGTCATTTGGCATCACGACATCACTGAACAAAAGGTCAAAGTCATTTTCCCGTTCGAGTATTTTCAACGCACTTGGTCCATCCTCTGCCACAAGCGTTTTGTATCCAAGATCTTCTAGAAGAAAAGCCGCCGTATCTCGCAGTCCTTCTTCATCGTCGACAATCAGGATTTTCTCATGGCCTCGAGGTAGGTCTTCAGTCGTAGTTTCTGGTTCGCTCAGGCCAGCTTCATTTTTAATTGTTTGGGGAATATAAAGGTGGAAAGTTGTACCACTCCCTATTTCAGATTCAATTGTCATAAACCCGCCGGACCGTTCAACAAAGCCATAGACCATACTAAGACCAAGTCCAGTTCCCTTGCCCACTTTCTTGGTTGTAAAGAAAGGCTCAAAAACTCGTTCCATTACTTTATTGCTCATTCCCGACCCAGTATCGCTGATAGAGGTCAGAACAAAATTTCCAGCTGTCGCTTTTGGATGATGTTTCGCAAACTCATCATCAAGAACTTTGTTCACAGTTTTAATCGTCAACTCGCCGCCTTCAGGCATGGCATCGCGGGCATTTATCGAAAGATTAAGAATTGCGTCCTCCAAATCGCCTGGGTCGATTTCAACGTTCCATAATCCATCAGCAAGATGCGTTTTTATGTCAATGGAGACGGTTAAGGACGTGGTGATTATACCGAGCAAATTATTAACCGATCCATTTATATCTACAAGCTGCACTTCATGTGGATTTTTCCGAGATAACCCGAGCAACTTCCCGGTTATGTCGGCACCGCGTTTAATGCTCTTTCTTGCTATATCTATCCGGCTGGAAATTCTGCTGTCACCTGGTGGTAATCTTTGAATGATTTCCAGATTCCCTGAAACTATTCCGAGAATGTTGTTGAAATCATGAGCAATGCCGCCGGTCAGTTGGCCTACTGCCTCCATTTTTTGCGATTGCCGTAGTTGCTCTTCAACAATTTTTTGTTCACTTATGTCATAAATAGATCCAATAAATATTCTGGTTTTATCAGAGTCCAACTCACTTACACCCAAGAGCATAGCGAACTCCTGTCCATTCTTACGAAGGCCTACCACCTCTCTTCCAGTTCCAATGATTTTCGCAGTACCAGAAGTTAAATAATTTCGAATATAATTGTCATGGTTTTTAGCGTAGGATAGCGGCATCAGTATTTTGACATTTTTTCCAAGCACTTCATCTTCTGAATATCCAAAAATTTCTTCTGCTTTCGCATTGAAAGCCTTAATTGCACAAACTTCATCGATTAAAATGCAGCCGACAGTGACATTATCAAAAGCGGCACGAAACCGGTTTTCCAATTGCTTCTGTTCAGTTACGTTTGTGACGACTCCAAGCATACTGATGGGCTTACCGTTAGCATCTCTGATAACATTACCCTTCTCAGTCACCCATTTAATTGTTCCATCTGGCAATAGCAATCTATGCTCGATATCATATCTCTGCCCAGAAACAATGCTCTTTTGGATGG
>Ga0105358_10000433_pt1 | contig 20799 bp, 19 predicted proteins | sample GOMGulsemesocosm_5_FD_83509 | JGI IMG/M metagenome (GOLD analysis project Ga0105358, IMG submission 83509) | Methane-oxidizing microbial communities from mesocosms in the Gulf of Mexico - GOM15C Gulf of Mexico | ecosystem: Environmental > Aquatic > Marine > Cold seeps | place: Gulf of Mexico... | reverse complement strand
CCTATGCCAGTGGTGACGCCCTCAGCCAGTTAGGTGTAATAGCAGGAGCCGACTTAACCACTGAAGCTGCTTACGCAAAATTACACTGCCTTATCGGGCGTGGCTACAGCAACGATCAGATCCGCTGTTTATTACCACAATCCCACCGCGGCGAACTGACGCTTTTCTAATAAAATGCTTGGTGCTTTAACCTCATTAGATTAATTGCTGCCCTATCTTGGGTGGCGTTGCTTTCACAGCCATTGCCTTTTTACCATTTCCCTTTAGAATGAAGCGCACTCAGACCTGTATATCTTCAAGTCTAGGCATCTCTATTTAAGTGCAAGGTTATTACCACGAACATTCCACCTTGACGTTATTGTTGTATTTTTGAGCCTACTGCTATGAAAAAGAATATCATCCTCGATACTGACTCTTACAAGTTGTCGCACTATAAACAGTATCCACCCGGTACCGAACAAGTGTTCTCTTATATTGAAAGCCGCGGCGGTCAGTTCGACAGCACAGTTTTTTTTGGTCTGCAAAAAGCCTTGATCGAACTGAATGAAAACTTCCCCACACAGCAAGATTTTGCAGAGGCAAAAGCGTTGGCAACAGCGCATGGTGTACCTTTTAATGAAAGCGGGTGGCGAGAGCTCATTGAACTGGGATATTTCCCACTAGAGATACGTGCGGTCCCTGAAGGAGAAGTTATCCATACCAAAAATGCATTAGTGACGGTGGTTAACACAGATCCGCGTTTTTTCTGGCTCACCAGCTACTTAGAAACATCATTACTGCGCGCTGTCTGGTACCCAACGACAGTCGCTACTCTCTCCTATGAGTGCAAAAAAGTGATTCATCGCTATATGCTAGCGACTTGTGATTCACTGGACGGCTTAGGTTTTAAGTTGCATGATTTTGGTGCGCGTGGAGTATCCAGTGAAGAGTCTGCAGGCATAGGAGGCGCGGCTCATTTAGTGAACTTTTTAGGCACAGACACCCTGTCAGCCCTTCGCTGCGCTGCTAAGTATTACGATGCGGGGGTCTGCGGTTTTTCTATCCCTGCTACCGAACACAGCACCATCACAAGCTGGGGACGAGAAAATGAGTTAGAGGCCTATCGCAATGTATTAACACAATTCCCCAGTGGCTTACTCGCCTGCGTTTCCGACTCTTACGATATTTTTAAAGCCGTTAACACTTTATGGGGAGATAAATTAAAATCCATAGTGCTTGAGCGCGATGGTGTGTTGATCATCAGGCCGGACAGCGGTGATCCCGAAGATATTTTACCGATATTACTGGAAACGCTAGGTGAGCGTTTTGGTTATAGCAAAAACAGCAAAGGCTACAAAGTATTAAATGATAAAGTGCGTTTAATTCAAGGTGACGGGGTAAATTTACACTCCATTGGCCGCATTTTGGAAATAATGACAGCCAAAGGTTGGAGTACTGAAAACATCGCTTTTGGTATGGGCGGTGGGTTATTGCAACAACTTAATCGAGATACACAAAAATTCGCGATGAAAAACAGCGCTGTTAAAGTCGACGGTCAATGGCGAGACGTATACAAAGACCCGGTCACCGACCAAGGAAAACGCTCACAAAAAGGCATTCTCGACTTACAAAACGGCAAGACCATCAGGATTTCAGAAGAGTTATTGTTTAGTGAGCGTCAGCACTCTCAATTGCAGGTGGTTTACCGTAACGGAACGCTCGTTAATGTGCAGAGTTTTCAGCAAATTAGAGATAACGCTGGTAAATCAATTCTGTAACAACAAGCTGTTCAAATAGTCACCAATGCATACTGCTAAATCTCATTTGTGGATAACCCTTTAATAACTTTTCAGCTATCTGACAGAAATCTCTCTGGAGCCCATATAACAACGGCTTCAGAGTTTTGTTATACACACAAAGATACCCACAAACTTGCTAGACCCACTTAACATTGCGAGATTTTTAGTGAGATACCCACAGCGGACAGCTACTTTCTGACTAAACATTAACTTTTATACCTAACATCTTGATTTTTTGAAGATATTCACAGAATTTGTGGACAACTACTTGGATAGACCATGCACAATACGCCTATAACCTCGTGCAGCCCTTTAGTTATATAGCTCCCAGCAAAGCGTACAAAAAACAACCACTGTAGATAAAAATCTGAAACCAATGTAATTCCGCGCTAAAGATTAATTTTAAATTCAGAACAAAACATCCTTTAGCTGGCGGTTTACGGCTTATAAGGGTGATGATCTAAAGAAGTTTAGTCACTACAATATGCAACGAAGAAAGAGGCTTAATCACCACAGTTTCAGTTGAAACACTGTTGGTATTGTCTGGGGGTAAGCGCAGTGCGTTTTTTAAAATTACGCTGAAAATGACTCTGATCGGAAAAGCCTAACGCAACGGCTGTTTCTGACAAAGCCTTGCCCTCTTTTAACAATAACTTTGCCTGCTTAATTCGCTGGTCTAATTGGTAGGCGTGCGGAGACTGTCCATAGTTTTGCTTAAAACTACGGATCAGATGAAATGGGCTAAGCTCAACCAACTGGCAAAAGTCGTCAATGCTTAAAGGGCACCCTAATTGATCCATTATTAGCTGTCGCACTCGCTCTAAATTACTTTTGCTAACAGGTTGCAACATCGACTGCGGTGAAAAAAGTTGCGCGCAGTACTCGATTAACACTCCCTCCACTAATAACGGATTATTCTCTGTCGCCAACAGCTGATAGAGCTTAGAGAAACCTTGATAACTATTCGCGTCAGTCAACAGATGCTGTTCAAACGGTGCGTAATCCATATTCATTTGTAGAGGTAGCTGTGCTTGTAATTTAGCGATCCAAGCGCTATCGATGAATAACATTCGGTACGACCACTCTCCTTTATCAGGGTTGCACGAGTGCGCATCCCCAGGATTGATCGTCACAGTAACACCCGCATGTGTGTGATATTGGCAGTTCAGGTTTTGATATTTGGCACAGCCATAGTCGACCACGCCGAAAGAAAACTCATCGTGCGAGTGGGTGCTATAACAACTGTTTGAATGATTGGCGCGGCGCAACTCAACAAAATCTAACGCAGCACTTTTACTCAATTGATGAACGGCTGTTTGTGCCATAAATTCTCTCTTTAAGTTGAATTGCACTGCCCTGTAGTAGGATTGACTCTTTTCAAGAAAAGTAATCGCTTAAACTTTCTATATAAGAAGCACGGGAAACACTCCCAGACTGATTCGCGATTCCTCTTATGCATCTCTATTAGATAAACATAGATATTACACTCAGTGCCAATAATAATCCCATCAAGCGATTAAAAACAATCTGATGATGTATTTTTGTTAACATGCCGCGCAGCAAATTTCCTGCAAAAGCCCAAATTCCAACGCCTAATAAGCAGATCCCAAATGATAGAGCACTAAAGATATATAAGTATAGTTCAGGATCAGCACTGGTGGTCACAAATACGCTAATCCCCGACATAGAAACCAACCAAGCTTTCGGGTTTAAGCCCTGCGCCATGGCGCCCTGTAACAGAGTGGGGGCTTCCATTAGATCTTGATCTTGTTCAGCAGACACTTTCGCCGTCGCTATTTTGTAGGCCATAAAAAACAAAAACAGTGCACCTATATATTTCAAACTCACTGCTATTTGCTCAAAGTGACTCTGTAACTGATTAATACCCACTCCCGCTAGGTAAACAATCAATGCGTAACACAACGATGCGCCCAAGACATGCGGCAGCGTTTTTTTGAATCCGAAATTCACTCCGCTACAAGTGGCGATAATATTCACAGGCCCAGGAGAGGCAGCCCCTATAAATGCAAAAGTCGCCATCGATAATATAATTGTGTTCATTTCTACTCCCAATACTGATAAAACTGGGATGATGATAGCAACCTAATACCGCTATTTATTGAACGATATTGCCCTTTAAATAAATAATTACACCAAACTATGTAACCAGTTACGTAATTAGTTTATATTATACTCACTATCCACATTACAACAGGTGATTTTTTTGGATCATATGCAAACTTTAGGCTGTCTTTCACTGGGCAGCCGCTTTAAGCGCCTCTCTGATAGACTCTACAAAGATGTGGCAAGCATCTATCAAGAGCGCGGTATTGATCTGCACCCTTCGTACTTCCCGCTATTTAACTTATTACATATTAGAGGACCGCTCTCGGTCACCCAAGCAGCGGAGTTACTCAATGTCTCTCACCCTGCCATCAGTAAAATTGCCAACAAAATGCAGGCTGAGCAACTATTGTATAAAACATCTGATCCTCGCGATGAGCGACGTTATTTCTTAGCGCTTGATGAAAAGGCTAGGCAGCTACTGCAAAATATTGACCCTATATTGCGGGAGATGCGCCAATACCTTGATAGCATTATCGATGCGCAACAGTTCTCTATTCTCAAAGCATTGCAAGAGTTCGAACAGGCCTATAACAAAAAAGGGCTAGTCAACCCTGTACTTAACGCACTCGCCAATAATGTTGACCCTAACCAGCTCAGTATTGAAAGCTGGCAGAGCGAGCTTAAGCAAGAATTCTACCGCTTAAATTACGCCTGGATAGAGAAGTATTTCAACGCCCAGCTCAATGATTTAGACCAACAGGCACTGCAAAACCCAGAGGGCTATTATCTCGCTCGTGGTGGTTATATTTGGTTTGCCAAGTTAAATCAGAAAATTGTTGGCTGTATAGCGCTCGCCAATCACGGCGAAGGGCGCTATGAAATCTCAAAAATGGGCGTTGATGAACATTATCAAGGTCACGGTATTGGCCGAAAATTATTGCTGCGCGCTCTGCAAAAATCAAGACAACTACATGCGCGCACTTTGTATTTAGAAACCTCTAGTTTGCTACTGCGTGCTATCACTCTTTACCAGCACATGGGATTCACCCAGTGCGAGCACCCTAACGGAGTCTCTAACTATCAACGCTCTGACATCTATATGGAGTTAACTATATGAGTACTGTTTATACTGCTATCAATAATGCTGAGCAATCACGCAAGCGTGAATTTCTAAATGGCGCCAGCGCTACGTTCCCACTCTTAGTGGGCGCGGCTCCCTTTGGTATTATTTTTGGCACTTTAGCCGAACCCAATGGGTTATCGGCACTGGGTGCAATTTTGATGTCACTGATTGTCTTTGCTGGTGCTAGCCAGTTTATTGCGCTGGGCTTACTTGCAGCAGGGGCAAGTATCCCGATTATTATTGCCACGACCTTTATTGTTAACTTCAGGCACATCTTATATTCAGCCAATCTAGTCTCTAAAGTTAAACACTTACCACACTATTGGCGTGCTATCATGGCGTTTGGTTTAACCGATGAAACTTTTGCAGCCGTCAACAATCGCTATTTGCAACAGGGAAACTTAACCCGAGCACACTGGTTTTATTTAGGCTCATTTCTGGCCATGTACAGCAATTGGGTGCTTTGCACTTATATCGGTTTAACCTTAGGGAATATATTTCCGCAGATGCAGGATTGGGGATTGGATTTTGCTATGTCTGTGACTTTTATCGGTATGGTTATCCCCTATCTTAAAAATCGTCCGGTCATTGTTGCCGTTCTGGTCAGCGCAATATTAGCGATAGTAAGCCACGACTTACCCCACAAACTCGGTTTATTGCTGGCTTCGTTTGCAGGAATCAGCGTGGGTATCTCACTGCTAATGATTAAAAACCGTTCAAGCAAAGTAGGAGAATCAAAGTGAATGAAAGCTTTCTAATTGGCGGTATGTTCGCCGTCACTTTCAGCGTGCGTTACCTATTATTTGCCATGGCTGGGAAAATACACTTCCCAAGCTGGTTAAATAAAGCATTAGAGTTTGTACCTCCTGTGGTACTGATGGCTATTATTGCACCTAGTATTACTATGCCCAAAGGAGAGCTGTGGCTGAGCCCGCTCAATCCCTGGCTACTCGCATCACTGGTTGCCGTCATCACCGCACTGATCCGTAAAGACCTGCTCACGACTATAGTGGTTGGCATGCTCGCCTTTGCCGGTTTACGATTTGGCATAGGTCTTTAGTCGTTAGTCGTTAGCCGTTAGCCGTTAGTCGTTAGTCGTTAGTCGTTAGTCGTTAGTCGTTAGTCGTTAGTCGTTAGTCGTTAGTCGTTAGTCGTTAGTCGTTAGTCGTTAGTCTTGAGTCTTGAGTCTTGAGCTTGTAGCTCGTAGCTCGAAAAACTATAACCAGCTGATTATCCTGATTAAAAAATATTTCGATTTGCACAAACACTACTGACATAACGCTGTCAGGAGGCACTCGTTATTATTAATACTCACCCAACGTAATCAAGAGAAAGTAATTATGAGTAATAATATCGAAGTAGTCACATTTAAAGTTTTACCGCAAGTTGGCGAAGCTCAATTAACAGCTACCAACAATGCTATGGAAGATTTTTTAAATGAGCAGCCTGGCTTTTTGTATCGATCACTAAGCAATGACGGGGACGGTAACTGGTTTGATATCATCTACTGGCAAGATGACCAATGCGCACAAAAAGCGGCCAGCGCTTTTGATAGCTCAGACATATGTCAGCAGTTAATGCCTTTAATCGATATGGCTTCATGTAAAAAAATTAACATGCGCGCCCTGTCATCTATTTTAGCGCAAAAGCTTGCTGCTTAAACATAACAACCGGCACAAAACATCCTCCTTATCTACAAATAGTAAGTAAGGAGCGTTAGACACAAAGCGCGATTGAGGATACTTTTTGACACTCAAAATTTGCCCGCAATGCTCTGCCACGGCTATGAAAAACATCTGTATTACGCTACTTTATCACAGACACCTCAAACAGCAGCCAGCTGCTATAATTAGGAGCAATAATGCGTAAAGCAGAGCGCTTATTTCAGTTGTTAACACTCTTACGCGGTAGAAGAACGGTGATAACAGCGCTAACTCTTGCTGAGTCTTTTGGTGTTTCTGAACGAACTATATACAGAGACATACAGTCCCTAAGCTTGTCGGGCGTCCCCATAGAAGGTGAGGCTGGGGTTGGCTACAGGCTCAAACCGGGATTCTCTATTCCACCACTGATGTTCAATGCCCAAGAATTAGAAGCTTTGCTATTAGGAGCAAGAATGGTTCAGCGCTTTGCCGATCCACAACTCGGTAGCGCCGCTGAGAGCGCGCTTTGTAAAATACAATCCATATTGCCCGACAAATTACACTATGATCACGCCATTAAACCTGAATGGTTGCTAGTACCTGATTACTCGTTTAGCGAAAGCGCGCAATTTGGCGAACAAATTCGCACAGCGATCAAACTAAATCACATTTTACACTTCGATTATGAGGCTGAATCTAAACAACACTCGACCCGTAAAGTAAGACCTTTAGGCTTAGTTTTTTGGGGAAAAGTTTGGACACTCGTCAGCTGGTGCGAACTTCGCACTGACTACCGCTCTTTTCGCTTAGATAGGATAAAACAAATCCACCCATGTAATGAATTATTTACTCCACAAGTCGCTATATCACTACAAATCTACCTAGATAAACAAAGCTAATCGTTCCACAGAGCTGAAATCTTGTTTCAGTTAGCTAGAGCTGAAATCTTGTTTCAGTTAGCTAGAGCTGACATCTTGTTTCAGCTGTATTTATTTGCTCAGAGAGCTTGTAAAGGACTCGCCATGCGCGGCTATTCTTGCGCGGATTTGACTGCTTAGTTATCCACATTCAAAACTTAGGAGCTACTCGCCCCCTAAATAAGCGACGTTAATACAGAGGAATTTTTTACTGTAATAATGTCATCAGCGGTGGATTACAACATCAAACAATACTGTAGCCCTAAACTGGCTCTAGGATAGGTATTTCCTGTATTTAATCTTAATCACAAAGCCTCTGTGAGTCTGTTTCTCTAGATCTTTCTGCTTTTTTTTATTTTAATGTTTGCCTATACCATAAGGTGTTGGTTTATAATCTGTGCTAAACACTCATAGTAGGATTTCGATTTGCAATTAACTGTTGAATCAAAGCTAGAACAGCTTCAGGCCTGTGGCCAAGATAATCTTCTCACTGAGCTAATGCACGGTATAGAGAAAGAGGGATTGAGAGTAACGCCTAAGGGTAGGTTATCTCAAAGTGATCATCCTGCAAAGTTAGGTTCTCCCCTGACGAATGGTGTAATCACGACAGATTACTCTGAGGCTCTTCTTGAGTTTATCACTCCGGTTTATAAAAACTCATTGGATGCCATCAATTATTTGACGGATTTACACCGCTACAGCTACCGCCATTTAGATGAAGAAGTTATTTGGAACGCCAGCATGCCCTGCTACTTAGCAGGTGCTGACGACATCCGCATCGGTGAATATGGAAACTCTAACAGCGGTAAGATGAAGCACGTTTACCGTGTCGGACTTGCTAACCGCTATGGAAAATTGATGCAGAGCATCGCCGGTATTCACTACAATTTCTCGCTCTCTGATGATCTGTGGCTCGCACTGCAAGCTATAGAACGTGATAACAGCAGTTTAAAAGACTACCGCTCTGCCGGATACTTTTCGCTAATACGTAATTTCAGACGTCAGTCTTGGCTGCTTCTCTACTTATTTGGTGCCTCTCCAGCTCTGTCTGACTCTTTCATGAAAGATAGGGAGCACCATCTACAAACGCTAAATGGTCACACCTTATACTTACCTTACGCAACTTCACTGCGCATGGGTGACTTTGGCTATTCCAACAAAGCGCAAGAAAGCTTAAATATCTGCTTTAATTACTTAGAAAGCTACGCAAACTCACTGCAACAGGCTATCAAGACGCCATTCCCCGCATACAGTGAAATCGGTATCAAAGTGGACGGCGAGTACCAGCAATTAAACGCCAATGTATTGCAGATCGAAAATGAATACTACAGTGATATTCGTCCAAAGCGGGTGGCTGACTCCGGTGAAAAACCAGTTGAGGCGTTAATTGATCGCGGTGTTGAATACATAGAGGTCAGAAATACCGATATCAACCCGTTATTGCCGGTCGGTATTGATAATAGCCAAGCGCAGTTCATGGACGCTTTTTTGTTGACCTGCCTGTTACAGGACTCAACAGAAATCGACGCTGATGAATGCCAGCTAATCAGTCACAATAATAATTTAGTCGTCAACAGGGGCCGCGAACCAGGTCTTGAGCTTAACAGTACTGATGGCGAATTACCGCTGACAGAGCTGGCGGCTAACATTTTAGATCAGGTCGCTAAAGTGGCTGCCGTGATTGATCGTACTAAGGGAGGAACCAGCTTTTCTGATAGTGTCAAAGCTCAAAGGGCCAAAGTGGCCGATAGTGAACTGACACCTTCGGCGATTATACTTGCATCTCTTCGCGAGAGCGGCCTACAGTTCACAGACTGGGCATTACATGTCAGCAAACAGCACCGAGAAGATCTTCTCTCCAGCGAGTTAGATGATAAAACCTGTACGGCTCTGGATGAGAAAGTGAGACTTTCTGTGTTGCAACAACACGAAATGGAGAGTTTTGATACGCTTGAATTCGATCAATTCATCGATCAGTATATGCAAGGATAAGAATGCGAGTTGCGAGGCAGTATCTTTTAACTATCACTGCCCGCAACTTTTTTACTCGCTATAGCTATTATTGCGCAACAAAGCTGACAAAAAACAAATCCGTCACATTAGTCGCCTCTTCACCCACTTCATCTGCTAATCTTTGCTTCACCAACAATATCGCCTTTTGGGCCAATATTTTTTGTGCGGAAACTGAACTCATACTCTCTTGACTCTGTGCCATTAATAAATACAGGATGTCATTTCGAATAGCGTCACGGTGATCACCTAATGCCTGCTCCGTCTCTGCAGAACCGGCCTGTATGGTTATTTCACATTTAACAAAATGCAATTCAGTGCTTTCACCAAAATTAGCAACAAATGATTTTAATTCAATATAACCAACATATTCCTCCTGAGCCTCTTCTCCTTCAGCCGCGGCAAAAGGAACCCACAAACTCAACAGACAAATTAAAACAGCTTTCCAATACATCCCTACTTTCTCCCTACTTTTAAATATTTTCTACAACAAGCAGTTTTGTGCCTAGGTGCTTAAACTGCTCGCTGTTCAATTTATAACAACTTCAGTATTAAAAATTTAGCCTTAGTCAGTGTAGCTGCAAAGCCGTTGGCAACACAATAAAATCCCCTCTAGATTGACTATTTTGATCTACTACTGGATTCTTTGATCAATGAGCTTGCACCTATGATAACCTAGAGCTTAATATTAGCTAACGTGCAATACAAAGCAAAGGATACTAGTTATGTTAAATCAATGTCAGGGAGCTAAAGAAAAATGGGGGGGTGTCAACGACATCATCGATGCTTGGCTGGAAAGTAGGCAAGTCTTAATATCGCACTTTGTTGCTCTGCCTTCACAAAGTATTGCCAACGGCCTAAATGAACGACTGAGTTTGTTCTGCGATTTACTGATGGATTATTTATCCTCCGGTCACTTTGAAGTCTACGAACAATTATTGCGAGAGGGTGACGAATTTGCAGATGGTTCTGTTGAAGCCGCGCAAAAATTATTCCCTCTGATTCAGCCCACTACTGATTTAGCGTTAGATTTTAATGACAAATACTCTTCTATGAAAGATCCTACGGTGCAGGAAATTCGCGAATTTGCCGAGCAACTTTCACTCCTTGGAGAAGCTTTAGAAAACCGCTTCTCGCTGGAAGACAAAATGATAGAGCTTTTGCACATCACTCATAATGAAATAGCACTTCAATAAAGGCTCACGAGCGAATGCCAAGAAAATTAGCTGTCACGGCAATACTCACATTTTTATTAACCGCGTGTAGCTCAGCCGAATCGCCGTTTGATTGGCAAAATTACGCCACCTTAGGCCTGTACAGTGCGGCGATATCTCAAGATGGCCGCTACGCTGTTATTGGCGCTCAAGAGGAGGGGGGCAGTCTCTGGGAAATCGAGACCGGTGAGCGTCTCTACGACTGGAACCACCGCAAGGGGGACCGCTCGCTCATCGCCAAAACCGCCTTCTCCCCAGAGGGTGAGTTTGCCGTCACTGCCAACCAACAAGATTTAGTGTTATGGCACACTAGCACTGGTAAACCCGAATGGTTCTGGAGCTCTCCCGGTGAAATATTAGCAATCGATCTCACATCCAGAGGAAGCTACGCTCTAGTCGGTTTAGCCAATCATACCGCGGTATTCTTCGACATAGTCAACGGCGGGATAAAACGCACTTTTCGACATGGTGGGCGGGTGCGCTCCGTTGCTATCAGCAAAGATGGCTCTACCGCCATCACTGGATCCGATGACTTTATTGCACGTATCTGGGACATTCAAAGCGGCCAATTACTGCATCAACTTGAACTGGAAAATATTATTGACTCTGTCGCCTTAAGTGATGATGGCTCTCTCGCTTTTAGCGCTAGCAGTTTAGATAGAGGTGTAGTTTGGGATGCCCAAACGGGTGCTGTGCTCTCTTATATCAGCGGTGATGAATCCTTCACTAAAAAACGTATCAGTTATTTAAGCGCCAGATTTTCCAACGATAGCAGCGAGCTATTAACCGGTAACTCCGCTGGTTCCGTACAACTTTGGGATCCTCTCAATGGTGAAATGCGAGAGCATTGGCAAGCGCATAAGAAGAACGCTTACGGCCCTAACAGCGTTAGTGTTTTAGCGGTGAGTTTCTCCAAATCTGGTTTGTACCTCGCGCTAGGCAGTAATGGGGTGCTCAACGAATTTGAATAATAAGTTATGCGCCACAAAAAAAGGGGGTAAGCCAAGCTTACCCCCTTTAATATTTAGCTAACGTTTTTTAAGATTATTTATCTGCTGCTTTCTTCTCAGTTTCAGCAGCTTCTTCTACGACAGGTTTTACAATTTCTACCAATTCCACTTCAAAAATAAGCGTTTCACCAGGGCCAATTTTAGGGCCGGCGCCATGGTTACCATAGGCAAGCTCTGAAGGGATATACAACTTCGCTTTACCGCCTTCTTTAATAAGTTGCAGGCCTTCTGTCCAGCCTGGGATAACACCGCTGAGTGGGAAAGTAACAGGTTTGTTACGCTTGAAAGAGCTATCAAACTCCTCACCGGCGATGGAAGTCCCCTGATAGTGCACAACAACAGTATCTGTGGCCGTTGGCATATTGCCCGTACCTTGTGTCAGCATTTCAATCTGCAAACCACTAGCCGTTGTTGTTACTTCTTTACGCTGCGCATTTTCAGCAAGGAATTTTTTACCGATTTCAATATTGGCTTTTGCTTTTTCTTCCGCTTCAGCCTTTGCTGCCTCTGCCGCTTTCTCTGCCGCCGCTTTTTGTAAGGCTACTTGCTTTTCCTGAAAAGTCTTTAATGATGCTTCTACTTCTGCTTCACTCATTTGAATTTCAGCACCGCTAAATACATCTTTAATCGCCGCACTAAATGCATCTATATCAAGATTATCAAAACTTGGCTTCATTTGGTTGGCAATCATTAAGCCAAAACTATAGCTTAATTTTTGATCATCGCTTTTTAATTCAGCGGCAAATGCAGTCGTTGTACTTAATACTGCTGTCACAGCAATAGCTAACAGTGTTCTTTTCATTCTAGAATCCTTAATAAATAAAATTACTAATGCAATCAATAGATGACATAAATGTTTTCAATTGGACAATGTAATACAAAAAAGTTCTGGCGCATATCTATAAAATCGTCTACAAATATAAACTTACCCGAATTCAAGTAATAACGCTAAATTTACATTGCTATCAGATACGCTATGTTTGTCCTATATACTGCAACGCAAGCTGCTCTAATCTGCGCCAGCTGACATCCGTTTCATTCACCGCGCAACTTCTAATACCATTGCTTCGGCAAAAAGCCAGATTTTCGTAAACCAGCTGAGTATAGTCGATATTTTGAGGGGCCAATTGACTTGATGATAAATAATTCGCATGCATAAAGGCTAGCTCTATTTGCTCACTCGCCAGCTCTGCCGCTAGCATTTTCAGGTAACAATCACTGATATTACTTTTCATTAAGGCATCCGATTCGCCATATTCCTTAACTCTACGACGAATATCGCGAAGCGGCTGAGTAATTTGCGCAGCCCAGTTTACATCATCAATTGCGAGACTTTTTATACGATAATTTTTACTCGCCAGCCACAGTGAAAACAGTATTTGATTAATCCGACAAGCTTGTTCATCTTGCAGTACTAACAACGTCTCACTCACCTCAGGCTGTGCATAAAAAGCTTTCGCAAAATCCCACAGTTCGTTTTCAATCTTCATCTTCCATTACCTTTTGAGGATACAATATGCGATCAACATGATAGAATCGCCGGCAAAAATATCCTGAAACCTCAGCATAACGACTACTTACGATAATACGCTGTTAGAAATCGGCCTGCTCACAGATTTAAGTATACTCATTAAAAATGGGATACCATGACAGCGCTAATTCAACAATCTTTTGTCTCGTATTATCCTCGTTTGTTACGTTTGCAGCGGTATTATTCTCTAACATCGACCTTTCGGCTTAAGATGATTCAATTACTAGAACTTAGTTTACTTCGCGGAACACAGCAACTATTAAATACTGCTGATCTCACTTTGCACTCCGGCTGGAAGGTGGGCATCATCGGCGCTAACGGTGTTGGAAAATCTAGTCTATTCAAGCTCTTGCTTGGGGAACTACAGCTCGATGCAGGCGAGTTAAAAATGTCGGGCAATCAAACCATTGCTCACATGGCCCAAGAAGTACAAGCAGATAATCGTAGCGTTTTGGATTATGTGCTTGATGGCGACAAAGCCCTGCGAGATATTCAAACTCAAATAGCCCGTGCCGAGCGAGACAACCAAGCTGAGCGCATTGGCGAGCTGCACGCGCAATTAGACAACATTGATGGTTATACCGCTGTATCTAGAGCACAGCAATTACTGAACGGCTTGGGGTTTGCTAGCGACGATGCTCAGCGAGATACCAGTGACTTATCAGGCGGCTGGCGGATACGTTTAAATTTAGCCAAAGCATTAATGTGTCGCTCTGATGTGCTGCTCTTGGATGAGCCAACCAACCACTTGGATCTCGACGCTACTTTATGGCTGGAAACTTGGTTACGTAATTACCAAGGTACGCTGCTACTCATTTCTCACGACAGAGACTTTCTCGATCAAGTTGTCGACCATATCGTGCATATGCACAGCGCTAAACTCGATGTATATAGAGGCCAGTACAGCGCCTTTGAAAGAGCAAAAGCTGAACGGCTCGCACAACAGCAAGTACAATATGAAAAGCAACAACAGCGCATGGCAGAAATAGAACAGTTTGTGCGTCGCTTTAAAGCAAAAGCTTCCAAAGCCAAACAAGCACAAAGCCGGGTGAAAGAACTAGAGCGCATGGAAGTCATATCCGCCGCTCACATCGACAGCCCTTTCACCTTCAGTTTTCAAGCGAGCGAAAAAGTCTCCAACCCACTACTCTCTTTAAGAGAGGTAAACTGTGGCTACAGTGATGCCCCTATTCTCAATAATGTTTCTCTGTCACTCTCGCCAGGCTCTAGAATCGGTTTACTCGGACCCAACGGTGCGGGTAAATCGACCTTGATTAAGACACTCGTCGGTGATTTAGCTCCACTGTGCGGTGAACGAGGTAACGGAGAACATTTAAGAGTCGGTTACTTCTCTCAACACCAGCTAGAGGCTCTAGATCTAGAAGCTTCTGCTATGGTTCATATTATGCGTATTTCGCCCAAAGCGACCGACCAAGAAGTGCGCAACTATCTAGGCTCTTTTGGCTTCTTTGGTGATGATGCATTTACCCCGGTAAAACAGTTTTCAGGCGGAGAAAAGGCCCGTGTAGCACTCTCTCTCATTGCCTGGCAAAAACCAAACCTACTATTATTGGATGAGCCTACTAACCATTTAGATTTAGAAGTTCGCCACGCGTTGACCATGGCCCTACAAGAGTTTGAAGGTGCCGTTATACTGGTTTCACACGATCGTCACCTACTGCGCAATACTGTTGATGAATTCATGCTTGTCGCCAATGGGAAAGTAAGCGAGTTCAAAGGTGATTTAAATGATTACCAACAGTGGCTAACAGAGCAGCGTCGTAATCTCTCACCCACTAAAATGGTGTCACGTGAAAACCGTTCACAGACAGCTGAAGAGAAAAAAGAGTTAAAACGAATTGCGGCCGAGCAACGCACTGCCCTTAGACCATTAAAGAATAGAATCACAACCTTAGAAAAGCAAATTGATTCTCTACAGGAATGCCTTGCAGGATTTGAAGAACAACTGGGGGACACAGAACTTTATAACGTTGAAAATAAAGATAAACTAAAACAAATACTCAATCAACAAGCTGCTGATAAAAGCAAGTTAGAAAGCGCTGAAGAAGAGTGGATGGAAAAACTTGAAGAGCTAGAAGAACTGAACGGAGAAATATAAATATTGGGTCTTGGGTCGAAGGTCGAGGGTCGAGGGTCGAGGGCATATTAAACCTTCAGCTAGTGCACAAGTCATAATGTGAACTAGCTTTTGACCAAAGACCTGCAACTCATGACCTCTGTTAAACGAGGTCTTTTTCTTTACCCATTTCGCGCTTTTGTTGAGTTTCTAACATTTTGACTAACTCTAAAAGCTCATCGCCTTTATCGAGCATCGCTTCACACTCTTCATAGACTTCAGCTTCCAGCAATCCGACAGACTGTAAAACTTTCACCTCTAGCACTTCAATTGGACCATCTGCAAAACCCGCTCTGCGCAGCACTCTACTTGCCAAATTAACTAACTGGGCATACTTATTAGACTTTTTCTGCAAAGGTGAATTGATGTATCTAACCCCTGCACACACCTCTTTAGGCAAAGACCAGCAATCAAATAACCAAGCAGCCACTTGTTCGCGTGTGACATTCAGAACATGGCGCTCCGTTTGTTCGATACTCATGTGCGGGTTAACTTCTAAATAGCGAGAAAGCAGTGCAAAATGAGGGGGAAACAGATGTGCCAGAGCCGCATAACCAAAATTGTGTATCAAGCCAGTTAGATAGACAAGACCCGGCTTAGGAAGATCGTCTCCCGTCATTCGTTTACACAATCGCTCAGCCAACGTTGCCGTGTAAATTGCCTGAATCCAGTATGGCGTATGACCTCTAGGTGCCTCATCGGGAATACTTAACGTCTTGCCCATAGAAACACCCAAGGCAAGGTTTACCACTAGATCGAAGCCCAACACCCTGACAACAGCATCATCTATCGAAGACAGCTCTCCAGGCGTTGCATAATACGGAGATGCCGCCCAGCTCATCACTTGAGCTGCCAGCGAAGGATCAACTTTTACGATGGGGACTAATCGGTCCACACCGGCGAGTGGGTCTGCTCTAAGCTCACTAATTTTTTGCGCGGTTGGTGGCAGACTGGGCAGACCTAAGGTATCTTCCATACGCTGCTTAATACGTAGCGCCGTGAATTTTTCTACCGCTTTAATAATAACTTCTTCATCCGTTCCCTGAGGCTGCTCCTGAAGAATTTTTTCCGGGCTGATACCCACTGGGATAACAGATGCTGCACCTGTAAGCCATTGACGAGGAACATCAAATGCCAACCCAGAGTGCGGTTCTATTACTGACAGAGACTTTATGTCGACACAACTTTTATCGATATATACGGGTAGTGAAAACAACTTGCGCTGACCCTCAGGCGTCGAGAGTGCATCTTGGTTAAAAAATTTAACGATATTTTCTGCGCGAACTGGCTGCAACTGACGCGAGGACTCTCGCCAAAGCACCACTAAATTAAGTAAGTGCGATGCAGGTAAGAGAACTAATACCTTCCCTTCGCTATCATGTAACAGAGCTAAACGGATAGCGTTATCGCTATCAGTGACATTATCCAATCTGTGAACTCCAACAGCCAATTGATCCACCTCTCTTTGAATATAGGCATTACTCAAAAGATAGACATGCTTTTTAGAGTATTAGTACGCATTGCGTGATTCTAAAAAGCACATACACTCCCTGTGCTTAAAATATGGTAGCCAATAAAACAAGACTGAAGCTGTCTAAGCGCTTATCACTACCGGCAAAATCATAGAAGTTTGCCTCAATCTATCCACTATTCTTCTTTAGAATATCTACAGTTACTATATATTCATTTAATCTATTCGCAAAGCGTTTAAAGTCCATTAAGTATTTATATTCTCGATACTCGACTAACCGTCTTAAGTGAACGTAACTTCTTAATCGTTCTCGCTAAATGTATGCGCCCCCGCACCCCCAACTCCATATCAACACAGTACAGCAGTCCTTCTTTTTCGCCGAGATCCATTTTTAGAATATTGGCACCATTAGCGGATGCTGTGGTTGCTAAATTGGCTATGATACCGCGCTCGGAGGACACTTCTAGCTTGAGACTAACATTAAACTCTTCATCTAAATCATTCGACCACTCAAGGAAAATACACTTCTCTGGGTCATCTTTCATTGTGCGGATATTACGGCAGTTAATGCGATGCACAACAAACCCTCGTCCGCTACTGGTATACCCTACGATACCATCCCCTGGTATTGGTTGACAGCACTTCGCATAGGCAATAACGACACCTTCAGTGCCTTCTATCGCCAATGATTTTTGCGGCAACCTAGCCTCGCTATGCTCACTCGCTTCAGGCCTGAGTTTTCTGGCAACCACATAAGACATCAAATTGCCTACACCAATTTCCTGCAGCAAATCATCGACTGAACTTAAATTAGCTTCATTCAAGAAGTCTGCCATCTTTTGCTGATCAACTTCCTCTAAGCTAATATTAAACTGTCCTAGAAATTGATTGAGCAAGCGTTTACCCATTTGGGTGGATTCGTCCTTTTCTTGATTTTTCAAGAAATGACGAATACTCGAACGCGCCTTACCGGTAACCACAAAATTGAGCCACGCCATATTCGGTTTAGCACTTGGGGTACGAATAATTTCAACTGTCTGACCACTCTCTAAAGGTTCTGACAGCGGCACTAACCGGCGGTTAACCCGACACGAAATACACGAGTTACCCACATCAGTATGAATAGCATAAGCAAAGTCAACCGCCGTCGCCCCTGGCGGCATTTCATAAATACGCCCTTTAGGGGTAAAGACATACACCTCATCAGGAAATAAATCTTTTTTAACATTATCAATAAATTCCATTGAATCGCCAGCGCGTTTTTGCATTTCTAACAAATCTTGCACCCACTTGCGCGCCCGATTGAAAGAACTAACGGCGATATCAGAAGCACCATTACCTTTATAGTAACTGTGTTCAGCAATACCTTGCATCGCCACTGCATCCATTTCTTTTGTACGTATTTGCACTTCGATACTGATGTCTTTTGCACCAAACAGTTCGGTGTGCAATGACTGGTAGCCATTCCCTTTTGGTATCGCAATATAATCTTTAAATCTGCCGTGCACTGGCTTATATAAATTATGCACTGAACCAAGCACGCGATAGCACTCATCAACAGTTTCGGTAACAATCCTGAAAGCAAACACATCCATGATGTCAACAAACTGTTTACGTTGCGACTTCATTTTTAAGTAGATGCTGTACAAATGCTTTTCTCGACCAAACACGATACAGTTAAGCCCCTCTTGATTCAGCCGGGCTTGCATAGAATTTTCAATACTAGAAATTAAGTCTTTGCGCTGACCTCGCGCCTTATTAACTGCTTGACGAATGCGTTTAGCACGCATTGGATAGTAGGAGAAAAAAGACAGTTCTTGCAATTCAATTTGAATATTACGCATGCCCAGACGCGCGGCAATAGGTGCGTATATATCTAAGGTTTCTCTAGCGATACGACGGCGTTTATGCGCCGGCATAGCGCCTAAGGTACGCATGTTATGTAGCCTATCGGCCAACTTTACTAAGATAACCCGGATATCTTCAGCCATGGCCATGACCATTTTTTGAAAATTTTCAGCCTGCGCTTGCGCTTTAGTTTCACCTTCCAAGTGGGTCAATTTGGACACACCTTCAACGATGGTGGCAACAGCGGGGCCAAATTGCCCTTCAATACCGGAGAAATCTACTTCAGTGTCTTCAATAACATCGTGCAGCATAGCGGCCATCAGACTTTGATGATCCATGTGCATAGTCGCGAGAATGCTTGATACAGCTAGGGGGTGAGTGACATAAGGTTCGCCTGATTTTCGCCATTGTCCCTCGTGGGCTTGTTCGGCATAAAAATAAGCGCGACGCACTTGATGGACCATTTCTGGGTCCAAATAATCAACGAGTCGATCAGAAAGTGAATCGATATCGGGCATTAGCTATCCTGTATTCTAATTCAGTTAAGATATACAGTTATAATGCCCCATTAATAGCCTCTAGGATAGTTCCTAAGCATTAATATCGTTAAGAATTGTGCTATCTACATGACCGTCCGCTATTTCGCGTAGGGCGATAACAGTTTCTTTGTCATTTTCGGTTTCAACAAAGGCATCTTTTCCGCCAGTGGCTAGCTGTCGTGCACGCTTAGCTGCAACCATCACTAGTTCAAAACGGTTCTCTACATTTTCTAAGCAATCTTCAACTGTTACACGAGCCATGGTAAACCTCAAATTTTATATTTAGTATCACAGATACACAAACGGACGCAGGATAATACAGAAAGAGGCGATAAAATTCAAATTATTTTAATAGCCCGATCAGCAATTCGCTGTATTTTACTTGCTGTTGCTTCGACCGCAAACGCTGTGCATCAAATATAGTTGCTATTTCAGTGAGTGCTGTTTCGAATCGATCATTAATGATTAAGTAATCGAATTCAGAATAGTGTTCAATTTCACCAACAGCGTTCTCCATACGATGATCAACCACTGACTGCTCATCAGTGCCTCGCCCTTGTAAGCGATCGCGCAGCTCTTGCTGCGAGGGCGGCAAGATAAAAATGGAAATCGCATCCCCTACCCGCTTTCGCACTTGTTGAGCGCCTTGCCAATCGATTTCCAAAATAACATCAACCCCTTTAGCAAGTTCAGCATCCACCCACTTCTGAGAAGTTCCGTACTTGTTAGTAAAAACATCCGCGTATTCTAGGTAACTGTCTTCAGCAATTTGGCGATCAAAAGTCACCCTGCTGATAAAATTATAATCAACGCCATCCTCCTCACCCTCTCGCATACTGCGAGTCGTATCAGAAACAGAGACCCGCACTTGATTATCCTTCGCCAACAAGGCTTTTACTAAGCTAGTTTTGCCAGCGCCAGAGGGCGCCGAGATAATGTATAAAGATCCAAGAGCAGTCATTCTTTTTCCCAGTAATTGATGTAGCCGTTTAATATAGCAAAAATTCTCTTTTTTTTCAGATTATATCCTCAAAAAAAGACAAACTGCCGTCGGTCAAATTCCGTTCAACAACTAACACTGAGACATAAGATTAACAATTAACCAACCCCACACTTACCAGCCCCCAGTTAAACAAACAACCAAGAACCCAAACAGCTCGAGTAACTACTTGATAAATAACCAAAAAAAATAATTTATATTATAGCTCCACAAAGCTATGTTTTATCCTGTATAATGCAGCGCTATTTATATTCTAACGACCTGAAAGCCCTGTCTCGATAATTAATCTATCAAGTACAGAGCATTCAAAATTTATCCTAAATAATCCGACGAGTAAAACAATGTCTGACTTATCCAAATACAGAAACATTGGTATTTTCGCCCACGTTGACGCGGGTAAAACTACCACCACAGAACGTATCTTGAAGCTAACTGGCCAAATCCACAAAACAGGTGAGGTTCACGATGGTGAGTCAACTACCGACTTTATGGAACAGGAAGCTGAGCGCGG
>Ga0105358_10000431_pt1 | contig 20810 bp, 17 predicted proteins | sample GOMGulsemesocosm_5_FD_83509 | JGI IMG/M metagenome (GOLD analysis project Ga0105358, IMG submission 83509) | Methane-oxidizing microbial communities from mesocosms in the Gulf of Mexico - GOM15C Gulf of Mexico | ecosystem: Environmental > Aquatic > Marine > Cold seeps | place: Gulf of Mexico... | reverse complement strand
TCAACTTTATACTGCAGAAATGGGGCGAGCTGCAGCTAGCGTTTTATCTTATGAGCAAGAGATAAAGCAAGCCATTATTGCAGAACAGTTTTATCTCGATTATCAACCTAAGGTTAATTCTCAGAGTGAACTCATTGGTTTTGAAGCTTTAATTCGTTGGCTGCATCCAAAAAAAGGACTAATTTCACCTGCTGAATTTATTCCTATCGCAGAGGAGAGTCACTTAATCATTGATATTGGTAAATGGGTAGTCAAAGCGGCTTTAAAGCAACAGAGAGAATGGCTAGATTTAGGCCTTTCGGTTAAACCTGTGTCTGTTAATATTTCAGGAGACCATTTAATGTCTAAAGGTTTCATTGCTTTTATTAAAACTTCATTAACTGATTACCAGATAGAGGGTCGATTGCTTGAAATTGAAATCACCGAAGGTATTTTAATTAATGAAATTGAGCGCTGTATTGAAGTGTTAACAGTGGTTAAATCTTTAGGTGTTCATATTGCTATCGATGATTTTGGTACCGGTTATTCATCGCTAAATTACTTACGTCGTTTACCCTTAGATATTTTAAAAATAGACAGGGCTTTTGTGCGAGAGTGTAATACTATTGATGAAGACAGAGAAATTTGTGCAGCAATTATTAACTTGGCGCTAGGTATGCATTTGTCGGTTATTGCCGAGGGCGTCGAAACTAAAGCTCAAGTTGAAACGTTAATAAGCTTGGGGTGCCACAACTTTCAAGGCTTTTATTATCACAAACCTTTGACTAAAGAAAAAATTACTGATCTTTTAATTCAACAAAATAACAAATAGGAAAAAAATGAAAATTACTCGTCTAGAAACCAAGCAACGTATGAGCCGTATAGTCAAACATAACGGCACTATTTATTTGTGTGGACAAGTAGCGGCAGATGCGACGAAAGATATCACTGAGCAAACACAAACCATGCTGGATAAAGTTGATGTACTATTAACACAAGCGGGTAGTGACAGAGAGCACATATTATCAGCAACTATTTATGTTAAAGATATGAGTTACTTTACTGATATGAATGCAGTATGGGATGCTTGGGTGCCTGAAGGTCATGCGCCAGCACGTGCTTGTGTTGCCGCTAAAATGGCACGTGATGCGTTGTTAGTTGAAATTTCAGTCGTGGCAGCAGAGATATAAAGTAAAAAATGTTAACTAGTGAGTCATAATTTAATTGGAAAATAGAACATGAATGGTCAGCCTTCAAAGTCGCTTCAACAATCGCTAAAAAACACCTTTGGTTTTGATGCATTCAGAGAAGGCCAACAACAAACCATAACGCAATTGCTTGCTGGGCAGTCAACGTTATCTATATTCCCAACCGGCTCGGGCAAGTCTTTATGTTATCAATTGACCGCATTGCACTTACCCCACTTAACACTGGTTGTTTCGCCCTTATTAGCCTTAATAAAAGATCAACTAGCGTTTCTTGCTAGCAAAGGCATTGCGGCAGCGAGTATTGACTCCACGTTAAAAGGTAACGAAGCACAAACCGTCATGGCAGGGGTACGCAGTGGTGAAATAAAAATATTAATGGTCTCTGTTGAACGCTTTAAAAATGAACGCTTCAGACAATTCATTGAGTCAGTATCTGTGTCTATGCTAGTGGTTGATGAAGCCCATTGTATTTCTGAATGGGGTCATAACTTTAGGCCTGATTATTTAAAACTACCTAATTACTGCCAAGCATTAAAAATTCCATTAGTATTATTACTTACCGCGACCGCTACGCGTAAAGTAAAGCAAGATATGGCAACTAAGTTTGTTATTCTAAATGAACATATTGTGCAAACGGGCTTTTATCGATCAAACCTTGATTTAAGCGTGCTGCCCGTTGTTGAGTCATATAAAAAACAGCAACTTCAACAAATCATTACGGCGCAACAAGGCGCGGGTATTGTTTACGTTACCTTGCAACATTCAGCTGAAACAGTCGCGCAATACTTAACACAGTGTGGTATTAATGCTTGTGCTTATCATGCCGGTTTTGACAGTGATACTCGCAGTCAAATTCAGCAAGACTTTATGGATGGGAAAATACAGGTAATTGTTGCGACTATTGCCTTCGGTATGGGCATAGATAAAAGCGATATACGTTTTGTTATCCATTACAACTTGCCAAAATCCATTGAAAATTACAGTCAAGAAATAGGCCGAGCTGGGCGAGATGGCTTACCTTCACAATGTTTTACGCTAGCAAACCTTGATGGATTAAATACCGTTGAAAATTTTGTTTATGGAGATACCCCTGAGTTTACTGGCATTGAAATGTTATTAAACATGATAAAATCCGAGACTATTACAAGTGCTTATGGCAGTCAATCTGAAGGAAAGTGGGAGCTACAAATATTACAGCTATCCAATGCCGTTAATATTAAACAATTACCGTTAAAAACATTACTGGTACAGTTAGAGCTCGCGGGTGTGATTGAACCGCAATATGTTTACTTTGCTGATTTTAAAATTAAACTGTTAAAACCCAAAGCTGACATTATTAATCGCTTTAATGAACAACGTAAAGACTTTTTACAACGTATCTTTAACGCGACAGAGTTTAAAAAGGTGTGGGGTAGTTTACACTTTGACTCGTTACTTCAAGATAAAACTATTGAGCGTAATCGCGTTATTGCCGCCCTTGAATACCTGCAAGAACAACAATTGATAGTGCTTGAAACAAAAGGTATGACAGAGGTGTTTAAAATAAACCTCAATGAATTAGCAGATCCGAGTTTATGTTCAAATCTCAGTAGGTATTTTAAAGACAATGAAGAAAAAGAAATTAAACGCATTGCCACCTTAGTTCGTTTCTTTCAACTGGATACTTGTCTAACCGTCAACTTAGCGCGCTATTTTGATGACAACTTCTTCGATTTACATCATTCAAGCGCAACGCAAGATGCAACGCCACACTGTGGTCATTGTAGTGTTTGTCGTGGTCAAATCGCAGTACTCGAGCATTCTCAAACTCACATTCCATGGCCGAGTGATGAAACCTTAAAGCAGGGTATTACAGAGTTGGCAAAACGACTTAATGGCAAAATAAATCAGCCACTATCAATTGAAAGCTATTGCCGTTTTTTTGCTGGCATGACAGTGCCCTTATTTGGCCGCAATAAAGTTAAACAATTATCAGGGTTTGGCTTATGTGAAAAACAACGATATCAAGCGATTCGAGATAGAGTTACCCCGCTGTTGACGGAGAAGTAGTAATAATATTACTGCTTAAGTAGCTTATAAAAGTCATTTAGCTAACTATTCGAGTACCCCCGTAAATGTTCACCGCAATAAAAAATCCAATACCAATGAGTGTTTGGTACATGTTGATTTCGGCATTAGGCTTTGCCTTAATGGCTGCCTGTGTAAAAGAAGTTAGCGGTTTAGGTATTCCGGTACTGGAAATTGTTGCCGTAAGATCCATTGTTTCAGGTATTATTAGTTATGTTGACATTAAGCGTAAAAACATACCTCTTTTTGGGCATAATAAAAGGTTGCTAATTGCACGCGGCATCGTCGGCTCAGTTGCTCTAATACTCGTTTATTATACTGTTACAACTTTGCCATTGGCAGAGGCAACCGTACTACAATATTTACATCCTGTGTTTACCGCAGTTCTGGCGTTGTTCTTTTTGAAAGAAATCATTCAGCGTTCAACTATCGCCTGTATTATCATCAGTTTGCTCGGTTTATTTGTTATTATTTATCCAAATTTAGCTCAATCGAATTCACAAATTAACAGTGCTGTACATTATCCATGGTTAAGCATTGTCGCAGGCATATTAGGGGCATTTGGTAGCGCTGTTGCTTATGTGATTGTTAAAAAACTGACCAAAACCGATGACAGTTCGGTTATTATTTTTTACTTCCCGCTGATTGCCCTTCCTATTTCAATGATCCTGTTAGGCAGTGATTTTGTTATGCCGAGTATGGCGGCCACAGGCTTACTGGTTTTAGTGGGTATATTTACCCAAATTGGACAGGTGGGCTTAACCAAAGCACTTCATTGTGCTGATGCAAACAAAGCAACCGCTTATGCTTACGTGCAAGTACTGTTTGCAGTCCTTATCGGTTGGGCGTACTTTAGTGAAGTACCTGTTTTGACCACTATTATCGGTGGTGGATTGATTATGTTAGGTGCGTTAATTAACGTATTTTGGAAACGATAGCGAGTACTAACTCACGCTGCTTGTTAACAATGTATGAGCAGGGTTAGTTGTTTGCGCTAAATACAGGCTAATTTCTTTGTGTGCTTGGCGAAATGGCTTATATAAATGAGGTTTCAGTTCTTTCTTTATCAGCTTAATGTCACTGCCTTTGATTACGCTAAATAAGGCTAACGCGTAAACGGTTTCTAATTCAGGCAATGCTGGCTGTCGGTTAAGGTTTCGATTGTTACACGAGCCACAACCCCCTTTAAAGTGGTAAGCGGTATTGGCAAAGATAACACCAAAGCCCATAAAACAGGCGACTACATCAATCGTTTGCGCTAATACCTCTTTACCGCCTGGGGCAAGTAGTCCAAGTTGATTAACTAAAATACCCGCTTGCATTTGTACTAAATAGGCAATTAAATCTTGCGGTTGGTTCAGCTGACTTGAATGAAAAGCAATATCTATCGTGTCTGTTGAAGCCGCTATTGGTGGTATTAGTTCTTCACATTCTACTTTGTCACTTAGTTCACCACTAACGTGAGCACTTATATGAGCGTTTTCACCGCGCAGCCTTGAATCAAAAGACAGCTGTGGCATTGGTTTTGGAATAAAGCTATCACTCGATACCAACTTCAACGGCCAAGATGTCATGCCAGCATATTTACTGGTATTAGTAAAAATGGCGTCAGCCATTTCCTCGACACTGCTTGAACTACCCGGATAGAAGCTATTATTCGGTAAAATCAACTCACTGTTATTTTGAAAAAAGTCACCATCAAGGTTGGCTATACAGCAAGCAAAAGTGTCAAAAATCCATTCTTTACTTTCTTCATCAATGAGTGGTTTTGCTTTAAAAAAAGTTGAGAACATTAATAGAGTACCTTCTTATATATTATTTTTTCTGTGCACTGACACCCATTAGATGCTCGACCTTTACCACCGTTTTGAAACCAGCCGCTTTTAACCGGCGGATGACGCCGTCAACAAAACTGCTACCTTTCTTTACTACGTGTGGATTACCAGTGTAATGAAAAAGCCGTCCGTCACGGCGCAGTACTCGGAATATTTCCCGGTAGAACTCTTCGCTATAAAGCTCGCCAGCAAGAGAAAATCGCGGTGGATCGTGGATGACAGAATCGAAGGAAGTTGCAGACATTGTCTTTATAAGATCAAAGCTACTGCCTTGACGTTGTACAACTCCCTCATTGCCTAAATCGTTTGACCAAGGGTTCTGAGCGCGAAGCCCTATAACCTCTCGGCTCAGTTCTATAGTAAGCACTTCGCTTGCGCCTATTCTATGGGCCGCGATGGCCGCATAGCCCAGCCCGCTACAGCAGTCCAATACCTTGTCACCCTTACGAACAGCCTGTTGAGCCATTTCGGAGGCACTAGTAAAGGGATCTGTTCCCTTAGATATATGCATCTTAACGCCGCTAATTTCTAGCAGAGGTGCGCCCGATGTGGGAACTAGTTTGTAATAGCCTGAGCTGCGATCTTCTAACGGTACCCTGCCACCATCGTGACACAGGTAGATTCGCTGTGTTTTCTTGACAATTTTTTTTAGCTCGGCAATGGAAAGTTGATTATCATCGTCAAGGGCTAGTCCCTGCTCACTGATGGTAAATTCCCGTTCAGAAATATTTAGATCAGTAGAGAGCCGGACGCAAGACAGTCCTTTATCGATGGCCTCTAGCGCTTGTTTGGCATTTGTTGTATGAAGGTAGTAGCCGAGCATATCGTTTATCTGCTTAGTAAAAATTACTGACCATATTATACCATTAGCAGTAAGTTAGTGATCAAGTATCAATGAGGATAAATTTTCAAGAACACAGGTTTTTAGTTCCGGACAAACCTAAGTACCTACATCAGGAGGATGTGCGTCCTACATCCTCAAATAAGGTACTTCCTGTACCATCATGTAGCTAAGGCACTTAATTGATCAATAGCGGGCGTGTGTATTTGAAAGCAACGATGTTATTGGAGGAGACCATATACGAGTATACACACCTTAGCGTTGGTGGTTTACAATTCCTTTAATGACTTGTACCTCGTTCATAATTAATTTTATTATAAACATTATATTTACCCGACGGTTTTTTCATTGGCATACGTTTTACGATTTCTAAGGTTTGGGCATCGTAAACAATCAGCTCACCATCTATATCCCATACGCTGAGTAATACGAATTTTCCGTCTTTGGTAAACTCAACATGGGCGGCATTTTTGCCCGGTGCTGGCGTTAAGGTTTTCACTATTTTTAACGTGCTCTTATCAATAACGTGTACTTTGTCGTTGTTCGGACCAAAGAAAACATCAGTCCATGCATAACGAGACTTACTGTGGCTGCGCATAAAGAAGCCAGGACCTTCGGTTTTTATTTCTTTAATTATTTGCCAGTTCTCCATATCGATAACGGTAATTTTACCTTCTTTGATATTGGGTGAGGCAAACACTTCCTTGCCTTGATAATTCCAGGTAATACCTGAGCCTAAATGCGGCATGCCGGTTAAGCCGATTGAAGCGATTTTCTTTTTAGTGTCTAAGTTGATCACTTGGCCATTATGACTGTTACGCGCGGTACCAATTAAATTGATGTAATCAGGATCGAAGAAAAAGTCATTTAAGTAATCATCGGTTTTAATGCGGCGAATAGGGAATTGTTCACTTTTTTTAGATAAGTCTGCTTTCCAGCCTTCTACTTTGGCTTCCACTCTATAGTCATGCGCCCAGCCTTTATAGACTTCAACGCCCCCTTCATCACTGTAAGGAATTTCCCATACTTCTTTCACATCTTTTAGTGCGACGATAAAACTGTGTCGCGGTGGCGCGTTATATACAGCACTTACACGCGAGCTATTGCCGTTACTATCTTTGGCGTCTATCACGTTGAGTGGTGATAAGTCGGTGGTGTTGAGTATGACCACGTTGTTAGGTAAGTAATTACCGACAATTAAATATTGGCCATCATTTGAAATGGCGATGTTACGGGTATTAATCGCAGCGCGCACTTCACTGACAGTTTTGCGGTTATAAATATCGTATTTACTGATCCAGCCATCACGTGAGGCAAAGAACACAAAACGACCATCGGGTGAATATTTTGGTCCACCGTGCAAAGCAAATCGGGTTTTAAAACGATCTAAGCGTTCAAAGGTATCACCGTTTAATAAGGTGGCGCTGTGATCACCTAGTTCAACTACAATAAATAAATTCATTAAATCAGCGTCAAACTGCGCTTCATTGGGTAGTTTACTTTGGTCGAAATGTTGCACTTTTGACGCGTTAATGTCAGCGAATGTCCAGCTAAGCGATGCTTTTGATGGCGTATAGATATAATCAGCTAAGCTAGCGACCTCAGCCTTAGTTAAGGTTTTAGTTGAAGCATTATTAAAAGCGGGCATTTGCGTGGCAGCGCGACCATTGTTAATGACGTTAATGGCTTTATTTTTACGGAAACGTGCAAGGTTTTCAGGTAATAATGCTGGCCCCATCGAGCCTAACCTATCAACACCATGACAGCGTTGACAATTGTATTGATAAAGTTTTTTTGCAGCGATTTTTTCCGTTACAGACATAATTATTTTTTTTGCTGGCGCGGCATTGGCAGCAAAGGAACTACAGAGAAGTGCTATAGAAAGAGACAGTAAAAAAGGGAATTTAGTCATGGGGTAACCTTTTATTTTCGTGGTGCTTTAATCGAGGTTCCAGTTTTAAAGCTATGGATTTTCGGTCAAGAACCTCGAAAATAACGACTGTTAGCTGCCAGTCTATTTAGTTTTACTTAAGCTATCCTTATTGCTTGTGGTTGTACATAGTCATTAGCATCTAAAAAACCGGGTGTTTTTAATTGTTGCTCAGTGAGTTGGTTCACCACATCACCAATAATAATTAAGGTTGGTGGCGTGATGTTGTGCTTTTCAACAAGCTCAGCCAAGTTACCAATAGTACCGCGATAGGTTTTCTGCTCAGGCTGTGTACCTTTGCGAATTAATGCCGCGGGTGTATTAATATCTCTGCCATGCTCTACTAATTTTTCTGTAATTTTAGCTAGCGTGTTAATGCCCATATAAAACACAACCGTTTGGGTTGGACAGCATAAACTCTGCCAGGGTAAATTAAGCTGGCCATTATTTTGAATATGGCCCGTAATGAAGGTGCAACCTTGCGCAACACCACGATGCGTTAACGGTATACCTGCATAAGTGGTGCAACCAGAAGCGGCGGTAATGCCGGGACAAATATGACAGCTAACACCATGTTGCAGCATGTACTCTGCTTCTTCACCTCCTCGGCCAAAGATGAAGGGATCGCCACCTTTTAGGCGTAATACTTTTTTACCAGCACGTGCTTCTTCTACTAAAATTTCATTGATACGGTCTTGAGGTACACAATGTTTGGCTTGCTCTTTACCCACGTAAAAACGTTCACAGTTTTCAGGTAAGAGCGCTAATATTTCTTCACTAACCAAGCGGTCGTAAATAGCGATTTCAGCTTGTTCAATAAAGCGCATAGCACGAATAGTCAGTAACTCAGCATCACCGGGGCCAGAGCCTACTAAGGCGACTTCACCACTGTTTAAGACGGATTTCCCTCTTGCTGATATTTTTTCATTATCTACTGAGGTCAGGCTACTTGATTGGTTCGCTTGATTGGTTGATGGTGTATTCATGTTCTCGCCTTATTGCACTTGAGCCATTTTTCAGTGTTGGCTCAGTGGCTTAATTAGTTTCTTTAGTGTCGTATTATTAAGGGGACGTTTGCTTATCGCCGTTAGACTTCAACAAATTGAATCGTATTTTCTGCACTTGCTAATTCGCCAGTAAATTTTGATGGCGGCGGGATAAAACCAATTTCATCGTCATCTAAATAACAGCCCGGATCTTCAGCCCACGCATCGCCAGACTGTGCAAAAGCACGCGTTCGCGTATTGCCACCACAAATAGCTAAGTGTTCACAACTTGCGCAACGTCCTTTTACTGGACGAGGGCTTTCTCTAAAACCAAGCATTAATGGATCTTGGGTGTTTTTCCAAACGTCAGAGAATTTTTCTGTTTTTACGTTACCAATAGCATGATTCCACCAGTAGGTATCTGGGTGAATTGTACCAGTATTATCTATATTGGCTACGTTAACACCACTGGAGTTACCGCCCCAATTGAGTAAACGTTGCTTTAAATTGGCAATGGCTTCTGGATATTCGTTACCAAACCTTTTGGTTACCCATTGCAATAAAAATGGGCCATCAGCATCATTGTTGCCGGTTACAAAGTCGGTTTCTATGCCTTGATTGATATGCGACCAAGCTCGTTCATAAAGAAGTTCCATAGTGTCTTTCGTCATTTTGAACATGGCATCATTCTCAGCGCTGCGTTTGCCGCGACCAGAATAGTTTAGGTGAGACAAATAAAACTTATCGACGTTATTTTCTTCCATTAAGTTGAGCATGGCTGGAATGTCGCCGAAGTTTTCTTTGGTTAAACAAAGGCGCATACCTATTTTTATACCCGCTTCCTTACACAGCTTAATTGCATGCATAGAGGTTTTAAAACTGCCCTCTTGTCGACGAAACTTATCATGAAACTCCTCTAAACCATCAATACTAATACCGACATACTGATAATTTGCCGCTTTTATTTGATCAATGTTAGATTCATCAATTAAGGTACCATTGGTTGATAAGGCAACATAAAACCCTTTGGCTTTAGCGTAGGCGGTAATTTCATAGATGTCGGGGCGAAGCAATGGCTCACCACCTGATAAAATAATGACCGGTACATGCGCTACTTTTAGATCATCGATAGTTGCTTTAACTTGTTCTGTGCTTAGTTCATCTTTGAAGTCGATATCAAGTGATGTTGAATAGCAATGCTGGCAACGTAAATTACAACGACGAATAAGGTTCCATATAACCACAGGGCCCTTCATTTTACGTGATGCTTTAACAGGCTTAAGTTCGGCCATGTCGTCATAAAGTGTTTTTAATAATTGTGAGATTCTAAACATAATATGTCCGTACCTTGTATTTAGGCGTTGGTGTTACTTTTTTAATCGCAACCCTGTTTTTTTCAATATTGCTGTGCTGGTTAACATATCATTACTTTGTAAGGTGACTTGTTGACCTGAATCATGGTTGCGCATAACCAATACTTCTTTTAACAATTCTTTGATCTGCCCCCTATACTTGGCAATTGATTCTTCTGTTTTTCCGTGCACCATGGCGAATAAATTGTAATTCCATTCGGGTAAAAAGCGTGGTCTTAAATAACAGTGGCTAACAAAAGGCAGCCGACCAACAGCATCGCCAAATTCTTCAGCTTGTTCATCGTTAATATCCCATACAGTCATACCGTTAAATTGGTAACCTAGTTTATAGTGGTTGGGTACCGCAGCAATTCGTCTGATAATACCGCGTTCTTGCATACTTTTAGTTAGGGTGAGTACTTGCTCAACACTAATATTCATTTGTTCTGCAATGGCGTGGTAAGGCTTCTCAATAATGGGTAAACCGTTTTGAGTTAATAAAATGTATTGCCTTTCTTGTTCGCTAAGTTTGTCTTTAGTTATTTTTTCTTGAGTGGCTGTGGACATAAGGTCAACTCTTTTGTATATGAGGTTATTATACCAATAAATATGTGATCACTCTAAATGGATTAAATATTTCAATAACATCCTAGTTTTCAATCCCAATAGCCGGCTATTGCTCAATCAAGTACCTTGCCTACATGACGGTACAGGAAGCTCCTTATTAGAGAATACAGGACGTACATTCTCCTGATATAAGCACTTAGGTTTTGTCCGGAACTAAAAACCTGTGTTCTTGAAAATTTATCCTCATTGATATTTGATCATTAACTTACTGCCATTAGTATTATTTAGTAATTTAAACGATCGCTATACCGGTAAATATAAATTCACATAAAATTCTTTTAATTTTGGTACATTAAGCACTTTTAAACCTGTTTTGTGTTCAATAGCTTGTACTACTTGCTCAATTTCTTCAGCCGACTCAGTGGCGATAACAAACCACATATTAAAATCATTATCTCGACGGTAGTTATGGGCAATTTGCTCAAAGCTATTCACTTGCTCGGTGACAAGGTCAAAATCTTCTTCAGGTACTGCTAGGGCGGCTAAAGTAAAAGCGCCGCCTAAACTTGCGGCGTCAAACATAGGACCAAAGCGGGTTAGTACTTTTTCACTACGTAATTTGGTTAAGCATTCAATCACGGCTTGTTCAGTAGTTGATATTTCATCAGCAATTTTCGCGAAAGGACGCTCACAAACAGGTAGGCCATGCTGTAATAGGTTGATTAATTGTTTCTCTAGTGCAGAGAGTTCAACGGTTTGGCACTTTCTACTTTTACTTACCCTTATGTTTTTGGTATTACCCGTGCTTTCAGTATTAAATGCGCTGCTAGTGTTATCCATGGGCATGTCCTTGGTTTTTGTGACTAACGAACCGGTTGCTGTTTTGTGCTTTTTCGGCTTTAATCTTACTGTCTTTCACCTTACCGTTCTTTATCATACAATAACGAGCGCCGTGCTGTTTATACGCTTTAAAGCTAAATAGTATATCTTTTTTTATCGACTCAAGTCCAAGCTGCTCAGTTATTTGATTGATTTGTTGTAAAACTAAGGCTCTATCCGTGCCATGAATCATGCAAAATAAATTATAAGGCCAATCGGGTAAACGGCGAGGACGCTGATAACACAATGACACGGGATCACACTTGGCTAATTCCAAAGCAACTCCATCCATATCCTCATTAGGGATATTCCAAACGACCATGGCATTGGCATTATAGCCTAATTCACGGTGTTTAATGACTAAACCAAAGCGGCGAATTAGCCCTTCGGTTTGCCAAAGGGAGATTTGCATCAACACTTGTTGCTCTGTTAACGCGAGTTGCTCAGCAATAACTTGGTAAGGTGATATGTGTGTTGGTAGACCTTTTTCAATAGCGCTGCGCAGTGCTATTTTTTCAATTTCAGTTAAACGAGTTGTTGTGTCATTTTTCTTAAGCGAAATTGGTGTGTTTTCTTGATTCGATGTAGGACTTTCTACGCCCGTAACATTAATGCTAAAGGCTAAATCAATATGGTATGAAGCTTCCATTGGCAAGACTAAAACAGATAAACCGGTGAGTAGTTCAATGTTTGCTATGGTGCTATTAAGCGCTACCATATCGCTGGCGGTGATCACAAACCAAAGGTTGAAGCGGTGTTCGCGTCCATAGTTGTGATTTACTTGCTCGAATTGATTAACAATATCAGCCACTTCATCTAGGTCATTTTCTGGTACGGCGAGTGCGGCTAATGTGCTTGCGCCTGCTTTTTTATGGTCAAATACTGGTCCAATACGAGAGAGTACTCCTTGACTGTTGAGACCCTCAATAGCTTGAAATACTGCCTGTTCATTAGTCACGATATTAACTTGTGCCAGTTGTTCAGTAATAGTCTTATATGGCTGGCTAGTCAGGGGAAAACCTTTTTGGCTATTATTAATGATGTCTTGTTGAAGTTGCGAAATCGTCACTTTATCTTTAGCTATATTTTTAGTCATTATTATAAGCCTATTTGGTGTGCGCGGTTGGTGAAAAAAATACCGCTCGGGCTTGATGATTTAAGTGTTTTTTGTAAGGTTTGTGTTTTGGTGTCGTATATTTGAATTTCATTGCTGTCACGAACTGACATCCATACGTGCTCACCACGGGGGGTAAACTCCATATGTAAAACAGCAGGACCAGGAGTTAAGGTTTTGACTAACTTAAAGGTTTCGGTATTAAATATCTGAATGGTATTGTTGTCAGGGTGAGCAAAGTTAACCCATATTTGACGGTTATCAGGTTGCGCCATAACAAATATTGGTTGGCTATGGGCCGGAATCTCTGTCACTTGTTGCCATGTTTTAGTATTTACCACTAAAACGCTATGTTGACCCACTGCCGGCATAAAAGCGTAATCGCCAGCGATTGCCCAGCCTTCTAAATGAGGCATTTTATAAACGGGTAATTTTTCTAGACCTTTACCGTAATTAGGTAAAATGCGTTTAACCCCTTCTTCAATATGCCATAAGTCTAGAAGTGCCATGCCGTCTTCGCCAAATAAACCTGCTATATAATAGCGACCATCAGGGCTGATTAACGCATCGTAGGGGAATAAACCAATATCAGTAAATTTAGTTATTTTAGGAATAGCTTTAGGTGTCTTGTTTTTCTCAATATTGGAGAAGTCGGCAATCCAAATTTCATGACTATCAAATAAGCTGAAAACAAATTTGTTGTTTGGTGCATCAACTAAACCAACCACTTTGGAACGTACTGGGCTGCCATCTTTGTTTTTAGGTTTAGTCGTTAAAATTGAGCTGTCGATAGTGGCGACTAATTCAAGTGTTTCACTATTAAATACTTTTACGCCGCCAGGGGTGTAGTTTGATACGGCAACTAATTTACCGTCTTGGCTAATGGCACCACCAATACTGTTGCCCGACTGTAAAATGCGTTTGGCTATTTTATCTTTAAGCATATCTATTTTAGTTAAACCGCCATCACGGCCAAAAACATAGGCATAACGTTGGTCACGTGAATAAACAATAGACGCGTGAGATAAATCACCTAAGCCATCAATTTCGGCTAATACTGTTTTATGGGTATGGTTTACTATTTGCACTTGGCCTGTGGCGCGTTCAATAACAACACCCATATCACCTGTGGCACGTAATGGTACTTCCGCTGCTTTATTCGCGGTGTGATTAGCGCAAGCAGTAATAACGCTGGATAATATTGCAATGCTCGCTAGTTTTAATAATGTAGTATTCATCCGTAATCCTTTCAGGGCTTTTATCGTATTCAGAGTCTTTGTGGTTTTATTTGGTCAATCGGGTAATTTTTATTTTGCATTAGTTTCAGGGTTTAGTTATTTTTCCTGCTTTTAATTGTTGAGAAATCCACAACACTTCTTGTTCAGTTAATAGCGTTTTCCATGGCGGCATGGCAGTTCCTGCACGGCCATATAAAATGGTATTTTGCAAAAAAAGAAGTGGTTTTCCTTCAAGATTCTCAGGTAATAGTGCCGGCCCTAAACCGCCTTTTAAGGTCATGCCATGGCATGACCCACAATCTTGTTTTACCAGATGGATTAGCTGTGATTTTCGTGGGTTTGATAAGGGTTCGTCACTGGCATAACTTGACTTTACCAGCATAAAAAATAAAACCATTATGGCTGCGATACGACCAATGTATTTAATTATTGATGAACTCATATTTACTATCCAGACACTATTTTACTTATATAGATAGTCTACAGAAAAGGACAATAATATTTTTGCCCAAGATCATCTTTTCGTGCATAAAGCGAAAACAAAGAGATGCGTTTATTGATTTAAATCAGAAAATAGTAAAATGTAGCTGCTGTCATTTGGAATGACAACGCTAATTTTTTCGTGTGGGACCACCGATGCAGGCTGTTTTTTAGGTTATACCCATATATCGAGAGATCAAACAAAGCAAATAGATTACATTGCTGTTTTTACTTTATAAAACAGTAATGTTCTGTCTCGTTTAATGAATGCCACGTTCATTTAAGTACTGGCTATAGCCTTTATCAGTACCATTAATATGGTTAATTAACCAAACGGTTAAATATTCGCTAATATCTTTTAAAGCATCGTGACCTTTTTCATTATATAAATCGACAAATTTATTTACTTGCTCAATCATTTCTTGATGCTTGGCTTGATGGGCAATAAAGTCAGGGTAATCATTTTTACGCATCATTTGCTCTTCTCGCTCAAAATGATATTTAGTGTAATCAACTAACGCCTCCAGCGCTTCTTTTTCAAATTTTTCACTCATGGCATGATCATAGGCAACAGTAAATTGATTTAACAAGCTGATTAATTTTTTATGATCATCATCTATATGGGTAATTCCAACACTGTATGAATCTTTCCACTGAATTTGATTAGACGGATTTGACTTTTTATAAAAAATGGGAATAAGAAGTAGCACGCCAATGAGTATCCAAGAGATAAGGTTACTAAAACTGGATAAAAAGCCAAGAAATATAGTGACAATAATAAGACCTATTGCCATGGCGTAAATAAAAGATTTAGTACGTGTGTTCATTTTGCTTTCTTCCTTTCTTTCATTATTTATTCAATAAAACCCTTAATTTAAATAGGGTTAAGCTGTTGCGATTGATTCTTAATCAGAAGGTAAGTGTAAGGTTTTTTTATCATGAAAGCATAACATTAACTTTCGGTTTGTTGACCTTGATCAATTTGTTTCATCATTAGTTAATGTTTTTAAAAAATATTGATCTGAATCACATAAATGTAACTCAAATAAAGAGATAGTCACATTTAGAAACATTTAGTACCTGTGCTCTTGAAAAGCACAGGTATTAGCAAAATAAAGATGAAAATAAAATAATATCTGGAGAGTAACCGATGAGAAACATTAAATACAGTCTATCAGCACTTGGCTTAGCTATTGGTATGGCAGCTGGTGGTGTCAGCTTGTCAGTATCAGCGGCGGGGCCAACATTGGCTGAAGCTGATTATGAAAAAGCAAAATTACAATACTTCCAACGCTGTGCTGGTTGTCATGGTACTTTGCGTAAAGGCGCTACAGGCAAAAATTTAGAGCCAAAAAGCACAATAAAAAAAGGCCAAAAGCGTCTAGAGAAAATAATCGCTTTAGGTACTGAAGGCGGTATGAACAACTTTGATGACTTGTTTTCCAAACAAGAAATTTCAAACATGGCGACGTTTATTCAAATGGAACCACCTATTCCACCGGAAATGTCTTTAGAACAAATGCGTTCACATACTAAAGAATATGTTGCGCCGAAAGATTACCCAACTAAACCAATGCATGGTTTAAACTGGAAAAACTTCTTTGTTGTTATCGAACGTGACGCAGGTACTGCGGCAATCATTGATGGCGATACGAAAAAAATCATCACTCATATCGATACAGGTTACGCAGTACATGTAATCAAAGGCACTGAGCATCATAAAGTTGACCATGCAAAAGACATTGGTCGTTTTTGGTATACTATTGGTCGTGACGGTAAAGTTAACAAAATCGATTTATGGCAAACACCTGATAAAATGTTAGTTGCTGAAACTAAAATGGCTTATGACGCTCGTGATATCGCTGTTTCTGGTGACGGAAAATACGTAATTGCTGGTGGTTACTGGCCTGCGCATTTCGTTATCATGGATGCTGTAACGTTAAACCCACTTAAAGTTGTCTCTACTCGTGGGTACAATACTAAAGGTGAATTCATTAATGAAGCACGTGTAGCCGCTATTTACACTTCGCCTTTAACTTCTTCATTTATCGTCGCTGTAAAAGAAACAGGTCAAATGTTACAAGTTGATTATACCGACTTAGATAACTTAACGATTACAAGCATTGCTTCAGCAGAGTTCTTACATGATGGTTTCTTCGACCCTTCAGGTCGTTACTTCCAAATCGCTGCTAACGCATCGAACAAAATGGTTGTTGTTGATACAATAGAACGTAAGTTAGAAGCGATGATCGAAGTTGACGCGCTACCACATCCTGGCCCTGGTGCTAACTGGATCGATAAAAAATGTGGTCCTGTTGGCGGCACAACTCACTTAGGTGTTGGCCTAGTGTCTGTTTGGGGTAATGATCCTATGGGTCACCCGGATAAAGCATGGAAACTTTGTTATGAAGTTGAAACTGATGGTGCTGGTGCATTCATTCGTACACACGAAACTTCACAGTACGTTTGGGCTGATCAGCTGAAACATCCAGAACCAGAAATTCAGCAATCAGTGCAAGTATTTGATAAAGATACGCATGAAATTGTTAAAACTATCCGTGTAACAACTGAGCCAGGCAAAGCGGCTTTACACATGGAATTTAACAACGATGGCTCTGAAGTTTGGGTTTCTGTTTGGAACCGTAAAGATGCTAAAAACCCGACGGGTGAAATTGTAGTTTATGATGCAAAAACGCTTAAAGAGTTATACCGCATCAAAGGTTTAACAACACCAACAGGTAAGTTTAACGTTTATAACCGTATGAACCATAAAACTTAATTAACTTATTCATCTTATTGCTGAATAGTAATTAAGTTGAATATAAGAACAAATAGGGCATGGCTTATGCTATGCCCTTTTTTATTTCAAGAATATATAGGCAAACCACTTTACTAAAATCAGTTCACTTAAAGTTGTTTGGGTATATATACGACACTCTGTTATTGAAATTAACAGATAATTTGATCTAATCATTACGAGTCATTCGCTCGTAGGAATCAGCATGACAAATAACACATTTACAAAACCGAGTTTCTGGTCACGTCGACTAATACTGGGTACTACCGTTTCTGGGGCCGTTATCTTCTTCATTGTTGGTATTGTCTTCTGGGGTGGGTTTAACACGGCAATGGAAGCAACAAACACCACTGAATTCTGTATTGGTTGTCATGAAATGGAAGACAACGTTTATGAAGAATACAAGCCAACAATTCACTTTACCAACCGTACTGGCGTTCGTGCAGGCTGTCCTGATTGTCATGTACCTAGACCTTGGATACATAAAGTCGTTCGTAAAATACAAGCATCTAAAGAAGTATTTTCTTGGTTAACAGGTAAACTAGACACCAAAGAAAAGTTCAATGAACATCGATTTGAATTAGCTCAAAATGTTTGGCATGCAATGAAATCAACAGATTCAAGAGAGTGTCGTAATTGCCATAATTTTGAATCTATGAATCCTGAATTTCAAAAGCCCCGTGCGCGCAAGCAACATTTAAATGCTTTTGAAACCGGGCAAACCTGTATTGATTGCCATAAAGGCATTGCGCATAACAATGTACGCGACAAGCTTTCTGATGAAGAGTTAGAGAAGCTAGAAGCGCCTAACCCAGATTTTATTCGAGAAGTGCCACAAGCTTATCGTGATGGCTTAGCACGCGTTGAAGCGAAAGAAGCGGCAACAGCTGCGACAGTCAAAGCAGAAAAAATGGCTGAAAAAGTAAAAATTGAGCAAAAAATAGCGGCTGCTGTAGAAGAGGCGTTAGCTAATGCTGTTTCTAGTGCAACAACAAGTCAGTCGTCAAAAACATCTGAAAACGCTGCATCTGCAACAAGTAATATTAATGTTGATTGGGGCAAAGCCAGCTCAAAAGATATTGGGGTTTTCTATCCGGGTACGGCCTCCATTGAATGGGTTTTAGGTCGTAGACATGGCGGTAAACGTGCTTTTACTAAAGGCGATCGTTGTATTGAATGTCATGGTGAAGAGATAGCTGATATTGGTAACAATATCGTGTCAGGTGAAAGTGAGAAGAAACTTGAACCTAATGTTATCCCTGGAAAACGTGGTTATATTGATGTCACTATTGATTCAACTCATGATGCTGACAATCTATATTTGAGATTTAGTTGGCCTGAAGGTGAACATGCTGCAGTTCCTTTTGTTGATGGTGGTAAAATGGATCCAGAAAATCCAATGAAATTAGCCTTTATGCTAGCAACTGATGATGTTGAATACGCAGATAGAGCTGGTTGTTGGGGTACGTGTCATGCCGACGCTAATTCTATGCCGTTTGCACCAGATGTTGACACATTGAAGGGCAGTGATTTAGCGAAACGTCTTAACTTCAATACGGGCTCAGGTATGGGTGTCACTAAGTACCTTAAAGAGTCTCGCACTAAATTAGAGCTTAAAGGTCGTGGTGGTAAAGCGTTAGGTGGTTGGGATAAGCTTAAAGATGAAGCAGATATCACAGCCTTACAAGACGCGAACCAATTTATGGATGTTGTTCGCTATAAATCAGGCACTAAAGAAGTGGAAGACGGCCAAATCTTAGCAGAACGCGACATGCATAAAGGCGTGGGCGCAACGGTTGAAGCTTCACTGAAAAATGGGACTTGGTCTGTAATTGTTAAGCGTAAGCTTAAATCAGATAAAGCGGGCGATGTTAGCATTGAAGCCGGTAAAATGTATAACTTTGGTTTCGCTATCCATGACGATTACTCAAGTGCTCGTTACCATCACGTTTCATTTGGTTACAAGCTAGCGCTTGATAATGATGAAGCTGAAGTGAATGCTAAAGCTCAATAAGTAATGACGAGCAATGAGTTTTGTGCGGTGAAAATAATTTAATTTCACCGCACTGCTCATATCTCGAAACATTATTCACTGTCTCTGTTTTAGTTTTAGTTTTAGTTTACATAAGGCAATAAATTGTATTTTATTGCCTTATTTTAAAAAACACTGTTAATTATCTTTTATTCCATTTATCAAACAAAGCGCTAGCCTTCTCTTTAACCTTGTCTTTAATCTTCTCTTTGGCTTGCTCTTTTAACACCTCTTTTTGTGAGTTTTTGGCTTCTTTCCAGATAGCTGATAATGCTTTTTTGATCATTACACCGCCTAACTCATTAGCAGGCAAACCGTCTTCACCGCCAATATCGGATAAATTGATATCAGGTAGTGTTTTTTTATGGGTTGTATTACCTAGCTTAGTTAAATCAACTCTTAGCGCTACCCCAGCTAATACAAATTTTTTCACGCGTATTTTTGGTGAATTAGATTGACTAGCGTTTGTTTCGTTATTTACTGAAGATTGAGGTGTATTTTTCTTGATGGCATCAAGGATCACTTGAATGTTAGAGCCACCAGTTTCATTAAACTCAACAAGTGCTTCAGGTTTATCTATAATAACTGCATCTATTACAACAGGTTTGCCGTCACGTACTCCTGCTAAGCTCTCAATGTTAATATCTAAGGTGATTTCGTTTAGAGCAAACAAAGGCATTGAGGTAAAGCCGCTAGGATTATTTAATATTAAACCATTAATGGTGCCTGCTCCGCTAAACAATTGCATATCAACTTTTTCTACTGTGACTAATTGCCCAGTAAATTTTTTACCTTGTACTTCTATTTGCTCTGCAATAATTTCATTCAGCTTATCACTACTGAGAAACCAGAATGCACCGCCACCAATCGCTAATATTAAAGTGACAAAGATAATTAACTTTTTCATAATACGTTTTCTCCAATTACATAGTTTAAGACACCAATTTATACCCAAGCTTAATTTGTTAATTAAAGTATTACAAGGCAATAATTGGGAGTGTATTGGTAAATAAAAGTGCAGGTAATGCTAAGCTAGTAGGTATTGAACAACATATTTATCCCTTTATTTAAAACGCAGGATATATCTGATAAGAGAGCTTAAATGCGATTTTTCAAAATAACATTCATTACTACTGTCGCCTTATTTGCTATTTTTAGTATCATTTATAGTGCACGAATTTCTGTTATAAAAACCCTCGCAGAAGAGCAACTGAATTTATACCAGATCAAAATTAGTTGTCTGGATGTCAGCCTTGCGAGCAATATGACCATTATTGTCGATAAAATATGCTTACAAAGCGCTAAGACCTATATTGAAATAGTGGATATGAGGCTTCAATGGCAATATTTACCACGATTTAAGATAACTAATGTTGATGTTAAGCGAGTAAACGTTAAGGCTACTGAACATTTATTCTCTAATATAAAGCCTATTATTAAAGAAAATAAACACGGTTATGACAACCAAAATATTCGTCAATTATTGTCTAATACATTACAGCCTT
>Ga0105358_10000429_pt1 | contig 20818 bp, 18 predicted proteins | sample GOMGulsemesocosm_5_FD_83509 | JGI IMG/M metagenome (GOLD analysis project Ga0105358, IMG submission 83509) | Methane-oxidizing microbial communities from mesocosms in the Gulf of Mexico - GOM15C Gulf of Mexico | ecosystem: Environmental > Aquatic > Marine > Cold seeps | place: Gulf of Mexico... | reverse complement strand
TTCCTCTCAGGAGATCGCAAAAATCCCCCAATGGACAAAATGGATGTCCATGTCCGAAAATGATCGTGCCGGGGCAATTTATAACTTCGTGCGCAACGAAATCGCCTTTGGTTATAATGTTGATGATACCCTTTGTGCCTCAATGGTTCTGAAAGATGGATATGGTCAGTGCAATACCAAAGGGACGCTCCTTATTGCATTGTTGCGTAAGGCTGAAATTCCAAGCCGTATACACGGCTTCACGATTTACAAGGAGTTGCAGATTGGCGCAATCCCTTCAATCGTGCAGAGCATTGCCCCAGATGAAATTATTCATAGTTGGGTCGAAGCATTCGTTAACAAAAAATGGATCAAGCTAGAAGGCTACATTCTTGACAATTTATATCTTAGTGCCGTTCAAAAACGTTTCTCGGAAATTGATGGTCCTTTCAAAGGCTACGGCATTGCCACTAATGATCTGCAAAATCCAAAAGTCGAATGGACTGGTGAGGATACGTTCATTCAAGTAGAGGGTATTGCTCAGGACTTTGGTGTCTTTGACACCCCTGATGCCTTTTATGGTCGCTTCGGCAGCAACCTTTCCGGAATTAAAAAAGTGTTTTATCGATACTTTCTTAGACACTGGATGAATACAAATGTAGCAAGGATAAGACGGAGTAACTAAAAGCAGCCTCATCAGACAACCTTGATATATAGCAGTAGTATTCGCCAGTAGTCGTCAAGTTTTACGATAAAGGAAATGTCCATGACACATAGAAAAATTGATCTCCAAAAACAAATTTAAGTGTGTCTGTTCCTGGCTACAGGCAGAAATAATTACGGTCTACATATCGGGCAAAATAATTTCTGTTGCCGAATGTAGAGCCGAATGTAGGATAGAATATTAGTGCTTTGGCATGATTGTCAGATCGGGTCTGAGCCACTATATGTTGCTGCATGGTAAAGCAGAGTTGAGGTGATCGGATTACTGTAATTTTTTTAGTAACCGCACCAATTGGGTTGTTTCTTGTTCTGATAATTTGTCGCCGACATGCTGTTGAATTGCGGGGCCATATACGGCCCAAATTTGTTTTTGAACGTACATTCCTTTTGCGTTCAACGTGATAATCTTTCCTCGGCGGTCTGATGGATCGATTTTGCGTTGGATGAGCGCTTCTTTAACCATGCGATCTAACAGGCGGGATAAATTATATTGAGAAAGCAAAAGGCTTTCTTCCAATTCTTTAAGCTTCAACGCGCCATCATTTTTTCGCGAGAGTTCTAGAAGAACATCATACCAAGTTAAAGGGGGAAGCCCTTCTGCTTTCAAGCGCGCTTCAATGTTATGCATAAGTGTCTGCTCAACTTTGATCAATTTTGACCAAGCTTGCATGATAAGGGAGGTTGGTTTTTGTGTCATTTATTGAGCATACAATTTATATGCAATTACATCAATCTTGACTTTTGTATGCATTTGCATATATATTCATGCAAATGCATACAAAAGGAGATTAAAATATATGCCAACATCTGAAAAAATTACATTAATCAGTCACGTTTTATGCCCCTATGTACAACGCGCTGTAATTTCATTGACTGAAAAAAATATAGCATTTGAAAGAATCGATATTGATTTAGCAAACAAACCAGATTGGTTTCAAAAGATATCGCCGTTGGGTAAAACACCTGTGTTGCAAATTGGTGAGATTGTTATTTTTGAATCGAATGTGATTTTAGAATATTTAGAAGATACATTGGTTCATCCGCTTCACCCAAGTGATGCATTGGAACGTGCGCAGCATCGAAGCCTTATTGAATTTGGATCAAGCATCTTGGCGGATATTGCAGGATTATATATGGCCAGTAATCAGGAATTATTTGCAGATAAAAAAGCCAATATTATCAAAAAATTAAGTTGGCTTGAATCTCAAAAAAATAATTCCCCTTGGTATGGAGGTGATGAATTTAACCTTGTTGATGCGGTTTATGGCCCTGTATTTAGATATTTTGATACATTTGAAATATTAGAGGGCATGCGTTTTTTTAAAGGGTTACCCAAACTGTCGATATGGAGAAATAACCTTTCTAAACGTGCATCAATCCAACAAGCTGTAAGTACGGATTATCCCGAGAGATTGCGCATGTTCATAATAAAAAAGAACAGCCATTTATCAAAATTAATGCAAGTCGCCTCTACTTAACATAGGCCCTCTTCCAAAGAAGATAGCCAAGGGTGAATAAGGAAATGATTAAGGCTGGAAGGAAAATATAATCGACCCAGACCAAACTCGCTGCCAGACCAAGCGCTCCTAAAACAATGACAAGAAGAGGTGTGAAACAGCATACGGCTGAAACAAGGGCAGTGATAAGACTGGTGCGAAATAAAAAAGGATGTTTCATAAAAAGGGGCTTCTTAAATTAAGGGCCCCTTTAAATTAAGCTGAAGGTGCATAGATCGCAAATAACAACTTTGTGATTGCCTTAGCTGTAGTGGATCAGATTGTATTTGATCTGTTGTCCGTTGTTTAATTCCGCTTGTCACTCAGACAAAAATAAAGCCACCATAAGATTGCAAATACGAGAGTATCTGGGCAACTCAGTTTATCCAGAATTGGCTATTGCAACATCGCCGAGAAGGAAGATAAATTTTGCGACGTTACAAAAGAGACCTCTGAATAAATACGTTTTTCAATTTTTTCACCTATACCAGCAGAGAGTATAGTCTGAATACTTTTATAGCCCATCCCTTGGGGGTTTTGAATAATAACACCTGCGAGTCGACCTTGTTGAATTGCCTCTTTGATTTCAGGAGTATAATCAAAACCGATATGGACAAATTGAGGTCTATTTGATTTTATTTCCAGAGCTTTCAGGACACCAAGTGTGGTTGATTCATTCGGCGTAAAAATGGCATCCACTTGAACCAGAGAGCTCATCATGTTCTTCGTGCGCCGCGTCGCTATGCCTGTTGTTTTACCAATATAGGCATCTAGAACAATTTCAACATCATGTCCCTGCATCGCGGCTAAAAACCCGGCTTCGCGTTGATCTGTCGATGAGATGCCCTTTTCCAATCGCAATATGGCAATTTTTTTACCATCCTTCAAACGAGTGAGAAGTTCCTCTCCGGCGCGTTTTCCGGCTTGAAAGTTATTTGTTGTAATAACGCTGATAGCCTCATGCGATTGGCTTGTTTCACGATCGACATAGATACTTGGGATACCCTTATCAGCGAGGCTGGAGACCAATGTGTTTATTTGATTTCCGGTCGGCGCAATTACAAATGCACGGCATCCGCTTTGGACTAAGTTATCGATAATTTTAAGTTGAGAAAATTGGTTTTCTAAAAGATTTGGCGCGCGATGAATGATCTCTATGTCATTGTCTTTGCCTGCTTCCTTAGCCCCCTCCACAATAAGTTTGAAAAAATTATCCCAACGTGCGGGCACCACCCCAATGCAGTTGGCAAAGCTTGCGCTTGCATAAAGGAAAAATGCAAGAAAGCAGCAGAATGTTTTCATGGAATTCAAGATAATTATGTTCATAGCGACCTTCGTAGAATAAGAAAAGACCGAAATAAAACCCAGTTAATGTTCTGAAATGTCTATCATAAAATAAATACAAAAGCTGAATTAATCAGCCATCTTAACATCGTAAGGCACTGTTATGAAGTGTTTTATTTATGGGCCTCTAAACTATTCTCTGCATCATATAAGCTTACTTTGATCCAAGCAGGTTGTTTTATATATTGGTCTGCTTTGTCACTCACAACTGAAGTGAAAATACAGTCGAAATAGGCTGGTTTAATTTCTGTTTATAGACAAAATTGACTGGAAAAATTGTTAACAGTTTAACGATAGGAGTTAAAACTCATACAGTGATGTAGCAGGCCCTGCCCCTTAATGCACAGTTGTTTGTTTAAAGGCGCTTCGGACAATTTCTTTAAATAGTGTCAAAAGGAAAGGATCTAGCTGCCCTTCCATTTTATCCAAAACTTTTATGGAACTATCAAAAGAAAAACGAGGCTTATAGACTCGTTGATCAGTTAAGGCACAAAAGATATCCGCAATAGCGGACAAACGAGCAAGTTCATTTAAATCTTTTCCTTTAAGCCCTCGCGGATAACCAGAACCATCCAGTTTTTCGTGGTGTTGTTCAGCAATCACTTTGACGCCTTCACTGACATTATCCGTTTTCATCAAAATGTTATGTGAATGCACCACATGTTTTTTAAGTTCTTTCCATTGATATGCAGTTAACGTTTCTGGCGAGTTCAATATTTCTTCAGGGGTTGCTAGTTTCCCAACATCCATCAATAAGCCACCTGCTGTGATGGTTAAAAGCTCGTGCCCCTTAATTCCAATCGCATTCCCCAACAATGACAAAAGTGTTGCTACCTTTAATGAATGTACATAAGCGTGATTATGGTGATCTTTAACATTTTCTATAAGTTCTGCAGCATGGCCGTCCAAGACCTCTTCCATCAAGGGAACACAGCTTTCTTTTGTTTCAGCCATATTCAACGGCATACCTTTTTTGACGCGCTTGGCAGTATCTCGAAAAGAAGCGACACTACTTTTTAACGCTAGTTTGCGTCGCGAGGGTAAGGTTTTCCAATGATCCTCAATCGGGCCATCAACCAAGCGCGCAGCTTCATCTTTTATTTGAGATGCTAAAAAAGGCCTGCGTAAATATGATACACGACAGGTTTGACGTACCGTTTCATTAAATTTTTTCTCATCAACGCGGCCCGTGACAATAATAGGCACCTCGCGCAAATGTTCATTTTCGAATTTCTCTTTTAAGAAATCACGGCTCTGAGATACGATGAGACGGTAATCGATGACAATCAATCCAAGCCTCGCCCCACTGCGCAAAACCTCCAAAGCGGCAGCTGTTGTTGAAAAATAATCCACTGCGAAAACTGTTTGCAAGGTTGAAACAATTTCGGCTCTAAATTTGGGATATTTACTGACAACTAGAATACGCGTTGGACCAGGCCTTTTGCTTTTATCAAAAAAAGCATGCCCATAGGTCGGTTGCGGATGTGCGGGTGACAACATAATTGTACCATTCTAATATATACAAAAAGATATATCCGATATTTACTATCGTTATGTAGTAGTTGGGACGAGTCTCGATAATTTCAATATTTATTTTTTAACAATTCAAAAACAGCAACATTATGATTTAATATGTTGCTGCTTTATTTTTGAATCGGCCGCCCTAAAGTAGGGGATAATTTACTCTGAACAATGGAATTTCTTGATTTCAAATGAACCCAACTCAACAATGGACATTTGTCAGACTCGGTGTGAAGGACTGCACCTTAACGCCTGCGCACATGAACGCGGTAACTGAGCGTTTCCTCACCACCCGCAGGGATTTCAATTTCCCAAATAGCCAAGTTACCTTGTTGTTTGCTAAGCTTATGGTTTGATTTTTTCAAATCCCATTCGCCGGGGAATGATTCTTCAATACGCACAGTTTCTGCTGTCTTTTTGGCATTTTTAAGGGTCACTTCATAACTTGCGATAAAATTATTTTTTGCAAGGCCTGCTGTGGTGTATTCTGTTTGTTTGCGCAACAGCGTGATATCAAAACTTTTACCGGGGTGGAGCTTTGCCTTCACATCTTTTGGTGTCTGTTGCAGGCGGTCTTCGCCGATGAAATAAATTTTACCATCGCTATGTTTACGATAAAGGCGAACCAACCCATCGGGTAAAGGTTGCTTGCTGTTATTGGTGAAGCTGAGTTCTATATTAGGATGCAAGGGCGTAGCGGCTTGTTGGCGCAAAGTGCCATATACGGGTTGAAAACGTTGAACCAAGACACGTTTTGTTTTTAAGGTTGTCGCAGGCATAAGGGCAACTTGTTTGGTCTCTTTATTATTAAGGTCGAGCCTGTTCGGTAAGGCATAAAGGTGAATACCGCCCAGTGCTTGTGCAGGTGCCGCCATGCTTTCAACAGCGCCGCCCATATCCATACTCATGGCGCGTGGTGCGCCTTTGGACATCATCATCATTTGTGGTTTTGGCGAACTGCGTCGGTTCACACTGCCAGCAGCGAGGCTCAGTTCAACATTTTTATAATCAAGATTGCTGGTATTTGTCAGGTTCGCCCAAGAATGTAATGTCATGGATGTTCCAGCATCATTTAATTCAGCGCTATAAGATGTATTCCAGTTAAGGCCGTTTGTTAAATAAGCCAGAGCTAGGTCGGTTTTGATCGCTGCCTTTGTTTCTAGATTAGCGAGTAAAGCAGGGCGTGCACGTAAGCCATCAGGCAAGCTGTTGAGGACAAGACGACCGGGTTGACCAACTTCAATATGTCCATCACGTTCTATAATAACCTGGCCTTGTGTGGACAGAATCTTCGCCTTGATCAATTCATCTTTACCCGTAACCGGGTTCATGCGCAAAAATGCGACTTCTTTCCCAATAGATTTTTCTAAAAGTACGCGGGGGTTTAATACGTCGAAAGAAAATCGGCGTTCATTAATACGAAAGCCAGAGCCTGAAATTAACAAGCTATCAGCAATAAGTTGAGAACTAACATCTTCAAATGCAACAGAATTCAACCCTTTTTTCAGGCTCGCTTCGCGTAAATCACGCACGAAACCCAATCCGTTTTGATAGATGGTTAAAGAGAGGGTTTTTTGATGGGAAACATCCAAAGTCATATCTGCATATGCATTTAGGCCGCTTGCCATAAATAAGGCACTGGCACATAACAAAGGACGAACGAAAAGCATGATTATAACTCCATAAAAAAATCCACTTGATCTATGTTGCCTGTACAATCAAAAAGGGGCAAGCTTGTACATCAAAAAATTCATGCTATGGATGTGGTCATGAACTTTTAAAACGATATATAAAAGTGGAATTTTGAAAATGACGGACTTGTTGCAAGATACAAATTTGCTCATCAGCGCTTTGGTTGGTTTTGCGACGGTATGTGTCGTTATAGGCATTTTTTCAATAAAACGTCACAGGAATGGTCGGTTTGAAGAAGAGACCCATTCACAAGTCATTGTACAGCAATTGATGGAAATGGGGCGCATACAAGCTGAATTGACGGGCCGCCTGACCCAAATGAACGAACAGCAGAATGAGTCTCAAAAAACTGTAAATGAACGTCTTCAAGCCCAAGAACGCAGCTTGACGAAGACTTTGGATGAACGTTTAAATAACCTGACCCACCGCATGGGGGAAGGGCTTTTAGAACAAACAAAATCAACAGCCAAACACATGTCAACGTTACAAGAACGACTGGCAGTCATTGATGTGGCACAACGCAATATCACCGATTTATCGCAACAAATGGTCGGTTTGCAAGATATCTTGTCTAACAAACAAGCCCGTGGTGCATTTGGTGAAGTGCAGTTGGAAATGTTGGTAACCAACACATTGCCGCCATCGGCTTATAGTTTTCAAGCGGTCTTGAGCAATGGTAAACGGGTAGATTGTTTATTAGATTTACCGAACCCGCCGGGGTCTATCTGCATCGATTCGAAATTTCCGTTGGAAAGTTTTAATGCTCTACAAAAAGCAGATAATGAAAACCATAAAATTGTTGCAACACGCTCCTTCAAAGCGGACATGCTTAAACATATTCATGATATATCTGAAAAATACATCATTAATGGGGAAACAGCCGATAGTGCACTGATGTTTTTACCAAGTGAGGCCGTCTATGCTGAACTTCATAGTAACTTTGGCGACGTGGTAGATAAATCATATCGTTCTAAAGTCTGGATCGTATCCCCGACAACTTTAATGGCCACGTTAAACACGGTGCGCGCTGTTCTTAAAGATGCACGTATGCGTGAAGAAGCAGGGCGCATTCAGGCCGAAGTGATGAACTTATTAGAAGATGTCGAACGTATGGATGATCGGGTCGCGGGACTAGAGCGCCATTTTAATCAGTCCGTTGAAGATATCCGCAAAATACGCATCAGCACTGATAAAATATCACGTCGTGGAGAACGCATCGAAGAAATTCAACTCACAGATGAAAGCCCAACAGAAGAATTAGCAACACCTGTGGGCAAAATAGAATAAAACGATTCAACTCATTTCATAATATAGTCATAAAAAAGGCCCACCGAATTGAAACGGTGGGCCTTTTAACGAAGATCACTCACGTCTTTTAAAAGACGTGAGGTGCAGGTCAGTCAAGACCAGCACAGAAATCTTTATATTCAGCTTCACTCATTAATTTTTCGAGTTCGTCTGCATCACCGATGGTCATTTTAAAGAACCAGCCATCACCTTCAGGTGAGCTATTTACAAGTGCAGGCGCATCTGCAAGCGCTGGGTTGCCTTCAGTGACTTCACCTGTGATTGGTGCATAGATTTCCGAAGCCGCTTTTACAGACTCGACCACGGCCGCATCATCGCCTTGATCATATTCCGTACCAGCTTCTGGGACTTCAACAAAAACGATATCACCCAATGCATTTTGTGCATATTCAGTGATGCCAACAGTTACGATTTTGTCTTCGATGAGAAGCCATTCGTGGTCTTCAGTATATTTAACAGTCATATTATAAACTCCTAGAAGGCTTAGCCCTTGAAATAACGTTGTGGAACAAAAGGTAATTTTTCGATTTGTGCAGGAACAAGCTTGCCCCGCACGATAAGATTAATTTCAGTGCCGACTTTGGCGAATTCTTTGGTGACATAGCCCATGGCGACAGGGCCACCATAACTGGGACCAAAACCACCGGAAGTGATTTCACCAATGATGTTACCGTCCTGATCAGCAATTTCTGTATGGGCGCGCGCAGGGGCACGACCCAGCGGTTTAATGCCAACACGTTTGCGCGAAATGCCGTCTTCAAGATGTTTAATGACAACATCATGACCGGGGAAACCACCTTCAAGACGACGACGTTTGCCAACAGCCCAATTCAAGGAACCTTCAATGGGCGAGGTTGTGGTGTCAATGTCTGACCCATAGAGACAGAGGCCCACTTCAAGGCGCAGCGAATCGCGTGCACCCAAACCGATGGCTTCGACTTCATCTTCTGCTAATAGCGTGCGTGCAAGTTTTTCGCATTGATCATTGGCAACAGAAATTTCATAACCATCTTCGCCTGTATAGCCTGAACGAGAGACCAAACAGGGGATGCCAGCAATGTCGGCTTCAACCAAATTCATGAAAATGACTTGGTCAATACCGGGTGCAAAGCGATTTAGAACGTCTGCGGCTTTGGGGCCTTGTAGCGCCAATAAAGCGCGATCTTGTAAAAGTTCGAGGCTATGATTGGGAAGGCTTTTTTGGATATGATCAAAATCAGCGTCTTTACAGGCTGCATTCACAACGATGTAAAGGTAGTCTCCGCGATTAGTGACCATGAAATCATCCCGAATACCGCCTTCATCATTCATCAGTAATGAATAACGAATGCCATCTTTATCCAAACCTTTGATGTCGCTGGGTGTCAGGGTTTCAATCGCGTCTTGTACATTTTCACCTTTAAGTAAGGCTTGGCCCATGTGGGAAACATCAAACAGACCACAAGATTCGCGGGTGTGGAGATGTTCTTTTAAAATGCCCAGGTTATATTGCACGGGCATGTCATAGCCTGCAAAAGGCACCATTTTCCCGCCGAGCTCCATATGAAGCGCATGCAGAGGCGTTGTTTTAAGTTCTTCGCTCAAGGGTATGTTCCTTTCCATGTAAGCGAGACCAACGAACGTCAACTCAAAATAAATGAGCTCACAACTTGGCCCCTCTCTGTCATGGAACCTGAAAGTTTCCCCTGAACCTATGCAGGGTTACATCTTCGGTGAGGCAAGCCGGATCAGGGCAACCTACTTTCCAGAGTCTCATCACCCAGCGGTCCATTGTGCCTGAGAGTTTCGCAGGGGCGCATGCTCCTTCGGCCTGTGGTTCACATTTGTCCACATCTCTCCCGCATGGGGTCATATGATATAGATCCATTGTAGAGATGAGGACGGGTGCGGTCAATCGGGGAAATCGTTTTTACGAGAAGAGAACCTGCGGCGCATTTTCATGCCAAGGATCATATTTCATCATGATTTTTTTGAAACGTGCAGAGTCTAAAAAATGAGACAGCCATTTTTGCAGATTTTTATAAGACGTATCTGCAAACCAGACGGGATCGACATTTGCAAATTGGCGTATAAAAGGGAAGATTGCGATGTCAGCAAGACGAGGCTGATCCCCAAATAAATAGGCTGTATTGGATAATTTATCTTCCAATATATTTAGGAAAAATTCGGCTTGTCCGCGCGCATAGATCGGATCGACATCTTCATAGCGTGTGGCATATTTATAATGATCAAGCTGTGTTTTGAAATCCTGATCATTGGTTTTGATCAAGTTTAACATAGCTTCAAGGTCACCAGTCAACCATGCCTCAGGATCATTCTGTTTTAAGGCCCAAAGCATAATATCTAGACTTTGATCGATGACGAGGCCTTGGCATGTTTGCAAAACCGGAACCGTCCCCTTGGGGGAAAGCTCTATCATGGAGGCGGGTTTATCGCGCAAAACCACTTCGCGCAATTCACAAATGATACCACTGCTTAAAACACCCATGCGGGCGCGCATGGCATAAGGGCAACGTCTAAAACTATAAAAAACAGGGTAATCCATCAAGGGCCTGAATTAAATTAGCGCTGTTTTTGGCGCAGGTTATAAGCGATCTGTTCGCGGTTCAATTGAAGTCCGATATAGATTTCAAAATCACGCCCATCAAGGCCCTTTGACACAGGAATGGTCAGATCAACCACTTCGTCTTTAACTTCATTTTGAGACAGGTTACCCGGGAAAGCCAGTTTCAAATTGAAATTACTTTTTTGAAGGATCTTTTTATCCTGATCAACGATGGCCACAAAATAAGGAATTGTCGCAGAATGTGTTTTATCTGCGGGACCGCGTTTGCCTGCAATGATGGTGGAGAGTTGCACATGAATATTGCCATCACGGCTATCGTAATCCACATCATATTTGCACAGATTTAAAACATTGCTGATTTCGGCACTAAAAACAACATCGATCAAATCACGGCCGGGGCCTTCTTTGAACTTGGTTATTTCTGATGCATTCCCTAATACTGTAATGCGGGGGCAAGGTTCTGGTTTTTCTGCCCGCCAAATATTCATGGAACCACATGCAGTTAATCCAATTGATAGAATAAGTCCCACCAAAATAGTTTTAACGGGTTTTTTAATCTGCATGTCGGCTCTCTATAAATGTGTTTTGTTTGATGATGCGCACCATAACCTTTAAGAAGACATCAATCAATCCAAGCTGTTCATAACTGCACCAAATTTTGCTAATGCGCGTGAACGTGCCCAAGGGTTTGTTAGATTTTGTGCTGTTTTCAAGCCCATATCAAAAGCTTTTTGTGCAGAGGCATTTTCGCCAAGGGCATGGTGAGTGCTGGCAAGGTCACCTAACATCCAAGCACGTGAAAAATTGCTTTTGATATTATTAATGGCAAGTTTGGCTTCAGAATCTATGTCTTCGTTGCTTATGGAAAAGCCATGAAGGTTTGCTGCATGGGCAAGATCCCACAGGCCGCGGGCTTTAAGGCGTCCATCACTGATGCTGGATATGATGGTAAAAGCCAGATTCGCAAATTTCGTTTCTTTGGTGTCACGGGCAATGACAATCATAACATTGCTGATTTGAGAGAGAGCGAAGTTTTTTGCAAAAGGTAAAAGGATCCCATTGGTGATGGTGCGTGCTTTTAACAAAATTTTATGGGCTGTGCTGTGTTGTCCGTCTTGCCAAAGGGCGAAGGCGATATCGCTAAACATGACACTGCGATAACGATCTGCTGAAATCCGCTTAACTGTATTGAGTGCCGCATCAAAGCGTTTCATTTTTAAGAATGAACGGGTTGCAGCCATTAAGACGGGGATACGTGTTTCATCATCTGGAAGTTCATCTAATGCTTTTAAGGCCGCTTCGGGGTATTGAATATTGGCCATTGCGCTGGCCGCATGGCGCAACAATGTGACCTTAGATCCATTTATTGTTGAAATACGTATGCTGTTGGTCACATTATCGAGTAATATTTGAGCTTTCTTCTTATCGTTTTGCGCTAAAATTTCTGCGGCTTGAATTTGCAGTGGCAAGCGTTTTTCAAGGGCGATAATCGCTTCGCTGCTCGCAATGATTTGTTTAATGGTGACGTTCAATTTTTCAATATCACCTTTATCTTGATAGACTTGTGCAATATCAAGCATGACGGACAGGCGACGTTCGACAACAGGGATGAGATCAAGACTGGATACGGCCTCTGCTAATTTTCCTTCTTTTACATGGGCCTTTGCAATGGTGGTCAGGGCTGCAATGATTAAGCGGCTGTCTTTGATACGGGCAGCGGTTTTCATGGCGTCTTGATCTAGACCGATGCGCACTTGCGCGGCAAGAATTTCGCCCAAGGCCCAATCGCGCAAATCATCTTCAAATACTGCGCGTGAACTTTCTACAGCTTCGTTTAATAAACAAACCGATGTGGGGGTTTTAAAACAGACAGAGGCATCACGTGTGGGATCAGCAGTTTGATGTTTCTTGGGGTCGAGCAATAAACGTGTCCGTGGATCGGATAAAAGCGCAAGGCGCGCCTCTTCTTTGCGGGTTGTGCGGACTTTTTCAAGACGTTGAATTAAAGCTTGGATACGGCCAATATTTTGAAGATGTTGTAAAAGCTGCGGAGAAAATACACCGGTCTCTTTTAATTTGTGTTTTTTTTGATACTTAAGAACGGCTTCAACGCTGGGTTTTGTTGGTTTCCCATCAATATCACCCTTATAGAAGCCAAGTTCTTTTAACAGTATTTGGGCCTGTTCAATAGGCGTTTTCAACGCATAGATTTCAGGTTTCGCACCCGGTTTATCAAGACCAGAGGGTTTGGCAGCGCTTAAATAGCCTGTATGGAACAAACAAAAAAAAGCGAAAAATATGAATAAAAACCGTGTCATAAGAAAAATTCTAACATGAAAATCTAGGATTGGCTTTACACTTTCTTGATGCTTTCTATATTGGGCGTTATGAACAAAACTTCAATGACCATATTACTCGCCGGACCTCGTGGCTTTTGCGCAGGGGTTGATCGCGCGATTCAGATCGTAGAACAGGCGCTGGATAAATTCGGCAAACCTGTTTATGTACGCCATGAAATTGTCCATAATAAATTTGTGGTAGAAACATTAAAAGACAAAGGGGCCATCTTTGTTGATGAATTAGATGAAGTGCCTGATGATGTCCCTGTCATCTTTTCAGCACATGGTGTCCCTAAAACAGTTCCGGCTGAGGCTGAACGGCGTGAACTGACTTATTTAGATGCGACTTGTCCGTTGGTAAGTAAAGTTCACCGCGCAGCAGAACGTTTTTTTAATGCGGATCAACCTGTTGTGTTGATCGGTCATGCCGGCCATCCAGAAGTCATTGGCACGATGGGGCAATTGCCTGAAGGCAGCGTGACCTTGGTGGAAAACCAAGAACAGGCAAAAACGGTTGTTTTACCAATAGATATTCCTGTGGGGCTTGTGACGCAAACGACCTTATCTGTGGATGATACCCATGGTGTGATTAGCATTTTAAAAGAACGTTATAAAAATTTGGAATTACCCAAAAAAGAAGATATTTGTTATGCGACAACAAACCGTCAAGCTGCGGTTAAAATCATTGCTCAAAAATCAGATATGGTGATGGTGATCGGTGCGCCGAATTCGTCAAATTCGCGTAGACTTGTTGAGGTTGCGCAGTTAAATGGTTGCCCAAAATCCATGTTGGTTCAACGTGCAGAAGACATTAATTTTGATGACCTTGATGGGATTTCGACCTTAGGCATTACCGCAGGTGCATCTGCACCGGAACTGTTGGTCGAAGAAGTGGTGAATGCCTGTAAAGAACATTTTGATGTCACAGTTAAATTTGAAACGGTGACAGAAGAAAATGTCTTTTTCAAATTACCCGCAAGCCTGTCAGAATAGGACATAAAATATGGCAGTCTATACAGAAGTCAGTGATGTAGAATTAACAAGTTTTGTAGAAAATTTTTCCATCGGTAATCTATTGTCTTGTAAAGGCATTGCCGAAGGTGTGGAAAATACAAATTACATCATTCAAACCGATCAAGGTCCTTTTATTTTAACGCTTTATGAAAAACGCGTGAAAGAAGAAGATCTACCATTTTTCATGAACTTGTTGGAACACCTCAGTCGTAAAGGCATCATATGCCCAACCCCCCTTAAAAATAAAAAAGGCGAGGCTTTGGGTGTGTTGGCAGAAAGGCCTGCGGCAATTTTCACGTTTTTACCCGGCATGTGGCCACGTAAAATCCAACCTGTTCATTGTGCTGAATTGGGCCGAACCTTGGCTGAATTCCATGTTGCGGGGGCTGATTTTGAAACAAAACGCCCGAATGATTTAAGCATTGACGGCTGGCGACCGCTTTTTGAGAAATGCGCTGAACATTGTGATGACGTGATCCCAGGCTTAGCAACGGAAATAGAAACAGAACTGGATTTTCTTGAGGCGAATTGGCCCAAAAATTTAGCCAAAGGCATTATTCATGCGGACGCTTTCCCCGATAATGTATTTTTTCGCGGTGATAAATGCAGCGGTTTAATCGATTTTTATTTCGCCTGTTATGATGTGTTTATTTATGATTTGGCGATTTGTATGAATGCATGGTGTTTCGAGCGGGATGGTGATTTCAATGTCACCAAAGCCAAATTGTTATTATCAAATTACCGCAAAGTTCGCGTGGTTTCAGATGAAGAAATTACGGCGCTCCCGCTTATTGCGCGTGGTGCGGCGGTTCGTTTTTTACTGACACGCTTGTATGATTGGGTCAATACACCCAAGGATGCGATGGTAAAACCGAAAGACCCGTTAGAATATTACAAAATCCTTAAATTCCACCAAGCGGCACGTTCTAATAGTGACTATGGATTAAAATAATGACCAAAGAAGATATCGTTCAAATTTATACTGATGGCGCGTGCAGTGGTAATCCGGGACCGGGCGGCTGGGGCGCCTTGTTACGGTTTAAAGGCGTTGAGAAAGAATTATGTGGTGGCGAAGAAAACAGCACGAATAATCGTATGGAGTTATCGGCGGCGATCTTCGCGCTGGAAAGCCTGAAGCGTCCAGTAAAAATTGAACTTTATACGGACAGCACTTATGTCAAAGATGGCATCACAAAATGGATTTTTAATTGGAAAAAAAATGGCTGGAAAACAGCGGCAAGAAAACCTGTGAAAAATGCTGACCTTTGGCAACAATTAGAAAAAGCCATTGAAATCCATGACGTGGAATGGCACTGGGTTAAGGGCCACGCGGGGCATGAAGGAAATGAACGTGCAGATGCATTGGCATGTGAAGGTGTTGAAAAAGTTAAAAACAGTTTGATTATGTAGATCGATTTTAATTGGCAAATCAAGTATTGAAACGCGAAGAAGGCTTTCTTTTGAAAGCCTTCTTCTTTGCCCGCCAAGGGATTTTTACCTGACGGACAATTTTCTTACAAATTCTGCATCTAAACTATATTGGGTTGAAAAACTGAAATTCAACCCTTTGCCTGTGCAAGGGCATCTAGAACATCATCTTCACTCAATAATTCAGGCAGGGTAATGCCGTTTGGCGCTGCAGGCCCATAGACCACATTAAACGGAATGGCATAACGTGAAAAGCTTGCAAGATAAGCTGCAATAACTGCATCTGGATTGGTCCAGTCAGCTTTCATCGCAATGACACCTTCACTTGATAAAGCCTTGAACACATCACCTTGATAAAGCACAAGGTTTTTATTAACCTGACAGGTGATGCACCATTTGGCCGTAACATCCACAAAGACGACCTCACCGTTAGCGACTCTTCTTGTGATTTCAGCTTGATCAAATTTCATCCATATTTTTTCGGCCAAGTCTTCATCAACGGACAATGTTTGATCTGGCGTGCTGAAAGAGGGAATGAAAAACGCAGCGATGAAAAAGCTGAGGGCCAAAGGTATTGCCCCTTTTTTGATATGAGCTTTAAAGGCCAAAACAGCGATGAATAGAACAAATATTGCGGATAGAATTAAGGCTGCATCTTGGCCGATTTGCACGACTAAAATGGAGAGCAACCAAACGGCGGTTCCCAATAGAATAAGGCCAAGAATCTTGCGCAAAACAACCATCCATGCACCGGGCTTGGGCAGGCAGGTGGCAATGTTGGGGAAGGCGGCGATTAATAGATAAGGAAGAGATAAACCCAGACCAAGGGCACTAAAAACCCATAGGATATCAAGGGGACCACGTGAAAGGGCAAACCCAACGGCAGTTCCAAGGAACGGTGCGGAACAAGGTGTTGCTAAAAGTGTGGCAAAAGCCCCTGTCATGAAATGTCCACCCAAGCCGCGTGTGCGCGAGGAACGTTCGCCTAAATCAGACAACCAACCGGGCAGGTGAATTTCAAAGAAGCCCCACATATTACAAGCAAATAAAATGACAATGAGGCTGAGGGCAATGAGGAAAAGAGGTTGTTGGAATTGAATGCCCCAACCAATAGAGGCCCCCGTTGCTTTCATTAAAATCAAAATGCCCGCAAGGACCAAGAATGAAAAAATAATGCCGGCGCTGGAGGCTAAAAAGCTAAGCCGAACAGTCTTTGGATTGCCGCCACCATGGCTGACCAAACCTAAAATTTTCAAAGATAAAACCGGTAGAACGCAAGGCATCAAATTCAAGATCAATCCCCCAAGAACCGCCAAACCTAGGATGGTTGTCAGAGAAAGGCCCGCACCTAGTGCATTTGCGTTTTCACTAACCGGAACAACCCCATCAAGCACAGGCAAAGGCCCCGCGCCCAATGTTATTTTCATGGATAATTCAAGGGCACGCAGGCCATCCATTAAAGTCAGGGTAAACGGTTGATCTTGGACATCACTTTCTAAGAATTGCAGCCCATCAAAGGGGGCATCAATGAAAATTTCTTTTTGGTCACCTGATAAGGATAGTTTTGGTTTAAAAAAGGCGAGTTCAATAGGGCCTTCGGTTATGACATCGGGTGCGTTCATTTTCCAATTGGATTGCAGATGGAGGCGTAAAATCCCATTTGATTTATCTGCATCAGGGTAAAGGGTTGCACTTTTAAGGTTGAGACCTTGGCTTTGGGCGTCAAGCGGCACAAGGCTGTTGAACTGGTTGATGATTTGCGCATGCTCACTTGCAAGGGCAGGGCCTGCGGGGATTGAGATCTCTAAATCCGTTTCAACAGGTACGCAGACTTCTGAACAAGTTAGAAAACGCAAATGCGCGTTGATGTTTAAGTCTGTTTTTGTGTCATTGAGCTTTGCCTGTATGGGGTAGATTACATGTTTTTTATAGCCTATGGTTTCCAATCCCAAGATCATGAAACGTTCTGGGCGTGGCCACCTTAAATCAGCTGAAACAAGGTTTTTTGATTTTTCCCAATCCAATTCAGGTGGATAACCCGCATCACCTGGACTGCGCCAATATACTTTCCAACCTTTTTGAAGCTTAAATTCAAGGCCAAGTAAGATTTCCCCCGTACTCCCAAGATTCGAGCTGGCAGAGATCAGGCGAACTTGGGCTTTATCGATGCCTTTCCAATCGGATGATTGGGCCGAACTTTCACCCATCCAGCTGAAAAACGCGAGGGTCATAAGGATGAATATGCGTAATTTTTTATATGTCAGAGGCATCATTTACTCATAAAAAATTGGATTTATCTTTATATCGGGTAAAAATATGTCAGAATTAGGGTTAGAAAGTGAACGTAAGGTTATTAGATGCCTTGCACTTTAATGACTTGAGACATATGTGATACCCATGAGTATAAAAAATGACGCACCTATAGATTTTACCGGACAAATGTTGGCCGCCATGCCGAACATGTCAGACTCGCGTTTTGTCAAATCTGTGATTTATGTTTGTTCGCATTCACAAGAAGGTGCAATGGGCATCGTTGTAAATCGTCTTGTGCCATCGTTAAGTTTCCCCAAATTGTTGAGCCAATTAAATATCAAGCCTGTTGGATTGGAAGATGAAATCCATGTCCATTTGGGCGGGCCTGTGGATGGGGAACGAGGTTTTGTGTTGCATAGTCCTGATTATATAAAAGAATCAACGGTTGTGGTTGATGATGATTTTGCCCTGACCGCGACGATTGATATTTTGCGCGACATGGCAACGGGTGCCGGTCCGCATAAAAAATTGCTTGCACTTGGTTATGCGGGATGGGGACCGGGGCAATTGGATCAAGAAATTTTGGACAATGGTTGGCTGACAGTCCCGGCAAATGATGCAATCGTTTATGATGATGATGTTGATACCAAGTGGGAGCGCGCCCTTGGTCAACTGGGTATTGACCCACGTCTGTTATTAGACGAAGCAGGTCACGCATAACTTTTTGATGAAATGTTCTATGGGCGTCGTGCAATGCGCGTTTGCATGACACTTAAGGTCTGGATCTCTTTAACTTGGTGGTAGCCAGCAATCACATCGCGTAAATCACCTAATTCAGAATTGTTTTTGGCTTCGATACAGATTAAACCATCGATTTCGCCTGAAATAGAATCAAAAAATTTCACTTGAGGGATTTTTTGTAGATAAGGTGCGATCTGATGGCATAAAGCCCCGTTGGTTTTAATCATCAAATATGCGCGCACACCAAATGTATCTGACGCTGTTTTACGGGTGATGGTGTAGCTTTGTATGTCGCCCTCTCTTTCAAGGCGGGAGATGCGATCTTGTAGCGCACTTCGAGACATGCCGATTTTTCCGGCTAAGGCTGATGTGGTTTCGCGACCATTGATCTCTAAAAAATCTAAAATTTTTTTATCAGTCTCATCTAAGGTACGTGTCATTTACATTTCCAAACCGTCATGGTGACGCCTAAGGCGACATTGTGCCGAATGACACGGTGGCTTTTCTGAATTTATTCTAAACACCTATTATAATTGATCAAAGGTTTTAAGATATGTCCCTTACCAGCATTAATACTCATTGCCCTTTTTCAGGGAAACTCGTGAAATCAGATTCCATTACGACATATGAAGGCGTGGAAATTGGCTTTTGCAATCCCTGTTGCCGGAATGACTTTGCAAAAGCCCCTCATAAATACCCACAAGTTTTGGCTGAATATTTTCCAGATTCTCGGATGTATGTTTATGAAGGGGCGACATTTACCAGCGAGACAGAATGGGGCAGTCAGCATCTTGCGAATATGGCGGTGACAAGCATTAAAATACATGCAACCTCAACACCCTATCATTGGCACGTTAACAGTGGGCAAGAAGTCTTTGTTGTTTTGGACGGCGAAGTGAATATGCATTATCGAAAGGAAAACGGGGTAGAGACACAGGTTTTATTAACAACAGGCATGATCGCCCATTTCGAAGAAGGTGCAGAACATATGGCCCATCCAAAAGGGTTAGCCCGTATTTTGGTTATGGAACGTTTGGGGAGTGAATGACCTTATAGAAGGAAAGGAAGGTCAATCGTCGTGAAAAGAATGAACCCGCCTGTAATGATTAGAATAAGGCGCAGCACAATAGGTTTTGGGGCAATGACACCATATGAAATGGCACAAAGTCCGATGGCCACTTTAATGAACATCATAATCGCTAATAAAGGTGTCTCTTCAAGGGCGATTAAATTTGGATTGGCAATGACAGCGAGGGGGACAAGGTAGAGGGCGATGCCCAATGCCATGGCGCTGACGGCGACTTTCAACCAGTTTTCTTGCACGATCCCAGCTGCAATAAATACGGCCCCGCAGACAGGCGGAGTTATGGTGCTGAGAAGGGCAAACCAAAAAACAAAAAGATGAGCTTGAAGAAGGGGAATGCCGAGTTTTTGTAAAGCAGGTCCTGCCACTGAAATGCAAATCACATAGGCAGCGGTGGTGGGAACTTCCATGCCCAAAATCAAACAGGCAAGGGCGGTGAGCAAAAGTGCGGGCCACATTAACCCGTTGGACCCTGATAAGATAAAGGAGGTTAATTTCACACCCAAGCCCGTCATGCCCAACACACCAATGACAATCGATGCGCATAAAATGATGGAGGCAATCATGGCAATTTGCTTGCCCGACGTAATACAGACAGTTTCTAAACGCTGTAAGGTGCGTTTGGAATCAAACTTCAAATCAGCATTGATAGATAATAATAAAACCGCTGACAAAATGGCGAGGCTGGCGGCATATTGCGGGGTAAAGCCGCCACCAAACATGCCCCATAATAAAACACTGAACGGGATTAAGAAAAATCCGGACGTTATCAAGACAGTGCGTGTGCTGGGTGTTTGATCACTTTGGATGGGGCTGAGGTCATATCGAAGGGAAAAGGCATTGATGCCCACCCATACGGTGGTGAAATATAAAAGCGCTGGCAATAAGGCCGCCAACATAATGCTGGTGTAGGGCACACCCGTCAGTTCAACCATGACAAAAGCACCTGCGCCCATAAGTGGCGGCATGATTTGGCCACCAGATGAGGCAACGGCTTCAACCGCACCAGCCAAGGCACGGGGATAACCGAGTTTGACCATGGCAGGTAATGTAATAGCCCCAGTGGAGGCCACATTGGCCGAGGCTGAACCGGAAATAGAACCAAAAAAAGCAGATGATAAAACGGATACTTTTGCAGCCCCGCCTTTAAGACGCCCCGCAGCAGCCGTTGCCACATTCATAAAACCTTGTCCTGCCTCCCCCGCATTTAAAACAGCGCCAAAAATAACAAAAATGGCGACGATATTAACAGATACACCCGTCAATTTCCCCCAAATGCCACCTTCTGCAATGGTAAGCGTGCCAAGGAAACTTTCAATTGGCATGCCTG
>Ga0105358_10000428_pt1 | contig 20831 bp, 30 predicted proteins | sample GOMGulsemesocosm_5_FD_83509 | JGI IMG/M metagenome (GOLD analysis project Ga0105358, IMG submission 83509) | Methane-oxidizing microbial communities from mesocosms in the Gulf of Mexico - GOM15C Gulf of Mexico | ecosystem: Environmental > Aquatic > Marine > Cold seeps | place: Gulf of Mexico... | reverse complement strand
AACAGGTAGAGACACCAGTAGATACAAATATATTAGGCTTTAAAAGCCTACTATTTGTATAGCTATATATGCCTTAAAATATGAAGTATTAGATCGTAGACTTATTCGTATTGACAAGGCTATAGCAATATGAGATCTTAAATAATAGGTCGGTCGACCCATTAATTATCTAAGGAAATTTACATGAAAACATTCTCTAGAAACACATTCAAAGTCTATATATTCATCTTGTTTTCACTAGTCCACCTTTGTGCCAAAGCCGAAACTACCTCGTTATATGCTCGAATCGGTGGATATGATGCAATTTCTACTTTTTCAGGTGGATTAATTGATGGGTTTTACTCTGATCCAAGGTTTAATCGATTTACACAAGGTGCAATTCCTGCTGTAAGCGTAATTGAACGTGACAAACAACTTACGACAGAATATTTGTGCAAAATCACCAGGGGGCCTTGTTACTACATTGGTAAAAATATGCTTGCGGTACATAAGGATTTGAAAATTACACAAGATGAATGGAATGCCTTGATTGATCATGCAACGAGGCTAGCGAATAACCTTGATGGTATTAAAGCCAGAGATAAAAAAGAATTTCTTAAATTATTCGGTCGTATTAGCCTAGTAATGAACATTCAAAATGACTCTTAAGTGAGGCTGAGTAAGTAACAAATACGCTTAACTTAACAAGAATAAATTAAGCATATAGTTGGCTGCATATAAACACAGTGCAAACAGCCAACTACATTTTATCCACTTAACCTTATTATTGTGCTTTATAGAGTTATTTCACCTGACATGTAATCAACCGCATTGCCTGTCAGGATTACTCTATCTTTATCTAGTTCACAAAGAACAACCCCACTGCGCGTTGAAAGTTGTTGAGCTTTTAATATTTTTTTATCAAGTTTAGCTGCCCAATAAGGTGTTAATTCACAGTGGGCAGAACCCGTAATGGGATCTTCATTAACTCTTAACTTTGGAAAGAAACAACGACTAACAAAATCAACATCGCTTCCTCGGGCCGTAACAACAACCCCTCTTAAATCAATATTTAACCACAGTGAAAGATCTGGCGTAAGATTTTTTACTTCTTCTTCACTATTTAGAACAATCACGTAATCAAATGCTGTCATTATTTGTTTAGGTTTTACATCACCTAACCCCTTAATCAAGTTAACGGGAATGTCGGTAGATAACTCAATAAGATCTGAAGCAGGAAAATCCATGCTAAAACCTGAATCTGTTTGAGTAACAATTAATTTACCACTTTTAGTTTGGAAATTTATTTGTGCCTTGTTATAGCCTAAATGTTTATATAATACATGGGCGCACGCTAATGTGGCATGACCGCATAAATCAACTTCTTCTAATGGAGTAAACCAACGCAGTTCAATATCATCTTCTGACAACACAAAAAAAGCAGTTTCCGATAAGTTATTTTCTTCTGCTATTTTTTGAAGAAGTTCATCATCAAGCCATTCGTTTAATGGGCATACCGCCGCAGGGTTTCCTTGGAAAACCTTGGATGCAAAAGCATCAACTTGATAAATTTTTAATTTCATAAGACTCCTAGAGATTAATTTGAACGTAAACCGAATGCCCTAAATGGGCGAAATATTATTTGTGAAAACAAAGAAAAATAAAAATAGTAACTGAGTCGATTAAACACACTATCTAGCTATTCATAATCACTTCTTTTATGCCACAAATAAAACAGCTTTTAATTTTTTAAATTACTTATTAATGGATATGCCTAAAAGTGCACGCACTGTTAATAAACTTTCCGTTAGTATCGAACCATCGTTATATATGCGCGATAATATATAACTTCCCTGAATTTGAGACACGATTAGTTTCGCCATTGCGCGTGGAGGCATTGAGATATTAATCAATTTTTCTTCTTGGGCGGCTGATATATTCGTTGTTAAAAAGTTAAGAAGTAAATCAAAAAAGTCACTGATTGGTACTGATAACTCACTTTTACTGAGTGACGATTCATAAACAAATCGCCCAAATGTACATCCTTTTGTGCCAACCCTAGGAACACCTAAATAAAGTTCGATCCGTTCTAATGGCGAACTAGTTTGATTATTTATTTGTGTAAGCTGGGCCGTTTTATCCTCAACGAGCCGTAACAAAACCGCATTCATTAAATCAATTTTACTAGTAAAGTGATGGTAAAAGCTACCTTGGCCAACACCACTTTTAGCATATATGGCTTGAGGACTTGTAGATTCAAAGCCATTTTCTAAGAAAAGTTCAGTTGCTGATTGTAGAAGCATTTCTCTACCAGCTCCTTTAGCAATTCTTTTATTTTTCATGCTGTTCAAACCTTCATTAATTTATAAGGATAAAATGATAACTGCCTTTTATTGTATCGTTTACTACGCAAACATAACAAGGGTTTCCCCGTATAGTTGTTATCTAAAATTATAAAAAGTTTATTGTTATATTTCTTATTGTACTATAAGGTACATTTAATTGTACTAAGTAGTACAGACTTCAATAAGATTTGCTTGCACTGACCGGTACTCTACTTCTTTCAAATATTCTACCACGCGTTTTAGTAACGTATAAAAGGAATAAAAATGAACACCATAATAGTAAAGGACACAAAACAATTTAGTCGTTTGTATTCCTTTATACTTCCCTTTTTTTTCGTGGTTTTATATGGCAGTGGATTTGTAGGCGCTAAATATGGATTGCCTTTTTCATCCCCTTTAAGCTTTTTATCATTGAGGTTTTTAATTGCAGGATTAATACTTTTCGCTGTTGTTAAAGCGATGAAGTTAAAACCCCCTTCCCTATTAAAAAGTATTCAAATAGCAATATCAGGTTCATTTACTGTCGCTCTGTTCTCAATTGGCGTATTTGTGTCGATAGATATGGGTTTATCACCTTCACTCTCTGCGTTGATTATCGCGTTACAACCGATTCTTGTAGCGACATTTGCAAAATCCTTCATAGGTGAGCGGCTGACTTTTGTTCAATGGATAGGTTTAGCGCTGGGTTTGCTGGGCGTTGTTCTGGTTGTTGGACATAATATTGATCTTGACTCAGGTATCTTAGGTCTTGCTTCGGTTGCAATGTCTATTCTAGGGCTTTTAGGTTTAACCATAGGAAGCTTGTACCAAAAAAAATACTGCTCAGATATGAACATATATGTCGGCGGAATGATTCAATCACTCGTCGCAGGCCTGATCTGTATAGGGCTACTACCTTTCTATGGCGGGTATTCTGTTGAGTGGAGCCCTGAATTTATAGGGGCATTACTTTTCATGTCAATTGGTGTTTCGATTGGCGCATTAAGTTTACTGTATTTAATGATCAGCGCAGGTGATGTCAGTAAAGTTGCAAGTGTTTTTTACCTTGTGCCCGTTTCTGCCGCAATAACTGCATATTTCTTTTTTGGTGAAACTTTTGATATTTTTACGCTTAGTGGTGCATGTGTTGTCGCTTTGGGTGTGTATCTAACGAATAGAAAATAAGAAATGGTTAAAGAAAAGAAAGCAGTTAACTATTTTTTGTCCTAGCTCACTCGCTTACTATTAGACTAGTTGATGACTTAGTTCGATAATTACAGGCATTACCGACATCACTAATAACCCTGCCATTGAATAATTAAACACTCTTCGATGTTGCTGAGATTTTAATACCTTCTTTAGCGTTGAACCAAAAAATAACCAAAGGCCAACACAAGGAAATGAAATAATGAAAAACGTTATTGAAATAATAACATTTTGAGTATAAAAGTCTGCACCCGCTGTTGTAAATGCAGTAATAGCGCCTGTTGCTACCACCCAAGCCTTTGCATTTAGCCATTGAAATAACACTCCATTCATAAAGGTTAACGGTTTAGCTTGAGCGCTTGACGCAGAAATTTCCGTTGCAGTCGCGATTAAGAAAGCCAGATAGAGTAAATATAGGGTTCCTAAAAACTTAATAACAAAATGTAAAACGGGAACCCTTTCAAAAACTTGTCCAAAACCAACCCCTATTAATAGCAACATTATTGCAAAGCCAACACAAATCCCCATAAATACGGGAAGACTTTTACGAATACCAAAATTAGCGCCAGAAGCCATAACGGTAATGTTATTCGGCCCAGGCGTGACTGTTGATGATATAGCAAAGAATATAATTGCTATTAGATAATCCATATTCTCTCTTACTTTCTTAACACTTTAATAAAAAGCGATAAACAATGTCGCTTTAAAATTTGCCTGGATAATGTAATGCCTAAACTTTGAATGAATATAAGTGTTTTATACCGTAGTTCAATTGAGCAAAGGCGTTACTTAATAATTGCAACACCTTCAACTTCCAAAACAGTCTTTGCGTCTGCGCGTTCTATAACTTTTAACAGCGTCGTTTGAATAGTTTCATCTTGTCTAGCATCCGTTTTACAAACAAACTTTTGCTCTTGTACCTTTGCCCCTTCTTCTAAAATATAACCAACAACAACTTCTGTTGCGCAATCTACCGATTGACCAAAATAGGCCAATGAAATTTGAGGATATCCCTGAAATCCCTTTTTAACTCTCTTTGCTATACGCTTAGTCGATTTGTCCAAATTCATAATAAGTACCTAGAAGAAAAATAACGCTTACATAAGCGCCAAAAATAGTTGGCAAAAATGCCAAACGAAGCGAAAACAGTCAACTGCCATGACTCCACCTAACTTGCTGGAAAAATTATAATCGCTTATTCATCGTATAATTGACTAAAGTAACATTATTCCTAATGATTTTGTTTTCATTTTGCACTGAAAAGCCAAACCTTTCAAACAGCAGTCTAGCTATAATTGAGGCCTCAACATAAAACTGCTCAACACCTAACTGTATTAAGTTAGTTAAAATATTATGTAACGAACAAAGGTTAACCATGTCCCCACGTTTGATCACTTACGAAAACCTCGATTACGAAGCTAAATATGTCAACAGCTCAACGACTTGGCTTGGTGTTGTTGCCCAGGATTGAGCTGAACCATCTACTTCTTTTAATGCATGAATCAAGTCTTCATCATGTAACGTAATATAGGGCTTATCTAAAGCAGCGCAGTAACCCGCATCAAACGCTGCATTCCATTGCTTATATTTATTACCAAAACGTATTATGGCAATGTCGCATTGTTTTATTGCTGTTTTAATTCGAATAGCATTAACTTTTGATGATTTATGATCTCTCCAAAATGAAGAGTTTTCATCGCCCAAACAATCACCAGCAGAATCACTTAATTCATGATTAGTTATCGCTGAAGTAAAGTGAATATCAAGCCCTTTCTGTTCGCAACCATCAATAATTTGTTCGCGCCAATCACTATGAATTTCGCCGGATAAATAAACAACATATCTCATAAGTCTTACCTATTATATTGAATTGTATTAATTAAAATTAAAACCAAGCAACTGTTTAAGTCGCTAGATATAGGTGGTTATGATATTGTTCAGAGTAAAAACAATCAACTGTATTTAGCCCGTTTCAGTACTTTAATGAGACTTAGCCCCTATTTTTAGCTCCATATTTAATTCTTTTGATAATTCTATAGTTACAACACAAGGAACAGATACATTATTGATGTCACGGGTTTAAAAATGAAGATATTGCACGCATTTGGAATGCGAGAGTATCGTCAAAACCTCCTTCAGGATTAATGTCTTTGAAGTTATCAATTTTATTAACATTGATGATTTTTTACATCTTGATCTAATTGATGTAAAAACGCCTGTATTGCGACTGAACAGGCACCAGGTATTTAGCATTTTAAATCATATCTTTATTACAATAAGTTGCTTTTTGAAAGTCTCTAATATTAATTGCAATGTTAGGGATCTGAGGAAATATTTCAGCAAGCTTTTTAACAATACCTTTTGAAAGTATTGCCTTTTGTTCAGTCGTTCTGCCTTCCATTATATTCGAGAAGACATGAATGATATAATAGGGTTGTGTACATCCTACAAATTAGCGAACTATGAAAGATTGTAACCAATGTGGTAAATGTTGTATCAAATATGGAGGAGGTGATCTTTGTGCAACAAAAGAAGAAATTGACCTATGGGAGATATTTAATCCAGACATATTCAAATTCGTTAAAAATAACGATATATGGTTCGATCCTGAATCAGGTTCAAAGTTAAAAAGCTGCCCTTTCCTCGAAGTTTCACCTAAAAAAAATTCTCTCGATCCAAACATATATACATGCAGCATTTACTTAGATCGGCCTGAAGACTGTCGTCATTACCCTAGTTTAATTACTGAAATGATTAGAGATGAATGTGAAATGATTGAAGTAATTGACTTAAAAAATCCAAAGAAAGCTCAAAGAAAGTTAGATTTTTTGATGAGAGATAGTCGCCCTCCAAGCTGCTCATAGAACAACTACATAATGTCATAAATATCTTATTCAGATTTGCTAATGTGTAGCATATAAAATAAGTATAAAGAAAGCGCTAATACTTCAATATTAACGCCATTTTTTTAATAATAACAAGGCTATTATTGTTGTTGAATTAAATGCACATCGCGTTGTGGGAACGGAATATTAATCGCATTTTTATCGAGCGCTTTTTTAACTTCTTCATTAACGCTAAAGAATACATCCCAATAATCCTTTGGTGCACAATGCGGTCTTACAGCAAAATTAACCGAACTATCAGCCATTTCTAAAACACCAACGAAAGGCGCGGGGTCTTGCATAACTTTGTCGTTAGCAACAAGTACTTCCATCAATACGGCTTTAGTTTTATCAATATCAGCGTCATATGAAACACCTACTGAAAGGTCGACCCGTATTTTTCCTTCAACGGTATAATTAACAATTGAACCGTTTGATGTGGCGCCATTAGGAATAATGACTTGTTTAGATTGTGGAGCAATTAAAATAGTATTAAAAATTTGTACTTCTTTTACTACGCCTAAATGTCCTTGCGATTCAATTAAATCACCTACTTTGTAAGGTTTGAAAATCATCACTAAAACACCGCCAGCAAAATTAGCCAAACTGCCCTGAAGTGCTAAACCAATAGCTAGGCCTGCAGCACCTAATACAGCAATAAATGAAGTGGTTGCGATTCCTATCATTGAAGCAACAGAAATAAATAATAATACTTTAAGCACCCAAGAAACTAAGCTGCTCATAAATGGAATTAAAGTTGGATCAACTTTTGAGCGCTCCATAGATAACTTGATAAGCTTAGTAATACCACTAATGATCCATAAACCTATGAGTAAAGTAATAATAGCTAATGCTAATCTTGGCGCATATTCAATCCCTAGTTCATACGCTTTTAATGACAGAGCTTCGAGTTGTGTAGTTGAAACGTCTAAAGTACTCATTTAACTTCCTTTTTTTAAAATAAACATAGTTTCATATATCTTATAGGGTTTAGTAAATATTTCAATTTATACTGAGTGCTACAGTCGTAAAAAGGCTAACCGTAGCGATAGGGTAAACCATAAATAATCGGCGTAAATTTTAATTGCTAGATTTATATTTCCGATAGCACTTTTATTATTCCTGAAGTGCTAAAGATGCCATTTTCATTGTGCTTTCAAAGGATTCTGCGCCCGCAATGAATAAACCATTATGGCAAAACATAGCATCATCAATACCAGTCACATCTTTTAGTGCTTTATCAGACAAGCCAGCCCATTGTTTAGGCAGCGACTTTCTGTCTTCAAATGAACCTAGTTCAACAGGTACTGTTTGAATTCTCCATTGACCAGATTCAGATGGATAAACGACATATAAAGCTTCTTTGGATGAAGTATGAACCGTTGTTTTCCAAGGAGTATATTTTTCTAGTACTATCACTCTTGGATCTTCTGCATTTTCAATCGCTGTAGCAACAATACCTTTAGCACTAATACCACCATTTGCTGATGCAATAAATCGTGTTAACACACGCGAGGCAAAATCAACCGCCTCATCAAAACAAGTATCAAAGTGACTTTCTTCTTGCCAAGTTGGGTTGAACATTGAAATAGTTTGGCTAAGGCTAATTCCCTTGTTAACACCTTCCACATGGCCACAATCGATGGCATCAATCGTTGATACTAGTCCAGCATCGACGGCATTTGCTATCTCTTGGTTACCATGACAAATTTCTACGCCATATTTTTGCCAAATCAAACCAAATGATGAATAAGGAATGCCACTTTCGCGCTCCCCTGCACCGCCACGTTGGTGATGATCAAAACGGCCAGTTTCTGGGTCATACTCTCCACCTACATCAATCACAATATCTGCCTCGCCGATAACCTCTAAATTACGTGTGCGTATGAGGTTAAAAGAAGGAAAAATGTTCTTAAGTGCTGCGATACTGAAAACATCATCTGCATGAAAATTACCGTTGTGAGTTGCTATAGTTATATCTGTCATTTATTTTGTGTCATTTTAGAAAGGAATAGGAAGGTGTTGTTAGTTAAACGTTACTGTTTTGAGATTACTTATATAAGTAAAATATAGGGCGGAGTCTATACCAAGATACCTAACAAAAACAGCTGATTTTTAATATCTAACCTGTAAGACATATTACTAAAATAAGGAATGAATTATCGTTGATTAAAGTGTGCAATGAAACAGAGCCTAGATAACAGTTAGAAGTCTCTATCTAGTATGAATTTACTTAATATGAATTTTAAAACGTTTCATCATCACTACAAACAGTCACTGAAAACTCGCCATTCTCATGTTCAGAGATCAAAAAATTTATAGGCTTACAACATACTTGGCAATCTTCAATATACTGCTGGTTCACATCAGCTGACTCAATTAGCACGTCAATCGTTTCACCGCAATAAGGACACCCGATAGATTTCTCAGTCAATTGGTTCAATTTTTACGACTCCATACTTAATTACTTATAATTATTATAGGTATAAATGCCAGCTGAAATATACCTAGAAGAATAACAAACAATATTCCCCCTATTCTATTACCTTGTTAGCGCCATTGTTTTTATTTAAAATGATCATTTCTTTCGCGACAAGCGCTGCTGAAGGTAAAAACATGGTGGAAACAATTCGTTGATCTACTACTACCGCATGCTTATTTTCCAAGGTTTGTTTATTTTGTGCAATCGCACCATTTTTATTTAACTGACTTTCAACAAAAAAAGGAAGCAAGCTGCCATGCTTAGCCCATGATTTAGATTTTTCTGTGGAATTAGGAAAACCGGCTATTTTTTTGTTATGAACGAGAAACTGACCAGAAGATAAAACAACATTTGCAAAGGAGCCTGCACCGTGACCTCCTGCGCCAACAATCCCGCCTGACTCATATACTTTTGCAATAATTGTTTGTAAACCTTTATTATTAGCAACATCAAATAACGGACCGTACCCACCACCAACATACACTCCCCAATAATGAGTAGGATCTATTTGCTTAGGTGTGAAAGAGTTCTCAGCTTTATCCATAAAGCCTTCATATTTTATGGTATAGCTGCTAATGCCTACGGGGTCCATCATAAATTTTACGTCCCCTCCATTGGGAGAAACAAAATCCACATCATAACCGTGACTTAAAAATATATGATAAGGCGGGGCAACTTCCCATAGATTATTTCTAGCATCGTGCTTTTCAGGATCTCCCATATCTATTAGGTTTGATACAATAATTAAAACCTTTTTTTTGGGGGTTGCATTAGCACTAACTGACATAGAAAATACTAATATGAATACGATATAAAAGAAATATTTCATTATTTTCCTTAACACTGAGTTAGATTATTAGCTTAGACGTTATATATTGATAACGTCAGTAGTATTTGTGACTACCACTGGTAAATCATGATGTACTCGTCTTTCATAAAAGCTGCGCTTATTGTCAACAGTTCTGCCATCGTTGAATTGTTTACGCTAAATCCATTCTTGTTTTTCTAATGACACTGTAACTTCACTTTTTAATTCGCCAGTATGCGCAGTTGATGAAGGTTCAATCATCATAAAGTGGGTATCATCTTCCGCTCTAGGGCAATGCTCAACACCTTTAGGTACAACATACATTTCACCTGTGTTTAGAACAATATCGCCACTTATTAACTGTAGAGTAAGCTGACCTTTAAAAACAATAAAAAGCTCATCTTCATTTTCATGTTTATGCCAAACTAGCTCACCACTACCTTTCGCAATTTTAACTAATTGGCCATTTGATTCAGCGATAATTTTTGGTGACCATTCTTGTGTGAATAACTCAAATTTTTCACTAATAGTAATTTTCTTCATCTAACTTTCCTTAATGTATAGCACCCACTTAAGTAGATAAACGCTGCGGGGAAAATTTTTCGTGTTTTTAAAGCACAATCGTAACAGTTAACATTCTAACTGCCATTAAGCTTAATAAAATCTTAATCACTGAAATTAGCGGTTCATTATTGGCCGACAATCTCAACTTTGCACCAATAAAAGAGCCAATAATCGAACCTATAATCATAAAGACCAATAACTGCTGTAATAAACAGCTAGGTGACAGTTATCGAATGTGTGAAGCAAGGCTAAACCTAGGCTACAGGAGTGTGTTAGGCATCTAATTATCTTGTTCTGTACTCAGTTTCTTGTGCATTATAAAAGCATCTATCAAGCCGAGTTTTTTGTGATTGTATGCATTAGGAATAGTACCAATAATATTATATCCGAGTTTTTTCCATAAATTTATTGCTATCTCATTTGATGACACAACTGAGTTAAATTGCATTGCACTATAACCAAGCTCTATTGCGATTTGCTGTGAATGCAAACATAACTTTCGTGCAATACCTTTACCTCGGTTCTCTGGGCTAACCATGTAACCACAATTAGATATATGAGCGCTAGGTCCTGATGCATTGGGTTTAATATAATACGAACCAAGTATTAACCCGTTATCCTTTATGACATAAGCTTTTTGAGGAGATAAACACCACAAGTTATATGCTGACTCAAAATCAATATCGGGATTAAATGCGTAGGTCTCTTGAGCGAATACAACGTCTTTAAAAACTGGCCAAAATGACATAAAATCATTTTTTGTTATTTCACGAATCTGCACAATACCTCCGGTGAACATAACCCCATTAAGAGGAAAGAATTGATGGTTCAACTATGCGAGTAAATTGAACCAATAATTTACAGTTACTTGTAGCCTTTACTCACGAGTTGTTAGCGCAAGTTTCAAGCCTAATGCAGCAAAACTCCCAGCAAAAACTCGTTGAATGATGGTACTTATCTTTTCAGAATAGATGATGTAATTTCGGACACTGGTTGCCAGAAAACCATATATAACAAAAACGAAAAAGGTCATAACCATAAAAATGACACCCAGTAACAACATATTATAAGTAGATTGCTGTGCATGAGGGGGTATAAATTGTGGTAAAAAAGCAAGAAAAAAGATTGTTAATTTGGGGTTTAAAATATTAATTAAGAACCCCTTAAACGCTACTGTAAACAAACCTTGTTTCTCATGATTTTCATTTAAAGATAATGGACCGCTAGAACGCAGCATAGACCATGATAAAAATAATAAGTATGCCACACCAATATACTTAACTATTTGAAACGCTAAAGCACTGGTATGAATGATAATAGCCAAGCCCATAATACTTGCTAACAGAGAAGGAACGATTCCAACTGTGCACCCAAATGCAGCAAAAATACTCGCTCTTTTTCCCATAAAGAGTCCTGTTGCGACAGTGTAAAGTACTCCTGTCCCAGGTATCAAAACAACCACTAAAGAGGTAATTAAAAATTCAATACTTACCATTATGTATTCCTGTATAAATATGGATATTACGAATAAAATGGCCCTTTACTAAACAACATCATGCACCTTACAGAAAGCTGTTAAGACATTAATTTACAGGGTAATTCGTATGCTAACAATTAAAGAGCTTGGCATGTATTTAGCCAAGTTAACTATAGTGTTTATGGTGTTGACAAATATTGCAAGGGTAAAAATGTAAGAAAACATCATCAGCGAGCTATTTTTATATTTAACTTTTAGCATTAGGCATTGGTTTATCAATAATTGAATAGCTAAAAACAATACTTAGTTTTACAGCATCAATAAACCAAAATTATTTAAAAGATTCTTTGCTATATTTTGCACATAGAGAAACCAATCGTGCGGTTAGCAGTCCGATATTAAGTCACTTGCTTTGTGGGAAATACTATATCTCATGCTTGATTCAATCCAAGTTCTTTTTGTTTTACCTTAGTGAGCCCTAGGGAAACTAAGCGGTGGGATTCTTTGAGGTAATACTGCAACTCTTCATCTTTTACTATTGAGCTATCAAATTGCTGTATCCATTTCATTCCCCTGTTTGCAAAATAAGGCGCTGGTTTGTATCCATCGTATTCGCTTAAGAAATCATAATTATTGTCTGAGGTTTTAAAAGTAAAAGCGGGTTGGTCACTTTGTCCCCAACCTCCAATTGCAAAGACCTTCCCCCCCACTTTCCAAACATCTGAATCTCCCCATTGAACAACATACGTGGTTGCTGGCAAAGAACTACAAAACTGGTTAAATTCTTTATATGTCATAATTACCTTTCACCACTTTAATTGTAAACTCAAAGAAGCCTAAACAGGATACAAAATAGCAACCACGATAGCTGACTTAAAATTTAAAAGACTACCCTACAAATTGATAATCATTAGAAAGAGCATCGACTATTATATTATGATCATCAACATCGCTTAGTCCTGTAACAGTTACCGCCCCTATAAGACCCGTATTTTTGACCATAATTGGTATTGAACCACCAAAAGCAATAAATTTACTATCATCTAAACCAAATGTACCATTCAAACTCATCCCCTTATTTTTCAGGTTTTGTTTGACCGCGAGCGAACTTTCTTCAAAGTGCTTCGCAACATTAGATTTTCTTCTCAACCAATTGCGTTTATCTGCTGATAAACCATCATCCAAATATAAAAAAACCGTATGATTTAATCTACATACTTCTACACCGATTACTAAATCTTTTCTTTTAGCTAGTTCAATTATTTGAAGACCTATCTCCATCGCTTTTTTGTTACTAAATGACTCTAACACCAATTGTCTTTGCATGATTCTACCTATATTTTATAAGACTATACCCGCTCCATTTGAATATGCTCGTTTCAGGAAGTCTGAGCGATTCATAATCAAGGCACATTTTTTTATTAAGGGTTACTCCCTTAAAAAGAAATGTAACGCAGAGAATGATTTGCTCAGCCTTCCCCAAAGGGCTGGCTTATAAACGTTTTATGCTGCGTTATTGATTTTGATAAGGGAATAACCATTCGCTACAATCAATGCCTTGCCTAAAGACGTTTCTAATTCCAGCTGAATAATGCACCTTCAAGTGGAACGGGTATCTCTATTTACGATTGTCCGCCGTGCATTACCATTTAAATAAAGGCAATTTTAATATTCTAATACTTTAAAGATCACGCCCCAAATATTACAAATAATTTGCAACTCGTCAATTGCTGCCTCTTTTGAATTTTCGCTCAAGGTTAAATATACACTTAATCCTTTATCATTCACGCTATTGTGATTAGGTAGTTTATATAAACGTGAAAAAAAGATATTTTCATCCATTTCACATTTAAAGATAGGGCGAGATATTTCTATGAGCATCTATGATAGCAATTACACGAAACGCTGCATGCAGTAGCTTGTTCGTTGTTATGCATTGTTATGCGCTTGAGAGTTAAGAAACTGTGAAAACAATTTTTCAACAACCGCTATTGAAGAGTTAAGCCGATGATCCCCTGAAATTAAATGCAATGAACAGTCACTACTTTTGGCAAATTTAATTGAGTTTTCTGGTGGGATAATATCATCTGACCAACCATGCACAATTTCGATATTAGTATTATGGTTATACCTTTGTTTTTTGTATCCTTTTATAAAGAGTGCTGGCGCTAATAAAAACACGCCTTTCACATGAACTTGTTCCGATGCAACTAACGAAACATAGCCCCCCATACTTGATCCAACGAGTACGCACTCTTCTTTTGCATTGTTTAATATTTTTATTAGTCGCTCGACTCTAAGGTCTGGATCCAGGGTATCTGAATAGTCAATACTATCAACGCTGTGACCATGCGCTTTAGCAATACTTGCAAGCTTTTTGATTTTACTACCCCAAGGGCCACTCTCTTTTCCATGTGAAAAATATACTTTCATATTACACCGTATTTTATTTACCCAAAATATCTAATGATTGATTTACTAAGTGGCGAGTTAAATAGAGGCAACAAGTTCTAACAAAGCTTGCTCGCCATTTCTAAAAACTGGCCAACCGTCTCCGGGTAAAATAGCGTCAATCCCCTTAATTAATGCAAGCCTGTTTACAGAGTCTTTAGCTTGTTCTACATTTTGTAGTTTAACGTCAGGTAGCATACAAAGTTTACCTCCCGAATGAGCCCTAATAAGATCGCCCGTGATTAGCGTACTTCCATCAACAATGAAGGCAAGTTCTCCATCTGTTTTAGAACCGTTCAAACAATAGACATCGAGCCCATTAATTACGTTCTTACTTTCACTTAACCACTTTGTGCATTTAATAGGGAAATTAGCCTTTTCGGCTGCTGGCCCCCAAATTTCCGCGCCAATTTGATGAGCTAATGCTTCAGCATTCCTCACATGGTCAGAATTAGAGATTATAATATAACGAACTTTTCCAAGTGAATTCAGGTGGTTTTCATCATGAGTCGTTAATGGTAGAGGATCAAAAAGCACATTACCTCCATCCCTAACCCAGAGGTAACTGTGAAAATCTATATTTCTATCTTCGTCAAAATTGGTCCAGCAAAATAAATTTTTTTTGTGAAGTAATTTCATAGGTTATTCTCTTTAGGTTATCAGGTGCTAAATCATAGACACATAGCGTCATTTTCAATAGTGATGAACAATTGTTGGCAATAACATAAAACGAATGGGTGCCAATCAATAATGATGAGTTCTACCATAGGACTTATTGCGTTAATGTAATTTTATTTAGGTATTGAATATGTTCCAACGACGTGAGCAACAGCATTCTCATCACCTTCAGAATATAGAGAAACTTCACCAACAACGAGTGATTTCCCTACTTTTAGTAAAGTACATTTACCAATAATATCTTTTGTTGATGAGGGCTTTCTCATAAAATTAATCGTCAAACTTGTTGTCACTGTGAGTGACACTATTCCTATTTCACCTAAAATAGCCACATATAAAGCATAATCAGCAACAGCCATTAAAACTGGTCCAGATACTGTGCCACCAGGTCTTAATTCATCATACCCAATTGGGTGTCTAACCGTTGCTGACTGTTCTCCTACGGCTTCTACAGTGCATTTAGCCTGAGGGAAGTCAGTTTTCATAAACGCTTCAATTTCTTCTTTTGTTGCCAAAACAACTCTCCTAAAGATAAACAAACTCAAATAATAATTGAGCTTCAAGCCCAGATAACAAAGGCTAAGTCAGCTTATTATGAATAGCATTAATAATCAAAATGAAATTAACACAGAGTAATTACGAGCCAAAACAATTAGACATCTATATATGGCTGAATAAAAGTTAAACATCTAAAATTTTCCTGCATTGATTTTGTAGCGAGGGGATTAAGTCTTTTTCAAACCAGCGGTTTTTACTAAGCCATATATTATTTCTAGGGCTGGGATGTGGCAATGGAACTTTACTAGGCCAATAAGTTTTCCATGATTTAACCAACTCTGTTAATGAAGAGTTAGTTTTTCCAAAATGATATGTCTGCGCATACTTACCAAGTACTAAAACCATTTCTATATTAGGAAGCTGCTCTAATAGTTGTTCGCGCCAAACTAGTTTGCATTCTGGACGTGGGGGAAAATCACCACTTTTCCCTTTTCCTGGGTAGCAAAAGCCCATTGGTAGAATTGCGATTTTATTTGAGTCATAGAATGTTTCTTTTGATACATTCATCCAGTCACGCAAGCGATCTCCACTAGCATCGTCAAACGGCACACCAGATTCATGTACTTTTCTACCTGGTGCTTGCCCTGCAATCAAAATTTTTGCATTCGGGTTTACTTGTAAAATAGGGCGAACACCATGAGGCAAGTACTTTTCACAAAGCACGCACTCTTTAACATCACTCAATAAGGAATTAACATTATGCATTTCGGTGCTTCTACATTAACAGGCTAACAATTATTAATCGGGAAAATTAGTATTAATACCGAAAAAATTACTGACAGAAATTACGATTTAGTACTTATTAAGTCATAATTCAATTAAATTATTATCAATAGGTATAATAATTTAATTGAAAAGCAGCTGTTGAAAGGCGGGTTTTATTATTTCACTAAAAATGATTTCTAGCCTGAAATAGATTCTAAAACAATCGCTAACTTCGGTAATACTTTCTCTTTTAAAGCCGCTAATTCAATTTCTGTATAAGGCGTTAACGGTTGTTGGCCCCATATAGGTTTGGGCCAACTTACGTCGTTTTTATAACGCACTACATGATGCACATGTAATTGCTCAACTACATTACCAAGCGCTGCAACGTTCATTTTATCACCAGTAAAAGCTTGCATGACCAACTCACTAAGTAAGCTAGATTCATTAAGTAATTGCTGTTGTTGTTGCCAATCTAATTGATAAATATCAGTTATATCATTTACTTTTGGCACCAAAATAAACCATGGGTATGCACTGTCGTTGCATAATATTAGCTTACACAATGGCAAATCTGCTAATTCAAAACAGTCTTTAGCTAACTGAGGGTGTAAAGTAAATATTTCTGCTTTTTGTTCTGTCATTGTTATTACCTTTTATTTTTCCTACCACGTCCCCTCGCCTTAATTTTAGCTTCACGAGCAGCAATTCTTTTTTCTTCTAATTCAGTAAAATATTGGTTCTCTTGATCAATAATATCAGGTACTTCAAAGGTAATTGCGCCAAGGGTTTTATCTCTGATTTCATTGATTAAGATTACAGAGGCCTTATGCATATCAATATGCCCACCACTACGGACACAGCCACGTCTCCTGCCAATAGCCTCAATTAAATCTTCTTCATGTTGAGGAACTTCATCAAGCTTATACCGTTCTATCAAGCGCTCAGGATAATTTGCTATCAAGTATTCTGCAGCAAAATAGGCGATATCATCATGATCAAAAGCGGTGTCTTTAACCGCACCTGAAACAGCCAAACGATAACCACTGTTTTCATTGGCAATTTTTGGCCACAACATACCTGGTGTGTCAAAAAGATATAATCCCTCTTCAAGACGAATACGTTGTTGCCCCTTAGTCACTGCTGGCTCGTTACCTACTTTCGCTTTCGCTTTACCAACTAAGGTATTGATCAACGTTGATTTTCCTACATTAGGAATACCCATAATCACAGCATTTATTTGTTTACCTTCCTCATCTTTATTAGGGACAAGTTTTCGAATTAGCTCGGGAATCATTTTCGCGGTAGCATTATTTTCGGTGGTTAACGCAATCGCTTTAACGTTATGTTGCGATTCTAAATATTCTAGCCAAAGCTTTGTTTTTTCAGCATCCGCTAAATCACTTTTATTGAGGATTTTAATAAGCGGCTTATCGCCCCTTATTTCAGTGATCATTGGGTTCTCGCTACTAAAGGGTAAGCGCGCATCACACACTTCAATAACCACGTCTATTTGTGGCAATATTTCTTTTATTTCTTTTTGTGCTTTGTGCATGTGGCCGGGAAACCAATTAATCGCCATGAAAAATCCTAAATACTTTATCTATGTGGCGCTAATTTTAGCAAGCTTTCTACGCAGGACAAAGATTTTAATCACCAAGTCGATTTTTTTATACTAAAATCAATACTTTTAAAAGCAACTAATTCATTTTTGCTAGCTATGGAGATATTTATTGATGATAATGTTCAACATTAAGTAATCAGTAGAAAAGTATTTTTATGAGTAAAAAATTTTATGTAGTTTGGAAAGGCGCTAAAACAGGTGTTTTTGCTACTTGGTCAGAAGTTCAAAACCATACTCAAGGTCGTTCTGATGCACAGTTTATGGGTTTTCCTTCTAAATCAGAGGCGGAAATAGCCTTTGCTTCTACTTATACAAAAGCCCTAATGAAGCGTTCATTAGCGAATAAAGGCAGCGCTGGCAATAGTACTAAAAGTGCAGTATCGAAAAAATATACTAGCGTTAACGATAAAAGTGCTGCCACTAAAGTGACCGCTGAAGTACAAATATATTGTGATGGTGCTTGTTCGCCAAATCCAGGAAAGTCAGGTACGGGTTTAGCGGTTTACCAACAAGGTAAAATAAGTGTACTTTATTACGGTTTATATCAAGCGAACGGTACCAACAATACCGCAGAATTAAACGGTTTATTGTATTCATTTAAGCTTGCCAAAAAATATTTAGATAAAGTTGAGCAGGTACAAGTATTGTCTGATTCTAAATACTCAATCGATTGCGTGACAAAATGGGCTAAAGGTTGGCAAGCAAAAGGTTGGACACGTGGTAAAGGTGAGGAAATAAAAAACGTAAACTTGATCAAAGAGTGCTTTTCACTTTACCAAGAAATTAAGCAAAAACTAGTGATCTCTCATGTTAAAGGCCATGCCAATATTGAAGGTAATGAATTATCAGATCGTATGGCAGTATTAGCTCGAAAACAACAACAAGAGTCGTTAATCAAATACCAAGGTGAAGTTAATATTAAAACTATTTTAGCGATGGACTCTGGCTAATTATGACTATAATTTTATTGATCACAGCACTTATTGTAATTTCTGCAATTTTTCTAACTAAAAAATTTAACTTGCCCAGAAATATCAGTTTGCTGTTTATGGCGCAACCTTTAGTGATGTGCTCTGCACCAATCATCGTATTTATTGGTGGATTACTATCAAGTGAACTGACAACTAATCCTTCACTTGCTACTTTACCTATTAGCTTAATGATTTTAGGCGTGGCAGCTGGCTCTATACCCGCGGCTATTATTGCTCGCTCTAACGGCAGAAAGTTTGCTGTATTCGCTGGCTTCAGCTGCCTTTTGGTTGCTTCATTATTAGCGGTTACCGCTACTAAATTGGCCATATTTGAATTATTCACTTTTGCCAGTTTCTTATTTGGCATAGGCGGTGCTTTTACGCAACAATTACGGTTTGCCGCAATAGAAAGTACTGACAACGAAGAAGATATTCCTAAGATTTTGTCGATTTTAATGCTAAGTGGTGTATTCGCTGCATTCTTAGGCCCTGAAATAGCAGTAACCGCTAAAGAATGGCTTGTATCCCCTCATGGTTATGCCGGATCATTTCTTTTATTAGCTTTTTTTATTGGCTTAGCTGCGCTTATCATGGTGTTTTTCAAAGAACCTGAAATAAAAGAAACATTAAGTACCGGTGAAACAAGACCTTTATCAGACATAGTAAAACAACCCATTTTTATTATTTCAGTTTGTACCGCTACTATTGGTTATGCGCTGATGAGTTACTTAATGACAGCGACGCCATTAAGTATGCATCACATGCAAGGCCATAGTTTGGTAGAAACCAAGTGGGTAATACAAAGTCATATTGCTGCAATGTATTTACCTTCTTTACTAACCCCTTGGCTAATCAAAAAAATAGCCTTAAAAGGTTTATTAAAATTAGGGAGTGTTATTTATATTACGGTTGCTTTAATCGCTTTTTCTGGCCAAGAAGTGATGCATTATTGGTGGGCATTAATTTTATTAGGTATTGGGTGGAACTTTCTATTTTTAACCGGCACGTCACTATTACCGCAAAGCTATAACGCTTGCGAACGACATAAGGTACAAGCATCCAACGATTTTATTTTATTTGGTTTCCAAGCATTTGCATCACTTATGGCAGGTTGGATTTTATTTGCTGGCGGTTGGAATTACCTAGTGTTAAGCAGTCTGCCATTTATGTTTGCGTTGTTAATAGTAAATATTGTTTATTTACGTCATGAAAATAAACGACAAGTACAAAATAGTTAGCGAATAAATATATCTGTATCATACCAACTGAATTAATGAACTCACCACTTAGCGAGAATTAAAAGGTGTAGAGGCAAGGCAATGATTGAAGAGAATGGTTACTCCCTTGTCAAAATCAATAACACGGCATGTAAGCCTTTTAAACTCGTCCTTTGGAAGCTCAGTAGCAAACTGATAACATCACAAAATGAATAAAATATAGAATAACTATGTTTAAGTCATTTTATTTGTTTTAAGCTCGCTACTGTAGCTCTAAGTTGAGCGATTCATTATTTCAATTGGTATTAGGAGTAGAGTCATGAGTGGAACGACTATGGTTGTTGTTATCGTTTGTGTTGTTTTTGGCATAATATACAAAATGTATAAAATGCATTTAGAATTTAAAGCAAAAACATTAAACCACAACAAAACATCAGACCAGCAAAGTGATCAATTAAAGGAAAAAGTTGAAAAATTAACTGAGCGCGTACAAGTACTTGAAAAAATAGTGACTGATGAAGGTTATCAAGTTCAAAAAGATATAAACAACCTGTAGAGTTTACCCAAATGCAATTAATAATGAAAACCGAGTTTGATAACCTCAGTAACAATGACGATCATTGTTACGAAACTGATTCGAACGGAGAAAAACAGGTTGTTAAAATTTATTGTGGTGAGTTGTTAATTGCCAAAAAAGTGAAACTAAAAAGATCACTTCGCTATTTTGGCATTCTTACCTATCAAGATTACTTAACGAAAGAAGAATAACTTCCGTTTAAGAGATCACTTTTTCAACATTGATTTAAGGTCGGCAAAAGGATTATAAGTGGCTGAATCTTGGTTAGTATCGCCCGCCTTCACCTCAGTTTGATATTGCGCATGGTCAGTATATTTTGCGTGTT
>Ga0105358_10000426_pt1 | contig 20866 bp, 15 predicted proteins | sample GOMGulsemesocosm_5_FD_83509 | JGI IMG/M metagenome (GOLD analysis project Ga0105358, IMG submission 83509) | Methane-oxidizing microbial communities from mesocosms in the Gulf of Mexico - GOM15C Gulf of Mexico | ecosystem: Environmental > Aquatic > Marine > Cold seeps | place: Gulf of Mexico... | reverse complement strand
TGGGGCAGTCAGATTCGCTCATATGTGTTGGATGATCAGCGCATTAAAGATTTACGTACCAATACACAAACCTCCAATTGCGACAAAGTATTGGATGGGGATTTGGATCAATTTATCGTAGCCAGCTTAAAAGCGGGTCTATAAACACAAAGCGGGGTAGAAAATACCGCGCTTTAGAAAAAACTACAGGCTTAAAAATGTCAGACATAAACGATGTACAAGATGAAAACCGCTTAATTGCTGAACGCCGTGCCAAGCTAGAGACGCTTAAAGAAGCGGGTAACGCTTATCCAAACAAATTTAGACGCGATACTTACGCACAGGATTTGTTTGAGCAGTATGGTGAGAAAACCAAAGAAGAGCTAGCAGAACTTGAAATTACGGTCAGTATTGCTGGTCGTGTAATGCTTAATCGCGGTGCTTTTGGTGTTATCCAAGACATGACTGGTCGTATCCAGTTTTATGTCAATAAAGCGGCACGCCCTTTTGCTAAAGCGCTAGATTTAGGTGACATCATTGGTGTGACTGGCATACTGCACAAATCAGGTAAAGGCGATCTTTACGTTGATTTAGGTGAATACCAGCTACTGACTAAGAGCTTGCGGCCATTACCTGACAAGCACAAAGGCCTGCAAGACACTGAAATGCGTTACCGTCAGCGTTACGTTGATTTAATTACTAACGAAGAGTCGCGCAGAGTATTTTCGATTCGCTCTAAGATGGTTGCCGGTATCCGTAACTTCCTAGTAGAGCGTCGTTTTGTTGAAGTTGAAACGCCGATGCTGCAAGTGATTCCAGGCGGCGCTACAGCGCGCCCGTTTATTACGCATCACAATGCGTTAGGCCGAGATATGTTTTTACGTATCGCACCGGAGCTTTATTTAAAGCGCTTAGTCGTGGGTGGCATCGAGCGTGTTTTCGAAATCAACCGCAGCTACCGTAATGAAGGGCTTTCTACGCGTCACAACCCTGAATTTACAATGCTTGAGTTTTATCAGGCATATGCTGATTACAATGACTTGATGGATCTAACCGAAGAGCTAATGCGCAAGTTAGCAACTGATGTTTTAGGTAGCACAACGATTAGCTATCAAGGCAGTGAGTACGACTTATCACAGCCGTTCACTCGTATTAGTGTGTTTGACTCAATCTTAGCTTACAACCCTGATCTAACTGCTGCTGATATCGATAACGAAGACTCTGCAAGAGCAGTCGCTAAAGCGTTACATATCCCATTAAAAGATGGTTACGGTCTAGGTAAAGTGCAGATCGAAATCTTTGAAAAGACAGTAGAAGATAAGCTTGATAGCCCGACATTTATTACGCAATATCCAGCTGAAGTTTCTCCACTAGCACGCCGTAACGATGATAACCCATTTATCACTGATAGATTCGAATTCTTTGTTGGTGGTCGCGAAGTGGCTAACGGTTTCTCTGAGCTCAACGATTCAGAAGATCAGGCGCAGCGCTTCAAAGATCAAGTCGCTGAGATGGAAGCCGGTGATGATGAAGCGATGCATTACGATGAAGATTACATCAATGCCCTAGAATACGGTTTACCGCCAACAGCGGGCCAAGGTATTGGTATCGACAGATTAGTGATGTTCTTTGCTGATTGTGATTCAATCCGCGACGTTATTTTGTTCCCTGCGATGCGCCCTAAAGCGTAATAGCACAGGCAATAAAAAAGCGGCTATCTACTCTTTGGAGAATGGATAAGCCGCTTTTTTTTGCTTGAATTTTGCCGCTTGCAGATATTGTTAGTATGAGTCTGTGCAACGTCTGATCGCTCCAGTGCTTTTTTAATGATATTTCTTAGCTTAGTTGAAGAAGTTTTGGTCTATTCTAATTGGGTTGTTGAGCAGGGAGTTCTGCTAAAATTTAAGTATGTTTTTTTAGACTGAAGTAGGTGGTCTAATGATTGTAGGTGTCGTGTAATTATTGACCAAAAGGTCAAAAACTGAATTTGTATTTTAAACAAAAAATGACTAAAAGATATGCTCTTCTGGGCTGATAAAACATGGACAAAACCTAGTCATTGCTATAGAATGCGGCCGTTTGCCTTAGCACTGGCAGCAATACAAAATTCAGCGAATAAAGCGGGAAAGTTTTTAATCAACTTTCGCGCTTTTTTTGTAATTGAGTCACTATAAATTAGATTAGATATCGCATACCACGCGGGGGGGTTACTTTGACTAAACCAGCCATATTGGCACTAGAAGACGGGAGTATTTTCAAAGGGATCGCTATTGGTGCGATGGGAAGTACAACAGGTGAAGTTGTATTTAATACTTCAATGACTGGATATCAAGAGATATTGACAGATCCGTCTTACGCACGCCAAATCGTGACTTTGACATATCCTCACATTGGTAACTACGGTACTAATGATGAAGATTGTGAGTCTGATAATACATGGGCGGCAGGCTTGGTTATTAGGGATTTACCTCTTATTGCGAGTAACTTTCGCAGCCAAAAGAATCTAGATGATTACTTGCGTGATAACAATGTTGTGGCTATAGCCGACATTGATACACGTCGACTCACTCGCATCTTGCGAGAAAAAGGCTCATTAAGTGGCTGCATAGTTGCAGCAGAAGAAGCTGATCAAATTGATGAAAGTAGCGCTTTAGCGCAAGCGCAAGGTTTTGCCGGTCTCAAGGGGCTTGATTTAGCCAAAGAAGTGACTGCTGATAAGCGCTATGAGTGGAACTCTTCTACTTGGAAACTCGGTGAAGGGCACGCACAGTTAGATGCTAGTGAGCAAGTGCATCATGTGGTTGCCTATGATTTTGGTGCTAAGCACAATATCTTGCGTATGCTGGTTGAGCGCGGTTGCAAATTAACCGTTGTACCGGCTAAGACGCCAGCAAGTGAAGTACTGGCAATGAAGCCTGATGGCGTTTTCTTGTCAAACGGCCCAGGTGATCCAGAGCCTTGTGATTATGCTATTACAGCAATCCAAGAAATCTTAGCCACTAAAACACCTATCTTTGGTATTTGCCTAGGTCATCAGTTATTGGCGCTGGCCAGTGGCGCGACAACCGTTAAGATGAAGTTTGGGCATCACGGCGCTAACCACCCGGTACAAGATTTAAACTCTAAACATGTCATGATCACCAGTCAAAACCATGGTTTTGCAGTAGATGAGACGACATTGCCTGAAAACTTACGCGCGACTCATAGATCGCTGTTTGATCAATCTCTACAGGGCATTGAGCGTACAGATACCTCAGCATTTAGTTTTCAAGGGCACCCTGAAGCAAGTCCGGGGCCTAAAGATGTAGCGCCTTTGTTTGATCGCTTTATCCGCGAAATTGCAGCAAATAAAGCATAAAACAGCTTAGGCCTATCTTTGGTAGGTCTTAATAGACAACAGATTTAGTGGTTACTACTTATGCCAAAACGTACTGATTTTAAAAGCATACTTATTTTAGGCGCAGGTCCGATCATCATCGGTCAGGCTTGTGAATTCGATTACTCTGGCGCACAAGCTTGTAAAGCTCTGCGTGAAGAGGGGTATCGAGTTATTCTTGTTAACTCAAACCCTGCGACCATCATGACGGATCCGGGTATGGCTGATGCGACTTACATCGAGCCTGTTAAATGGAAAACCGTTGAAAAAATTATCGAAAAAGAGCGCCCTGATGCTATCTTGCCGACTATGGGTGGGCAGACAGCGCTTAACTGTGCGCTAGATTTAGAACGCGAAGGTGTTCTTGAAAAATACAATGTTGAGATGATCGGTGCTAACGCCGACTCAATTGATAAAGCAGAAGATCGTAGTCGCTTTGATAAAGCGATGAAAAAAATTGGTCTTGAATGCCCGCGTGCCGATGTAGCACACACTATGGAAGAAGCGTTGGCTGTCCAGGAAATGGTCGGCTTCCCTGCAATTATTCGTCCATCGTTCACTATGGGTGGAACAGGTGGTGGTATTGCTTATAACCGCGAAGAATTTATTGAAATCTGTACCCGCGGATTAGATTTATCTCCGACCACTGAGATTTTGATCGATGAGTCTTTGATCGGCTGGAAAGAATATGAGATGGAAGTGGTTCGCGACAAAAATGATAACTGTATCATTATTTGCGCGATTGAAAACTTCGATGCGATGGGTGTACACACCGGTGACTCAATAACTGTTGCTCCGGCTCAGACGCTCTCCGATAAAGAATATCAGATCATGCGTGACGCATCTCTTGCGGTACTGCGTGAGATAGGCGTTGAAACAGGCGGATCAAACGTACAGTTTGGTATTAATCCTGAAGATGGCCGCATGGTGATCATCGAGATGAACCCGCGTGTTTCTCGCTCTTCGGCATTGGCATCTAAAGCGACCGGTTTTCCGATCGCTAAAATCGCTGCTAAGCTAGCGGTAGGTTACACGCTAGATGAGCTGCAAAACGATATCACGGGTGGTAGAACACCAGCTTCGTTTGAGCCATCAATTGATTACGTAGTGACTAAGATTCCTCGCTTCACTTTCGAGAAATTCCCACAGGCAAATGATCGCTTAACCACCCAGATGAAATCAGTGGGTGAAGTGATGGCAATAGGTCGTACGTTCCAAGAATCATTGCAAAAAGCGATGCGTGGTTTAGAAGTAGGTGTCGCTGGTTTCGATAGCTTTGTTGATATAGAACATGATGATGCGCGTGCAGAAATCATTAGTGAAATGAAGCAGCCAGGTGCTGATCGCCTTTGGTATATCGGCGATGCAATGCGCATGGGCATGTCTGTTGAAGAGATATACGCGCTTTCAGGTGTGGATCCATGGTTCTTAGTGCAGATTGAAGATCTGATTAAGGATGAGGCGAACTTAAGCAAGATCAATCTACACGACTTAACCGCCGATAAAATATATCGTCTAAAGCGTAAAGGCTTCTCTGATGCTCGTTTGGCTGCATTATTAGCCGTGCCTGAAAAAACCTTGCGCAAACAGCGCCAGCGTATGGGTATTCGTCCTGTCTACAAACGCGTTGATACTTGTGCTGCTGAGTTCGCGACAGATACCGCTTACATGTACTCCACTTACGAGGAAGAGTGTGAAGCGAGACCGTCTACGCGTGAAAAAATTATGATCTTAGGTGGCGGTCCAAACCGCATTGGCCAAGGCATTGAATTTGATTACTGTTGTGTGCATGCTGCATTGACTGCGCGTGAACAAGGTTTTGAGACGATCATGGTTAATTGTAACCCTGAGACAGTATCTACAGATTACGATACTTCTGATCGTTTGTTCTTTGAGCCGGTAACGCTTGAAGATGTATTAGAAATTGTTGAAGTTGAAAAGCCAAAAGGCGTGATCGTGCAATACGGCGGTCAGACACCGCTTAAGCTAGCGGTTGAGCTAGAGCGTGCGGGCGTGCCAATTATTGGTACTGAGCCGGAGGCCATTGATCGTGCGGAAGATCGTGAGCAATTCCAGCAAATGATTCAACGTTTAGGTTTGAAGCAGCCAGAAAATGCGACCGTGCGCTCAGCTGAAGCTGCTGTCGTAGAAGCCGCTAAAATCGGCTATCCGTTAGTGGTTCGTCCATCTTATGTGTTAGGTGGTCGTGCGATGGAAATCGTTTATAAGGAAGAAGAGCTAAAGCGTTATATGAAAGAGGCTGTACAGGTTTCTAACGAAGCGCCAGTGCTGTTGGATTACTTCTTGAATAATGCGATTGAAGTCGATATCGATGCGGTATGTGATGGCGAAATTGTTGTGATTGGTGCAATTATGCAGCATATAGAACAAGCGGGTGTTCACTCTGGTGATTCGGCTTGTGCTTTCCCTCCGTATAATTTGCCAGCTGATGTGCAAGATGAAATGCGTGAACAAGTGAAGAAAATGGCGCTTGAATTAGGTGTTATTGGCTTGATGAACACGCAGTTAGCTTATCAAGATGGCGAAATCTACGTGATTGAAGTGAACCCACGTGCATCTCGTACTGTGCCATTTGTGTCTAAGTGTATCGGGCACTCGCTTGCGAGTATCGCAACACGTGTGATGATTGGTGAGAAGCTGAGTGAAATCGGTTTCACTAAAGAAATTGTGCCTACACTAATGAATGTGAAAGAAGCGGTTTTCCCATTTAATAAGTTCCAAGGTGTGGACCCAGTGCTTTCTCCTGAAATGAAGTCTACCGGTGAAGTCATGGGTACGGGCGAAACTTTCGGTGAAGCGTTCATGAAAGCGACCATTGGTGCTGGCGACCCTATGCCGGTACCAGGAAAGGCGTTTATCTCTGTGCGTAATATGGATAAGCCGGGTGCGATCAATATTGCTAAGTCACTTGTTTCAATGGGTTACACTTTATGTGCGACTGATGGGACTGCAGTGGCGCTAGCGGAGGCAGGCTTAGAAGTTGATACCGTCAATAAGGTGACTGAAGGTCGACCGAATATTGTTGACATGATCAAGAATGATGAAATAAGCTATGTGGTTAATACTACAGAAGGTCGTCAGTCTACTAATGATTCGGCGGAAATTCGTCGCAGTTCACTGCAGCATAAAGTGCCTTATACCACGACAATTGCCGGAGCAGAAGCTATCGTTATGGCTTTGTCTTATGGTGAAGAGCAAACAGTGCGCCGTTTACAAGACATGCACTAATAGAGATTATTGCCCATAGAAGGTGTGGTAGCTTTAATACCCTTCTTAAATGGCTGAGCTATATTTATAACGGTGAGCGAAAGCTCACCGTTTTTTTATTGAGGGAGTTAGAAAATGAGTCGTGTACCTATGACTGTTGCCGGTGAAAAGGCGCTACGTGAAGAATTAGATTATCTGAAGTCGGAAAAACGGCCGCGGATAATCAAAGATATTGCCACTGCACGCGAGCATGGGGATTTGAAAGAAAATGCGGAGTATCATGCAGCGCGTGAAGAGCAAAGTTTTGCAGAAGGGCGTATTCAAGAGCTTGAAAGTAAGTTATCTAATGCGCAAGTTATCGATGTAAAAGAGATTCCGTATGCAGAAAAGGTAGTTTTTGGTACGACAGTACAGCTTATTAACTGTGATACAGATGAAGAGGTAAAGTATCAAATTGTCGGTGATGATGAAGCCGATATTAAAAAGCTTAAAATTTCGTTCAACTCGCCAATCGCTAAGGGCTTAATTGGTAAGTTAGAGGGAGAGGTTGCTACTATTCAAACACCTAAGGGTATTGTTGAATTTGAGATAGATAAGGTGGAGCATCTGTAAAGATGAGCCATTAAAACATTAGCTCTGCTGGCGCAGAGCTAATGTTAACAATTACTGTGCCCCTGTGGCGCGCAGAATGTTAGAGAGTTTAGGGTTTGGCTCAAGTGCTGGGCGATAGATAAGGGCGACATGACCGACTTCTTGAATAATTTGAGCCTCGACTACATTACATAGTTCTTGGATCAGTTGTTTCTTAAGGTCGCGATCGGAAATGACGAATTTTACTTTGATTAATTCGTGATCTTCAAGCGCACGGTCAACTTCTAGCTGCAGGTTTTCAGTCAAACCTTTACCAGCGACGGTCACTAGAGGGTTTAATTTGTGCCCTAAAGTGCGAAAGTGTTTCTTTTGTTCTGTGGTGATGCTCATGGAGTAAAAATACCTTGGTTAGCAGGTTTAGGCTATAAAAAGATCTATACTATAGACCTAAATGAATATAATCCTATTCTAGCATTTTTTTTATGCAGAGTAAGGTTTGGCTTTACAAGTAACAAAAAATAGAGAAAAAATTTTGGCAAAATCTAAAAGTAGTGGCCGCTGGTTACAAGAACATCTCACCGATCCCTATGTGAAAATGGCAAAAGAGCAAGGTTATCGCTCTAGAGCAAGCTTTAAACTGCTAGAGTTGCAGGAAAAAGATAAGCTCATGCGCAAGGGGATGACAGTGGTTGATTTGGGTGCTGCGCCCGGTGGTTGGTCTCAAGTGGCTGCGCAACTAGTTGGGGATAGCGGACGAGTGGTCTCTTCTGATATATTGCCGATGGACTCATTAGCAGGGGTGGAGTTTGTTCAGGGTGACTTTACTGAAGAAGCAGTGCTAAATGAAATTTTAAATCTGATGGGTGGCGCTGCAGCCGACCTTGTAATTTCAGATATGGCCCCCAATATGAGTGGTAATGGATCTGTTGATCAGCCTGCTTCAATGTATTTGGTTGAATTAGCACTGGATATGGCTAGACAAGTTTTGAAACCAAAAGGCGTTTTTGTTGCCAAAGTGTTTCAGGGCGAAGGCTTTGATGAGTATGTAAAAGATGTACGCAGTAGCTTCGATAAAGTAATTACTCGTAAGCCTGTATCTTCAAGAGCGCGTTCACGTGAAGTGTATATTCTAGGTCGCGGTTTTAAAGGTTGATGTACTGGCAGTAAATGCCGAAGTGGTTAGGGTGTATTAGCACTCTTATTAATTGTTATGAATGTATAGAGGGTTATCTCTTGAACGATATGGCAAAGAATTTGGTTCTTTGGTTGGTTATTGCTGCTGTGTTACTGACGGTATTTAATAATTTTAACACTGAGCCAGAATCCAAAGGTTTAAATTATTCTGAGTTTGTCACTGAGGTACAAGACGGTCGTGTGGCAAAAGTTGTCATCGATGGTTATACCATTGAGGGTGTGCGCAGAAATGGTGAGCGTTTTGAGACTGTTCGTCCTGCGCTACAAGATCCTAAGCTTGTCGATGATTTAATTGCCAATAAAGTGGTCATCGAAGGTAAACGTCCTGAGCAGCAAAGTGTTTGGACGCAATTGTTAGTTGCCGCATTCCCTATTTTGATTATCGTGGCAATATTTATGTTTTTCATGCGTCAGATGCAAGGCGGGGGCGGCAAAGGCGGTCCAATGTCTTTTGGTAAATCTAAAGCGCGCATGATGAGTGAAGACCAAATAAAAACGACCTTTGCCGATGTGGCAGGTGTTGAAGAGGCAAAGGCCGAAGTTGCTGAGTTGGTTGATTACCTGCGTGATCCGGGTAAATTCCAGAAGCTAGGTGGTCGTATCCCTCGTGGTATCTTAATGTCTGGCGATCCAGGTACCGGTAAAACCCTGCTGGCTAAGGCGATTGCCGGTGAGGCAAAAGTGCCTTTCTTTACCATCTCGGGTTCTGATTTTGTTGAAATGTTTGTAGGTGTTGGTGCCTCTCGAGTCAGAGATATGTTCGAGCAGGCAAAAAAACATGCGCCTTGCATTATTTTCATCGATGAGATCGATGCCGTAGGTCGTCATCGTGGTGTTGGTATGGGTGGCGGTAATGATGAGCGTGAGCAAACACTCAATGCTTTGCTGGTTGAAATGGATGGTTTTGAAGGTACTGACGGCGTTATCGTGATTGCCGCGACTAACCGTCCGGATGTGTTGGATCCAGCGCTACTGCGTCCCGGTCGTTTTGACCGTCAAGTGCATGTAGGTCTGCCTGATATTCGCGGTCGTGAAAAAATCTTAAATGTGCATATGCGTAAAGTGCCGATTGGTGATGATGTAAAGGCTGATTTGATTGCGCGTGGCACACCCGGTTTTTCAGGTGCTGATCTCGCTAACTTGGTCAATGAAGCAGCTTTGTTTGCAGCGCGTGAAAGTTCTCGTACAGTAGGTATGGGGCATTTAGAGAAAGCCAAAGATAAAATAATGATGGGCGCCGAGCGTAAGTCTATGGTGATGAGTGAGTCTGAGCGTTTAAATACCGCCTATCACGAATCTGGTCATGCGATAGTCGGTCGTATGATGCCTGGGCATGATCCGGTCTATAAGGTTTCGATTATACCGCGTGGTCGCGCATTAGGTGTGACGATGTTCTTACCATTGGAAGATAAATACTCGCATTCTAAGCAGATGATCTTGTCTAACATATGTTCATTGTATGGTGGGCGTATTGCTGAAGAGATGACGCTAGGTAAAGATGGCGTGACAACGGGTGCATCCAATGATATCCAGCGTGCCACAAGTATGGCCCGTAATATGGTTAGCCGCTGGGGGTTATCTGATGCTATGGGGCCTATTCTTTATGATGAAGATGAGTCTGGTCCATTTGGCGGTGGTTATAGTCAAGGTGCTAAGCCTATGTCGCCGACCACGCTACAGCAAATAGACGATGAAGTGCGTCGAATTGTCGATGAATCTTACCAGAGAGCTTCCAAAATATTGGAAGATAATCGTGATATTTTAGAGACAATGACGCAAGCGCTTATGAAATATGAAACGATAAGTTCGGAGCAAATCGATGAGTTGATGGCGCGAACACCTGTCAGTGATCCTGTTGATTGGGGCGTTGTTAAAGAAGAGAAAGCAGCTTCAAATGTATCGTCGATTGCTGAAGAACGCGAGAAACGCGAAGGTGAAGAAGCGGTTGATGATGTTGCTGAAGATATTGATAATTCAGCGGCGCCTGAAGATGATTCTGTGTCTAAAGATGATGATTCTGCATCGAAAGAAGATGATGGTAAAGATTCAGATGATTCCCCTAAAAGTACTCACTAGTTCGTAAAGAAAAACCCAAAAAACCAGTGATGATTAGCTCTCACTGGTTTTTTTTGTTTTAAACTCTTTAAGAAAAATGACAAGAGCAAAAAAATGGCTTTTCTAAAGTGTGCAAATAAAACGCTCGATTTATCAACGACTCAAGTAATGGGGATTTTAAATGTTACTCCCGATTCGTTTTCTGACGGTGGTAATCTGTTCGAGCATCAAAAAATTGATCTCGATAAGTTGCTATATAGTGCCCAGCAAATGGTGACAGATGGCGCAACGATATTGGATATAGGCGGGGAGTCAACTCGCCCTGATGCCAAACCTGTCACTATAGAGCAGGAGATGGATCGCGTATTGCCGGCACTTGAGTTGTTGCGTAATCGCCTTGATGTGGTTTTATCGGTTGATACCAGTAGTGCAGCTTTAATGTCAGAGGCTGCGAAACTGGGCGCGGGACTTATCAATGATGTTAGGGCATTAGAGGCACAAGGCGCTTTGGATGCTGCTGCGAGAAGTGGTTTGCCGGTATGTTTGATGCATATGCAAGGAAACCCGCTGACCATGCAGCTAGCCCCTAAATACGATAATGTGACAACGCAAGTGATGGAGTATTTGCGTTCAAGGGCTCAAGCATGCGAGTTAAAAGGGATAAAGCCTGAGAGTATATTATTGGACCCAGGTTTTGGCTTTGGAAAGACACTAGAGCAAAACCTAACTTTGCATGGAGCAATGGGCGCTCTTGCTAGTTTGGGTTACCCTTTATTAATAGGGACATCGAGAAAAAGCATGTTTGGCCAGTTGTTAGGGCGTGATGTTAGTGATAGATTGGCAGGTTCTTTGGCAAGTGTTGCTTATGCCGCAATGCATGGGGCGGCTATCGTTAGAGTACACGATGTAAAAGAAAGTGTGGATACTGTCAAAGTAATAGCGGCAATAAAAGGATGTGGAAATGAGTAAAAAATATTTTGGAACAGACGGAATTCGCGGAAAAGTTGGCCAGTACCCTATAACACCTGATTTTATGTTAAAGCTGGGCTGGGCTGCTGGTAAAGTGTTTGCGCGCGAGGGTAATAGCAAAATATTAATCGGCAAAGATACGCGTATTTCCGGCTATATGTTTGAATCTGCACTGGAAGCAGGCTTAAGTGCGGCAGGTGTCGATGTGTTATTAACAGGTCCTATGCCGACCCCCGCTGTGGCTTATCTAGCAAGGACATTCCAGGCGGATGCAGGTATCGTAATTTCTGCATCACACAATGCTTATGGCGATAATGGTATTAAGTTTTTTAGCGCTCAAGGAACTAAGCTTCCCGACGAAATAGAGCACGCTATTGAAGCGCAGATGGATCTGGCAATGACCACTGTTGATTCGTCCGCATTAGGTAAGGCTAAAAGAATTGATGATGCACCGGGGCGCTATATAGAGTTTTGTAAGGCGTCGGTGCCTGCAGACTTTAATCTGCGCGGCTTAAAAATTGTTTTAGATTGTGCCAATGGTGCAACATATCATGTTTCACCAGCGGTGTTCTCGGAGCTTGGGGCGCAGGTCATTGAAGTGGCGTCATCTCCAGATGGTCTTAATATCAATGAAAAATGCGGCGCTACCAATACCACTTTATTGCAAAAGGTTGTAGTAGCCGAGCAAGCTGATCTAGGTATCGCTTTAGATGGTGATGGCGACAGAGTGATTATGGTCGATCATTTAGGTGAGGAAGTTGATGGTGATGAGTTGCTCATGATTATTGCTAATCATCTAAAGTCAAAAGGTGAACTGCCCGGTGGTGTCGTTGGCACATTAATGAGTAATTTTGGGATGGAGCAGGCGTGTAAGCGTTTAAACATTCCATTTGTACGTGCCAATGTAGGTGACCGATTTGTAATGGAGCAATTAGCGAGTCGCGATTGGTATATTGGTGGCGAGGGTTCTGGCCATGTCATTTGTCGTCATTTGATTAGTACAGGCGATGGAACAATCGCTGCATTGCAAGTTTTAGTCGCGATGTCCGATACGCAAACCTCGTTAGCGCAAGCTAAAAAGGTCATGCAGAAACTGCCACAAAGAATGATCAACATAAAGATGACATTTAAAGTGAATTTGGATAAAAATGAAGCAGTTCAAAAGCTTGTAGCTGAGGCGGAAAAGCTTTTGGCGGGAACAGGTAGGGTATTATTACGTCCTTCAGGCACTGAACCGCTAGTTAGAGTGATGGTTGAGGGTGAAAATGACGAGCAAGTGAATCAAATCTGCGAGGAACTTGCAAAAAATGTCGAAACTGCGCTTGAACTACTTGTTTGTTAATGCCAAATTCGTTAGTATTTGCGCCTCGTTTTTGAGGATCTGTTATGCGTAAACCAATGGTAGCTGGAAACTGGAAAATGAACGGAACGAGTTCGTTCGCTGCACAAATGTCAATGCAGATGAATCAGCATTTGGCATCAAATGATTCAGTTGATGTCGTACTCGCTCCACCTGCGCTTTTGTTATCACAAGTACAAAGTGCTGCTAGCGAATATGCTTGCGCAGCGCAAAATATGCACTTTGAGCAATCAGGAGCGTACACAGGTGAAACATCTGTGGCAATGCTGGAAGATGTAGGCTGCGCTTATGTCTTGATTGGTCATTCAGAGCGTCGTGAGATGTTCGCAGAGAATGAGCTTATCATTGCCAAAAAAGTCGCTGCTTGTTTGGCGTCTAATGTTACTCCAGTGTTGTGTATCGGAGAAACGCTTACACAGCGTAAAAACGGCGAAGCTTTTGCGGTTGTAAAGCAGCAAGTGTTAAGCGCGTTAGAAAATGTCACTGTCGAATCGGGCGAAGTCGTTATCGCTTATGAGCCTATTTGGGCGATAGGGACTGGAGAGACAGCAACACCAGAGCAGGCACAAGAGATACATTGCTATATACGTGAAGTATTAGCGACTGAGATATCAGCAGAACTGGCACAGAAAACGCGTATTTTATACGGTGGCAGTGTCAGTGCTACAACTGCTTCGCAGTTGTTCTCGCAACCAGACATTGACGGTGGTCTTGTCGGTGGCGCATCTCTTAAAATTGAAGATTTTAAAATCATTTGCAGCGCTGCTGCGAATTAATATTTAGGCGGAAAGCAAGTGGAATCAATTATTCTCGCTGTACACGTTTTATTAGCAGCTGCTATTATTGCACTGGTAATGTTACAACAAGGTAAGGGCGCTGAAGCGGGAGCTTCATTTGGTGCCGGTGCGTCTCAGACTGTCTTTGGTAGTCAAGGTGCGGGTAGTTTCTTGTCAAGAGCAACAGCATTCATGGCTGCAGGTCTTTTTGCAACAAGTTTTGCATTGGCGTATTTTGCTAAAGAACAAGCAGGTTTTGTCTCTGAAATTGGCATTCCAAGTGCGGCAATTATTCAGCAAGAAGAGCAGAGCGCATTGCCTGATTTAGGTGAGTTAGTGCCAGCAGCAACAGATTCTGATATTCCTAGTTCAAACTAAGAATAACAGTTTAACGGTTTAGCCCAGGTGGTGAAATTGGTAGACACGCTACCTTGAGGGGGTAGTGACCGTATGGTCGTGCCGGTTCGAGTCCGGCTCTGGGCACCATGTGTATTCAGTGTGATTATTGTCTTGTTATTCTTAGTAACTAACATTATAATGCGCACCGAATAAGGCTTTGAGAGAAGCCAAATAGTTTGATGCGGGGTGGAGCAGCTTGGTAGCTCGTCGGGCTCATAACCCGAAGGTCGTAGGTTCAAATCCTGCCCCCGCTACCATAACTAAAGTAATGAGTGTAAATGCTAAGGCTCAGCTCTTCATAAACACTGGCGAAGGTAGTAGTTTTAAATCCTGCCCCCGCTACCATTACTATAAAATGTAAGTGCTAGGGCTCAGCTCTACATGAACACTGGCGAAGGTCTAAGATTTAAATCTTTCCTCGCTACCATTACTATAAGATGTTCATGATAGTATATAACATCTAGGTAGATATCAGCTGAGGCTGATTTAGAAGCATTGTTCTTCTATCTGCCAGCAGTATTTATTACTGCAGAATAAAGGGGTTTATAGAGAAGATGTTTTTCTCTGTATATTCGCCCGTACTTAGGCCCCTTTTTAGGGGCTTTTTCGTGATTAGAGAGAAATAAATACTTTAAGGTGTTTGTTTATCTAATTGAGAAATGGGCCTTTATGGCCCATTTTTTGTTATTGAAGTACTGAATAATTCAGCACTTCACTTTTTTTGAGGTGCGCAGTGTCTGCGAAGTTAAAACGTTTACAAGAAATGCTAGAACCCATTGCTGAATCCATGGGGTTTGAGCTGTGGGGAATCGAATACTTGTCTCAGGGCAAGGACAGTGTTTTACGTATATTTATCGATGCTGAAAAAGGTATTTCAGTAGATGATTGTGCTCAAATGAGCCATCAGGCAAGTGGTATTTTGGATGTCGAAGATACTATCTCAGGGATGTATAACTTAGAAGTGTCATCGCCTGGCTTAGATAGATTGCTGTTCAAGCTTGAACACTATCAAGCTTATGTAGGACACGTACTGAAAATTAAATTGCGTATGCCATTTGACGGACGCAGAAACTTCAAAGGCCAGTTAAAAGGCGTTGAAGGCGATGAAGTTGTGATTCAAGTAGATAATGAAGAATATCTACTGCCTATCGACTACATCGATAAGGCTCAAGTAGAGCCACAGTACTCATAGAACATATATCTACATAACTTAATTGTTATCTAGGTGTACCATTAAATATTAACTAATTGGTTCCAAGTATTTGGCACCAGCAGGGAAAAGCGAGGCAGTGATATGAGCAAAGAAATCTTGCTGGTAGCAGAAGCAGTTTCGAACGAAAAGGACGTATCTAAAGAAGTCATTTTCGAGGCGATTGAATTGGCGTTGGCAACAGCGACAAAAAGACGTTTTGAAGATGAAGAATCTGATATATACGTGGTTATCGATAGAGCAACAGGTGATTACGATACGTTCCGTCGTTGGACTGTCGTCGGCGATGAAGGCATTGCAATTTTAGGTACTGAGTGGACTTCTCAGGAAGCTGCTGAAGTAGATACTGAGCTTAAAATTGGCGATGTGCACACCGAACAAATCGAATCTGTTAAATTTGGGCGTATAGCAGCGCAAACGGCGAAGCAGGTTATCGTACAAAAAGTACGTGAAGCTGAGCGCGCTAAAGTGGTTGAGCTATACCGTGATCGTGTTGGGGAGTTAATCTCGGCAACGGTTAAAAAAGTTACACGTGACAATATCATCATCGATTTGGGGAATAATGCTGAAGCATTACTACCGCGCGAGAATATTCTTCCTCGTGAAGTGTTCCGCATCGGCGATCGTGTTCGTGCAGTGTTGCATGAAATTCGCACTGAAGGTCGTGGGCCGCAGTTAGTGCTCTCGCGTACGAGTCCTAAAATGCTGATCGAACTGTTCAGTATAGAAGTACCTGAAGTGTCAGAGCAAGTGATTGAAATTCGTGCGGCTGCCCGTGATCCTGGATCGCGTGCCAAAATCGCAGTGAAAACCAATGATGGTCGTATTGATCCTGTTGGTGCCTGTGTTGGTATGCGTGGTGCACGTGTACAGGCTGTCTCTAACGAGTTAGGTGGTGAGCGTGTTGATATCGTTACTTGGGATGATAACCCGGCTCAGCTAGTGATTAATGCCATGTCTCCTGCAGAAGTTGTATCAATTGTTGTAGAAGAAGACAAGCACGCAATGGATGTTGCTGTTGCGCAAGAAGCATTGGCAATGGCCATTGGCCGTAGTGGCCAAAATGTTCGTCTAGCATCTGAGCTTACCGGTTGGGAACTCAATGTAATGACAGAAGAAGATGCGGCTAAGAAGCAAGAGTCTGAAGTTGGCGGTATCGTAGATAGTTTCATCAAAGCGCTAGATGTTGATGAAGATGTCGCAGCTGTATTAGTTGATGAAGGATTCAGCACACTTGAAGAAGTGGCGTATGTTCCCGTTGATGAAATGCTGCAAATTGACGGTTTCGATGAAGATATCGTTGAAGAGCTACGCTCACGTGCTAAGGATGCTTTGTTAAACCAAGCACTAGCAACAGAAGAAGTATTAGAAAAAGCAGAGCCTGCTGAAGACTTGTTAACGATGGAAGGCATGGATAAACACATTGCATTCGTCCTAGCGGCACAAGGCATTATCACGATGGAAGATCTCGCAGAGCAATCTGTAGAAGAGCTGCTTGACGTTGAAGGCATGACTGAAGAATTAGCTGCTCAATATATTATGACAGCCCGCGCTCCTTGGTTCGCGGATGAAGCGTAAGCCGAGGTAGGAGTATTAAAATGTCAGAAGTAATAGTTACAGAATTAGCCGAAGTGATCGGCGTATCCCCTGAACGCCTGATCGATCAAATGGCAGAAGCTGGGATTACAGGTAAAAAGCAAGACTCAAGCGTCACTGATGAAGAACGTCAGTCTCTGCTTGCTCACCTAAAGCGTGCTCATGGTGAGTCGGGCGAAGAAGGTGGTCAGCCTAAAAAAATCAGCTTAAAGCGTAAATCTACCACGCAACTTAAGACAGGCGGTTCAAGCCGCAAAACTGTCAATGTTGAAGTGCGTAAAACACGTACCTATGTTAAGCGCGCAGAAGTTGAAGAATCAGCCGTTGAAGAAGTGGTTGAAGCAGCAGTCGAAGCGCCAGTAGTGGAAAAAGCAGTAGAAGCTGCTCCTGCCCCTGTCGCTCCTAAAGCGTCAGAAGCAGAAAAAGCGATTAAAACGCCTAGTATTCCTAAATCAGCACCTAAAGCACCGGTTGTTGAAGAAGCGAAAACAGCTGCAGATGAAGCTGAAGAGCTACGTCGTGAGCAAGAGCGTTTAGCCGCTGAAAAAGAAGCAGATAAAGCGGCAGTAGCTGCTGCGAAAGAACACGCGGCGCATGAAGATGAGCGTCTAGCGGCAGAGGCGACTGCTCAGAAAAAAGCAGCTGAAGAAGCTGTACGCAGTGCACGTGAAGATGAAGAAGAGCAGCGTAAAGCTGATGCGATTGCACAGGCAACGCCTAAACAAGCTCCGGTTCATAAGAAACCAGCTCGTGAAGAGAAGAAGCCTGCTAAGTCTAAAGGTTCTGGTAAAGGCGATAAGCGTAACCGTCGTGGTAAGTTATCACGCAATGCTAGATCTAAGTCTACAGTTTTGAGCTCTGGAAGCCCGAATCAACACGGGTTCACAGAACCACAAGCGGCTCGTGTACATGAAGTTGCTGTACCTGAAAGTATCATTGTTGCAGAACTGGCTAAGAAAATGTCGGTTAAAGCTGCAGAAGTGATCAAGGTTATGTTCAAGATGGGCGCTATGGCGACTATCAACCAAGTGATCGATCAAGATACAGCTATTTTAGTGGTTGAAGAGATGGGGCACATCGCTAAGCCAATGGCTGATAACGCGATCGAAGAAGCATTGTTAGATTCAGTGGTTACTGAAGGAGACTCTGTTGCTCGTGCACCGGTTGTTACCGTTATGGGTCACGTTGACCATGGTAAAACGTCACTACTTGATAACATTCGTGAATCACGAGTGGCATCGGGTGAGTCAGGCGGTATTACGCAGCACATTGGTGCTTACCGTGTAGAAACGGCTAAAGGGGTTATCACTTTCCTAGATACTCCTGGTCACGCGGCATTTACTGCAATGCGTGCACGTGGTGCTCAATTGACTGATATCGTTGTGTTGGCAGTGGCTGCCGATGACGGTGTTATGCCACAAACGAAAGAAGCGGTACAGCACGCAAAAGCGGCCGGCGTTCCTCTCGTTATCGCGGTTAACAAAATCGATAAAGAACAAGCTGATCCAGAGCGCGTCATGAACGAGCTTGCTACATTAGACGTTATCCCAGAAGAGTGGGGCGGTGATGTTCAGTTTATTAAAGTATCAGCTAAGACCGGCGAAGGTATTGAGCAGTTATTAGAGGCGATCTCTCTACAGGCTGAATTACTTGAGCTTAACTCTGTATCTGCAGGTCAGGCGCAAGGTGTGGTTATTGAATCGCGTCTTGAAAAAGGACGTGGTCCGGTTGCTACAGTATTAGTGCAATCTGGTACCTTGAACAAAGGTGATATCGTACTAGCAGGTCTTCACTATGGTCGTGTTCGTGCGATGATGGATGAAGATGGTAAGGCATCAACAGAAGCTGGGCCTTCAGTACCTGTTGAAATCATTGGTCTAGATGGTACGCCAGCTGCCGGTGCTGAATTCACTGTTGTTAGCAATGATAAGAAAGCGCGTGAAGTAGCGCTGTTCCGTCAGGGTAAATACCGTGAAGTTAAACTTGCACGTCAGCAAGCTTCTAAACTTGAAAACTTGTTTGCAAACATGGAATCAGGTGAAGTAGCAACATTGAATATCGTTCTTAAGACCGATGTTCGTGGGTCTCTTGAAGCGCTAACAGCGGCACTTGAAGATCTATCTACTGATGAAGTTAAGGTTGTTATTGTCTCTTCTGGTGTTGGCGGAATCGCTGAAACTGAAGCGAACTTAGCATTGGCATCTTCTGCGTTAATGGTTGGTTTCAACGTTCGTGCTGACTCTCAAGCGAAAGCTATTGTTGATCGCGAAGGTATCCAGTTACGTTACTACAGCATTATTTACAACATCATCGATGATGTTAAGCACGCGATGAGCGGGCTATTGTCTCCTGAAATGCGTGAAGAGATAGTAGGTATTGCACAAGTACGTGACGTATTCCGTTCACCTAAGATTGGTCTAGTTGCCGGTTGTATGGTCACAGAAGGTTCTGTATTTCGTAACAAGAAAATTCGTGTATTACGTGAAAACGTGGTTATCTATGAAGGTGAGCTTGAATCTTTGCGCCGCTTTAAAGATGCTGTTGCTGATGTTCGCCAAGGCATGGAATGTGGTATCGGCGTTAAGAACTATAACGACGTTAAAGTCGGCGATCAGATCGAAGTATTTGATACCGTCGAGATTGCTAGAACCATCGACTAATTTTCAAGGCCACTTCATAGTGTAGTCGTTATGGAGAGGTCTCGAATCGATAGTTCAGATAAATAGCACAACTAGAAGCCGCACTAAGCTTATCTTTTTAAAGGTAAAAGTTTAGTAGCGGCTTCCACTTTAAAGGTAGTAAATTTTTATGGCAAAAGAATATAGCCGAACCCAGCGAATAGCTGAGCAAATGCAGAGAGATCTGGCTCAGTTGATTCAGCGCGAAATTAAAGATCCGCGTATTGGTATGGTCACTATTAGTTTTGTAAAAGTCGCACGTGATTTAGGTTATGCCGAGGTATATTACACCGTCATGCCTTACGGTGAGGTTTCTGAAGATGATGCAGTTAAAGCTGCGGGTGACGTATTAAAAGAAGCGGCGGGTTTCTTGCGAACAGAGCTTGCTCAGAACATGCAATTGCGCACAGTGCCGAAGTTACGTTTTCACTTTGATGCAACGATTGATCGCGGGCGTCGTCTACACTCACTCATTGAGAAGACTGTACGTGAGAGTAAAGCGAAAGATCAGCAAGATCGCAGTGAAGATGAAAACGGTCAGTAATACGAGTCAATCATGGGTAGAAGACATAAAGGCCGTCAATTAGACGGCGTTTTTTTATTAGATAAACCGCCGGGAATGAGTTCTAACGGTGTATTACAACATGTTAAACGTCTTTATGGGGCTGCTAAAGGTGGCCACACAGGTGCCTTGGATCCTCTCGCGACAGGTATGTTACCACTCACTTTTGGTGAGGCGACTAAATTTTCCCAATTTCTTTTAGATGCTGATAAGCGTTATCAAACGACCGCCAAGTTAGGTGTTCGCACCGATTCATCAGATGCTGATGGAAAAGTGATAGAAGAGTCTGAGATTGGTGAGCATGTTAATGCAGAACTTATCAAAACACTATTGGTAGAAAAATTTACCGGCGAAATTGAACAAGTCCCTTCAATGTTCTCAGCGTTAAAGTATAAAGGTCAGCCACTTTACAAACTTGCGCGCAAGGGCGAAAAAGTGGAAGTGAAATCAAGACGAGTGACAATTTTAGAAATCTCTCTGTTAGATTATCGGCCAGAGCTGGGTGAGTTTGACCTTGATGTGCGTTGTACAAAAGGTACTTACATAAGATCTATCGTTGAAGACCTAGGTTTGATGTTGGGTTGTGGTGCCCATGTCAGTGTATTACGTCGTTTAGAATCTGGGCCTTACAAGGCCGATATGATGATTACTATGGACGATATCAATGCATTGGCAGAAAATCGTGATCAAGAAGAAGATGAGCAGAAAAATCAGCGTATAGATGCATTGATCCTTCCCAGCTATTCACCGATTGCTCACCTGCCAAAAATTTGCTTAGATGAGCAACAAAAATTGGCGTTGTTTCAAGGCAAGCCTACACAGCTAAGACCGACAGATGAGGGCTTAGTGCGAATACACTTAAGTGCTGATGATAAGTTCTTAGGCATTGGCGA